>Ga0098059_1001175_pt1 | contig 13420 bp, 1 predicted proteins | sample 20_taG_FD_92580 | JGI IMG/M metagenome (GOLD analysis project Ga0098059, IMG submission 92580) | Marine viral communities from the Subarctic Pacific Ocean - 20_ETSP_OMZ_AT15318 metaG | ecosystem: Environmental > Aquatic > Marine > Oceanic | place: Subarctic Pacific Ocean | collected 2015-01-19
AACTGATGAGAAAGGAAAACCTATTACAAGAACAAATAAAGATGGTGAGCCAGGATATATTTATACGGATGTGCCTACAACAAATACAATTAGAACAGTATGGCCAAAAGGCCAAGATCCGGAAAAAGATGATGGTGTTGAAGTATATGCTTATGGTAAATCAGATTTAATAGATAATGATAATAGAAAATTTGTAGTAGATAAGTATAATAAAGAACATTGGAAAGGAGATCTTAAAGCGGGAGTTAAAGCTGCTATTAGAAATCATGGGTTAGAAAGACAAGAGTACTTAGAGATGACGGAGCCTGTGTTTATAGAAATTATAAACCAAAGTAATCCTATGGTTTGGCATAATGAAGATCCTATAAAAGTAAATCCTTCATTATCTATAAATAAGAATACTGAAGCTATCAATTTAAATATCAATTTAAATAAAGATAATAAAGTTGATATAGGAAAAGGATTTGCCACATTAAAAGCCCGTATGGCTTATACAATACATAAAGGTAAACTAGTTCCTGTATACAATAATGTGCTTCCAGAAAATACTCAAGAAACAATTTATCAATTACTTTTAGTTGCAGCAAGAAATAATAAAGCTTTAAAAGAAGGTAAGATGATGCCTGACCAGGCTGCAAGGCTTGATCCATCAGACGAAAATAGTCCTACTATAGAACAGATTATTAAGAACATGATATTTTTTGGAAATCGAACCAGAAATAGAGTAGATAAGGATGGTAAGTCATTACGTTTTGAGTTAATTTATACTCAAGCAGGATTTACAGTGCATTTTGGGGAATACGGAGAAATCCAAGCTCAGGAATTATTTGATCCTGAAACAGCTCAAGCAAGACATGAAGATCTTAAAGAGCACTTACAGGGTATGCGATATAATCCAAATTACTTTTTATTAAAAGATGATATAGCTGCAAGAGCAGGTGGGGAAGCTTATACTACATGGCTTAAACAATATAGAAACCTTTTAAGTGATTTAAGAAATCCTAAAAAGGGTAAGCCGTTAAGTGAAGCTGCCATAAGAACAAAAGAAATAGCATGGAAAAAGAAAAATAAACAACCCAAAAAAGGTATAGCTCCATACAATCCATTTACAGAATATAGAATAGATAAGGAGGGTACTATTACTACTCATACTTGGACAAACTATACTGATTATTTATTAGGAGATGGTGTAGGGGACTTTAAACGTCCTAATGGTAATCATATTCCTCTATATACTAATCTTAGAGAGCATATACCATCAGGTAACCCTAATTACGAGCGTGGATCTCAATTTAAAAATACTTATTTAAAAGTTAATTCTGAAAAAAAGTTAACTTTGGAAGAGTTAAAAAAGGATTCTAAAAATAAACAAGAAAAAGAAAGTAAAACTACGCCTTCAGATAATAGTCAAGAATTTAAAGATTTAAAAGAAAAACTTGAAGGAATAAAGCCACAATATGGTGGACAAGTATTAACTTTGCGTAATGAAAAAGGTGAAGAAGTAAAAGTTAAAGTTGAGTTTTCTGAAAATTTAGTGGCTACAGTTGAAGTTGTAGATCATTATAGAGGAGAAGAAGCTAGAGTTAAATTAGAAGATATGTGGCAAGGGGATTGGGCTAATTTTTCAGAGTCAGATGTTATTGACACTTTAAAAGCACAAAAAGGGTTTTCCTTAGTATTACCTGAAGTTGAATTCGAATCTGCTCCAACAGAGGAAAAGGAAGAGAAAAAAGGACGTAAGAAAAGAAAACCAAGAAATTCTAACAAAGTAACCAAAAAATGTAAAAAGAAAAAAAGTAATGGGCTGTAGTATAAATAGTATATATCAACAAGATTCAAATCATTTTGAAGAAACAAATAAAATTATATCGGAAATATCCCCTAAAGAAGATGGGAAGTCTATATATGATTTAGATACTGTTAGATCTTTTTTATACGGTACTAGTTATGCTCAGCATGAAAAAATTAAAGATCTTTTTAATAAGCCTAAATTAGCAAGTAAGAAAGAAGATGCTATGTTAGAGCTTCTTTCTCGTTTAGGTGAGCAAAATATTTTAACTAATAAAGAAGTTATTGAGCAAGCTGGTAAAAAGCCTGTAGCTAAATATTTAGGAGAGCAATTTACTGATTATCTTATGAGTGCTCAGCAAGGGGAAACTTTTGATAATAAGATTCCACAATTAAATAAAATTTTTAGCTTTTTAGCTAAATTTTATAACTCATTAGATGAAAATAGAGCAGCAATTAACGGCTCTGTTGTTGGATCTGGGTCAGTAAGTTTTGATATACAAGTTACTAGTGCAGGATCTAAAGCCATAGTTAAAGAGCTTTCTTCTGATTTAAGACATTACATTAATCGTGGGATGTACACCTCACTGTTTAATATATTAACTCCTTCACAAATTTCACAAGTATTAACTCAAGAAGAAGGGTATCAAGATATGTTAAGAGATGCTTATGGTAACCACCAAAGCACAAATGTGACTGTATTTAATGAATTACAGGAGTATTTAAATGCTCGATTTATTGAATTAGAACAGGTATTAGATGATATTGAAGAAGGTAAAATTGAAGATCCTAGTGGTGTAAAATTTCAATTAATTGAAAAATCTTTAGATGAGCTAGAATTACTATTAGATGATCCAAACGGACAGCCTGGTGTTTTAGCGGCTAAATGGGAAGATTTAATTCAAGATAATTTAGCTTATTTATCTAAATTAGGTTTAGATGCTAGTATAGAATATGGTGAAGTTAAAGGAGATGAAGCTCAAGATGATACGGGTAATGTTGATACAAGAGATGCTTTAGGTATTACTCCTGCAAACGAAGTTAACCCTAATTCTAGGCTAAGTAAAAATGTACGTGTTATACTTAAAACTTTGCCGGAAGTAGCAGAATGGGATAAAAATACTAATGAATGGATTTTTGAAACTAATGAACTAGGATTTCCTGAACCAGCTAATTTTGGTAAAACACTTAGAACTCTATATAAAACGTTAGCTAATGCTCCTACTGTAGATATAATGATTGATAGAATATCAGATCTTGGGCGTTTAGATCCTAAATATGCTATTTTACTAGAAAGATTAGGTATTACAGAGACTTGGCAAGATACAGATAAAAGTACTTTAAGTAATGAGCAAATGAAAGTTATTATAAGTTTTGCAACTGCATTTAAAAATGCAAATAATACTTATACAATAGCTAACATTAACTCAAACGGCCAAAGAAATACTCAGGATGCTAATCAAGAAAGCGCTCAGCGACTTGTAAAGCAAAGATGGAGACAAAATTTTAGAGCTATAACTCAAAGTCCAAACTTAGGTAAGATAGACAAAGAATTAAATAAATACGTTCTAAATTTAGATGCAAAAATAGATGAAACAACTCTATTAAAAAAGTTAGAATATATTGGAAATACTAATGAAGAGATTTTTGATTTATTATCTCTACTAGGAATTCAATTTTCAGATAGATTAGAAGCTGAAGGTGTAGCAGATGAGATGGGGCCTGAATTTAGAAATGCTGTTAAATGGATTTTCCAAGCACTTAAAGAAACTAATGGTAATATATCAGATGTTTTTGATTTAGATGTTGGAGGTAGATTTAATACTCTTTTAGATATAGAATTAAAATCATCTGCTAATGTAGGAACTCTGCAATTACGTGGGGTAAATAATAACACTATATACGCAGTAAGTCTGAAAGGATTTAATGATTTAATTGCGGATAGCCATAACGAAGGTACAGCTATTTCAGAATCTATTAAATCTTCTCCTACAGCAGTGAATTCTGTATGGGGTAATAGTAATGAGAAATTAGAGATCTCAATTATTATGGGTACTGTTAATACTGATAATAATAGAGGTATACAAGTAGATAATACAGGCTTAGGTGATACTGCTGTGCAAGAAATATCATCTATTTTGGATGGAAGAGTTCCAATGATTAAGTCTGGAAATAAGAAAACTCATCCAGCAGTTAGGTTAGGTGGTAAACCAGACTTTAAAACAACTAAAAAAGATTTTATTCTTAGATTAAAAGGATACCTTGAAGATGAAGTTGTTACAGCTCAAATGATACGTCATGGAGCAGGTAAACAAATAAAAGGTTTAGCGCAAAGAGGATCAAAATTACAATTTTTTGATCACGAAGATTTTAAATCTTTAAAACCATTAGCAGAACAACTTATAAATGATCCAAATACTACTAGAGATCAAGTAAAAGTTCTTATAAGTAGAGAATGGAAAGAAGATCTAGATAAAGCACTTAATGCTCATATTGAAAACCAGATAAGAAGAACTCAAGAAGCATTACTAGAATTTAATGTTATTAAGAAAGATGGTAAGGAGTTTTTAAATATAGGTATTGATAGCAATCAGTTACGTTCATTAGAGAGAGTATCTAGAGGTAGTACAGGCGCGTTTGGTTCTATGGATAGCAAGTTATTCAGAACAATTGCTGAGCAAATTGTATTTATTAGAGATACTAGTTTACATGAGCAATTTAAAATGTTCTTTGGACATCCTGCAGTATTTACTGATTTATTTAAACGTACATCTTTATTTATAGGTCCTAAAAAATATCCTTTAACGGATTCATCTATATTAAAACGAGTAAATCAAATATACCCAAATCTAGGTAATCCATCTAGATACGACGGTATGGCCATGGATGAAGTTAGATATATAACTCGTAAAGAAGTTACAGAAGCTTCAGAATATACTAGAGAATATATTCAAGTATTAAAAGAGTTAGGTAGAAATGATATTATTGATATTGTTAAGAATACTTATGGGGAGCCTTCTGCTACATCAGGGAAATATACTCATGAAGATAAGGCTATGGAAGTTTCTGATGGTGGAGGTTTTATTCATATAGATTTCTATAGAAGAACTAGAATTCTTACTGATTCGTGGGGACCAAATGAAGAGCAAGCTTATCAAAATATAATTAATAATGAGGCAACTACTGAAGAGTTAGGGTTATTGGCTCCATTAAAGCCTCAAGTAGTAGCTCAAGCATTAGAAGATGGAATAGATATACGTATAGGTAATAAATTTGCATTGTTCCCTATACATCCTAATATGACTAAGCTTGTTAATACACAAAGTGGGAATTCTGTAGCAGATCAGATATATGCAGATATGAATGAAAATAACCTTGATTATATGGTTATGACATCTTCCACTAAAGTTGGTGCTAAAATGAATTCTAATTTAGAATTTGATGATTATATTGATGAAAATGAAAATTACAAGCCTTTAGAAGATGCTAGCGCTGTGCAGTCTTATGGATTAAATTTCTTTGGTATTCAAATGGATCCTAAGAATGATCGTAGTACTCAAGTTTCTATGGGTACTCAAATTTTAGCATCTTTACTGACTAATGTATTTAATAATAAAAACCCATATAAAAAATATGGTAAGTCTGAATTTAAACCAGGAGAAAGTTGGAAGGACGCATCAGCTAGATACCACAAATTAAATGGTAATTTAATTGAAAGAGAATCTCAAGTATTAGCTAATAAATTTGGATTTTATTATGATCCAAATGCACTTGACTCAAAAGGTAATAGAAAGCCTTCTTATATACAAATAGATAAATCTATTTCAAGAGAATCTATGCGAGATACTATTTTAGAAGAACTAGATCGTAGAGAAGTCTCTGAAAATATGAGAGATTTTATTTGGAATATATTTGAAGGAAATAATAATTTATTAAATCAAGTATTTGAAAAGCCTAGATTAGAAGTTATCATAAATTCTATTATTACTAATTCAATAGTAAGAAGAAAGATGAATGGTGACATGGTTGTGTTGCAATCTAATTTTGGGCTTACTGTTGAGAATAGAGCTGTAAAACAAAAAGATGCTAGCGATCTTATACAAGGTCTAAGAAAACTTAAATTTTATCGTAAAGACAGAAAAGATGGCGTAAAGTTGTCTGAACAAGAAACGTTGGCTATGGAGGTGTATATGCCACATAGTATGCGAGAATTTTATGGGCAAGAGATACCTGAATATATAGAGCTTACTGATGAAGTAAAAGAAGCTATAGGATTCCGTATCCCTACAGAAGGATTAAACTCTGTAGAGTTTATTAAAATTGTAGATTTCTTACCTAAAGAATACGGTTCTACTATTATTGTACCATCTGAAATGGTTGCTAAGTCAGGGGCCGATTATGATATTGATAAATTAACTTTGTATTTACCAAATACAGAAATTGTAGCAAATCCTAAAGGTAGTGGTATTATTAAAGAGGGAGTTTCAGAAGTATATAACTTTAATCCACAATTAGCTAGTATTGGGTCAGAATCGGAGTATTCTAATTATCTTGATACTGTATTCCCTAATAGTAAAGATAAAGCTATTTATTATCACGCCAGTGACGAAAAAATATCTAAATTTAAAAATAACCAAGAACGTAAAAACTGGGGATGGGATATAGAAGGAGGAGGAGTTTTCTTAAGCAGTCAATCTGGAGTTAGTAAGGAAGGTAGACATCTTACAATAGTAAATAGTGCAAGAGACTTTAATAAAGTTATAACCCCTACTATAATTAATGTACAAGACATAGCTCTTTCTGAATATGATGATATTAAGAAGGGAATACCTACTCAGCAAGAGTCTGGTGCAGATGTTCTATATATGAGCAAAACTCCGGCTTATAAAAGAGATAGTGAAGGCAACATTATGACTGATGGTACTGTGGAAAGGTATGATATGGAGTTAGGTGAGTGGAGAGAAGTACGTAAACTTGTTCCAGGAGATCCTGTTCGTGCTAGTTCTAGGAAAAAAGGCGATTATGTCCCAGCGGAAATTGTATATGTATATAATGCAGATAATATACATGCATTAGGATCTGAAGAGGATATGACAGGATTTAGACGATTTATGTCCTCTAGACAAAAAAGTAAAGTCAAACTAGTTAGATATATTGATCCTACTACTGCAACTACAAACGATGTTCTATATTTATTACAAAAAGATACTAATGCGTTTAAAACTGCTTTAATTGAATTATTACCTACTAATAAGGCAAAAGATACAATTCAATTAATTGATAAAATACAAAAGGATGAAAAATTAGTAAAAAGCTTATTTAAAGCATTTAAAGATCATCCTGTTATTAGACGTAAAGAAAATGAAATAAAAGAATTAGAAAAATCTGCTAAAGAAACAAGTAACCAGACATTGAAAAGAGAGTTATCTCACAAAGCTAAAATAATGCGAAGTGAGATTAATAAGCAATTATTCTCTATGGATATGCATAAGTTATTTGATGGATCTGTTGTTTCTGAAGTAGATAAAGCAAAATTAACTGATATTTTGGTTGATACTCAAAGTACATTACTTTCTATAGCTAGCCAAATACAGCCTATTTTTTATAAGTTAGACCCTGAAAAAGCTCAGACTAAACAATATCAAGAGAATCAATTGCAAATGTTTATGCGAGATGTATTACGTCATCCATTAAGTTTTGACCAATTGATTACTCCTGTGGGGGCATTCCAATTTAAAGAGCTAGCGTATGACATAGATCAACGTAAGAATGGTAAAGCTAGATGGGAATTTGATAAAGAGACTGGTGAGTATACTGGAGAGCAAATACAAAAGAATTTGTATGATATGCTATCATTAAAAAATATAATAGAAACTACTAATATATTTTATCAAACATTAGGTGGTACAGGTATAGTAGCAACTAGCCTTCCTCATCATATTAAAATGCAAAAAGAAAATGTTAAATTTAATAAAGATCAGGTTAAATTTAATTTTAAGCATTACCATAAAAATTTAAGTATAGGAAGTGTAAATAGTTTTTTATCTGATAGAGCTATTACTTCTGAAATGCAGCAATATATTACAGCTTATGTCGATGGTGAAAAAGATCCATTTGCTGTATTTGTAAATGCTGGTAAGAATGCAGCTGCTATTCATATGTTATTGCTACGTATAGGTGTTCCTTTACCTGAAGTTTTATTATTTATGTCTCAACCGAGTATTACTAAATTCTTACGTACTAAAAGTATTTATCAAAGTCAAGCAGCTGCGGCTACTGGATTTGAAGAATACAAAAGTGATGATGATATATTAAGAGAGATAAAAGATGAATACTTAGGTAAAGATAAAAATCTTCCCAAGTCTCGTAGACCTTCCCAACTAGATTTTGAAGCTTTAGATCAAAATGTAGCTAAGGAACGTAAAGATATGGATGTATCAGAAAGACAAATGCAGGTTCAAATTTTAGAAGACTTTTTACATTATAAAGAAATAGCTAATAATTTACGAAACTTAGCTACTATACATTCTTATGATAAAATGAAGTTAAAAAATGGTAGTGAGAGTATATTCATAGAAGCATTAGAAAATGAAATAGTAGCTAGTAAGATGTTTATAAATCCTATGACAGCTATTACTAATAAAGATTCTATGCTATCATATGGTAGAGAATCTATAATGGCTTCTAAAGATTTGTTAGGAACTATAGATTTAAAGAATGTAGCAAATGCAAAAAAAGAACGTAAAATTAGACAATTTTTTGTAGAACAAGCTGAATCTTTAATACGTCAAGGCCGATCTAAAGATGATATAATATATATTTTAAATAAGTTTGATAATTTTATTACTGCTAGTTTAATTCAACAAGTGGAAGTAAATGGTAGATCTATTTCTAGTTACCGTGAAGAGTTATTTCAAGGAGAAAACAGTGTACCTAGATTAATACATAATATACAGCAATCTGGAGAAGTTAATAATTTAGCTATAAATAATTTCTTACCATTGTTGGATTCTTATGTAAAAGGTACTGCGCATGCTACTACAGATAATATAAAATTATTAGAAGGAAAGTATGATGCATATGATATGGATCAGCTTTCTCAGTCTTTTAATGAATTGAAAAGAACGCATCCAGAAGTTCACCATAAACTGGTATTATTTAGTATACTTCAATCAGGTATAGATTTTAATCCTAATGCTTTTTATAGTATAATTGGAGCAGAAGATATGTTAAAATATACTACTAATGCATTCGAGCCGTTAGTTAATACTAATAATCCTGCTAAGCTTTTAGCTTCTATGTGGGAATCGTTTACTAATGCTAATTGGGATAACAGTGTAGTTACTGCACAAAGATATTTAGGATTTAAACACCCCCAAAGAGGATTGACAGGTAAATCAAAAATAAAACCAAATAATAAATTGGTAAAAAATATAAAAGGTAATTCATTAACATTAACTAAAAAAGTAGGTACTAATTACGTATCTGCTCATTTTACTAGATTAAACTCTGAAAGCCCATGGCGTCAAACCGCTAACTCTAAAAAAGGTGTTAGAAATAAATTACTTGAGACCTCATCTGAACAATCTATTATAATTAGTAATAAATATCCAGAAATACGTGGCCCATGGTCTGCAACTACAAAAGTAGCTAACAAAATAATTGATGAAACTAAAACATTGGATGTTAGAAAGAAGCGTAATAATGAGGATGGGGCTTATACAATAAATAATGCAATTATATATGCAGAGCATAAATATTATGGTAATTCAAAAACTGTGTTAAAACTGATTTCAGCAGATCGTAAAGAAAAATGGACTGCTGCAGATTTAGCTGGAGCTTTTGGATTTAGTTCATTAGATGAAGCAAAAAGCTCTGAAACTTATTCAGAGTTCTTTAGCAATAAAGAGAAATTAAATGTATATGAATTAAATGTGTTATCTTCGCCTGACAGTGAGATTGAATTTATTGAGGAAGGAGAAGTAGAGCAAAGCCAACAAATTACTGATTTATCAGATTTATTGGACCAATCTAATTGTAAAACTAGTTAATATGTCGTGTAGAATAACAAGAAATACAGGAGGAAATATAACATCTGTTAAAGATAGATTTGGTAGAGAGTCAATGCTATTTCCAGAAATAAATAAAGTACTAGATAATGGTGCTCATCAAGATATTGCTTATGCGGCGTATTTAAAGACAGAATCTGTAGCTCAAAAAGCAGGTTTATTACAAGAAGCGGAGTTAACAGGAGATATAGCTCAAAAAGTTTTACAAGATGTGGAATCTAATTTTACAACTTGGGAAACATTAGGTAGAAATGTAAGAATTGCTGAAGCTCAAACTAATTTAGAATCTACTTTACATCATTTTTTAAATAAAATTGGTGTTACCGTACGAAGTGTTCCTACATTAATGGATGAAAATGGTAATGAAGTTAGTGCAGCAGGATTAGCTGACATGACTAATAAAGTTATACAATTATCTACAGGAAAAGCTGATATATCTACATTAACAGAAGAATCTGCCCACTTTTTAGTAGAAATCTTAAGAGCAGATAAGAATCCGTTGTACAAATCTATGTACAACCTTATTGAAGGGTACCAGGAATTCAAAGATATATCTAAAGAAGGAAGTTTTTATCACGATAAATATAAGGGTGATATAGACATGCTAAAGCGTGAGGCTATAGCTAAGGTTATAACCAAAATTTTGGTTAACGGAGAAGTTAAAAATGATTCTAAAGAGAACGTATCGAGATTACGAAGATGGTGGGATCGAGTTATGCAACATTTAGGAAAATTGTTTGGGAAAGTAGCCACAGATCCTTTTGTAGATGCAGCCAGAGTTATGTTTAATGATGACCTTTCAGAACTAGTTAATATAGATAAGGCTACAGAGTCATTAACCGGAGTATTTTATCAGGATCTATCTCGTGATGAAACTATAAAAAAATTAAAAGAATTTGAAGATATTTATGGAATTAAAAAATTAGAAATAGATAAATTATCTTCAAAAGATCTTAAAAAATATTTCAAACAGATTACAGTAGGAGGTACAGAAATTCAAAGATATGTAGGAAAACCAAATACGCCATATGCAGATGTAATATTAAAATTTAGAGGATCAGATGTTACTTCTGAACAGTTTAATAAGATGGCGAGGGATCGTCATGTATCCACAGAGGAAGCTAAGCGTTTAAAGCATAATAGTGAAACATATATTAAATTAGGTACTGAAGGTCACCTTATTATGGAAAAGTTAGCACTTCTTGTGTTTGAAAATAAAGGTAATGTAAATAGTATTATACGTAGTCAAGCTATTTTTACAGATTCACAAGTTAAAAAGCTGCATAGATCTATGATAGCTATTAAACTTGATGTAGATGCTCAGCAAAAACTTATAAAAACTGGTGAAAAACCTAAGATATTAGTAGAGCAGTTTGTTTCTAATGAAAAAGATGGTGCAGGGGGTACTATAGATTTACTTGTATTATATAGTGATAATTCTGCAGCTATTTATGACTATAAATTTAAAGGAACTTCGGGAAGCAAATCTAAATGGAATAAAAAAACTAAGACTCTTGAAGTTACAGGAGATATGTACGGTAACTCTTTAGAAGGGTACGATTCTCAAATTAGTTTATATAGAGATGCTTTATTAGGTAAATACGGAGTTACTAAAATTAGACAATCTAGAATTGTACCAGTAGCAGTGAAATATAAAAATAAAGATGGATACGTATATCCTTCAGCTGAAGATATAGTAGTTTGGGTGGGAGATACTAATACTAATCTAAGTGATAAAACTGGGCAACAGTATGTTAGACATTTACCAGTTGCAGGAGAATTAACAGGATACGAAGGTATAGATAAGTTAATTACCTCTGAGGTGCGACGTCAAAGAAAACTTTTATTAAAACTAAAGCATGCTCCTTATAAAGATAGAGAAGCTTTAGAAAAAAGAGTTGCTACTTCTAGAAATATTGTACAAACTTTACGATTAGAACAAAGAGTAACACCTGCCTTATCAGAAGCTTGGAGATTATTAGATAGAGTTAAGCAAGGTGCGGGGGTTCAAGATGAATTTATAACTACAAAGGATGGTAAAGAAAAGCTAAATCCTAAATTTATATCTGATAAAGAATTATTAGAAATCTACACAGAGCTGCAGCATTTCAGACATTTTACAGAACTTCATGAAATAAGAAAAAAATTACAAAATAGTAAATCTAAAACAGCTAAGAAGATTCTTGAAGACATGAATAAAGCTGCAGGGCCTGTAGGTAATGCAATTGATGCTATAGAAGCTACTATTGTAGATAGAATGGATATAAAGGCTAAAGCTAAAGGTATTAATAATTTTAAATATGCTCGTAAGCAAAGTGTAACTACTAAATATTTAGATATAGCTGTACATGATAGCCCATATAGTAGATATATTAATGATTCCATGCAAGTTATTAATGGTAAAGCTATTAGATTTGAGAAAAAATTAAATGAAGAAATTTTAGAGCAGGAAGAAATATTACAAGGCTATGCTGATAAAAATGGTATTACTTTAAGACAGGCGTATGAGAAACTTGTTAATCCTGTCACACATAATTTATATGCTAAATATTCTCCAAAATTTTATTTAGATAGAGATAAAGCTATTGAAAATGGTGACGGATCTTGGATGCAAGAACACTATACTATTAATGAAGAATATTATAAGAAAGTATTTACAAAATGGAAAAAAGAACAATTTACTCGTTTAGAGCAACAATATGAGAAAGCTCCTGCAGAATTAAGACGTCAAAAAGAGAATTGGGAAAAAAGATATGATGTTAAGAAATATAGATCAGCTTGGCTAAGCCATGGTGGAAAATACTTCACATATATAAATGAAGACGTAGCTAAGGCTGGGGGATATATTTCACCTGAATTCCAGGAAATTAATTCATCTTCAGAATTAAAATCTTTTTATGAATTTCATGTTAAAAAGATTAAAGAGTTTTCAGATAGATTTGGTATGAACTTAGGGCATACATTTATTGCTAATATTCAAAAATCTATGGTAGATTCATTATTAGAATCTGACAATAAATGGGAGTCTTTAGTGAGTGCGGTTTCAGATAATTTTAAATCCCGCTCTCATCAGCAAGATCTTACTTATCAAGATGAGGAAGGTAAAGCTTTAAGACATATACCAAGGTTATTTACTGCTGAGCTTACTAGAGAAGATGAATTCGGTAATGAAGTGGTTGATAGATCTTTACGTTCAACAGAATTAGGCCGTTCTTTATTTATGTTAGGGCAAGCTGCAATAAGATATGAGTTAAAAACTGAAGTTGAGGACGAGCTGTTATTAATTGAGGCTATATTAAAAAATAATGCTATAGATGAAGTTGCAGAAAATCTTCAAGGAAGATCAGTTAAGGCAGGCTTTAACAGAGTAAAAACTATGATTGGGTCAGGATCATTGGCAGATCAATTCACTGATATTTTAGAAAATGCTTTATACGGTGTAAATCTTAAAACTAAAGATTTAGTATCAGAAAAAGGTATTAGTTTAAATAGATCTTTAGTAGCATTTAAGTCTTTCCATTCTATTGCAGCTCTTGGTTTAAAAGCTCCAGTAGCATTAGGAG
>Ga0098059_1001176_pt1 | contig 13420 bp, 8 predicted proteins | sample 20_taG_FD_92580 | JGI IMG/M metagenome (GOLD analysis project Ga0098059, IMG submission 92580) | Marine viral communities from the Subarctic Pacific Ocean - 20_ETSP_OMZ_AT15318 metaG | ecosystem: Environmental > Aquatic > Marine > Oceanic | place: Subarctic Pacific Ocean | collected 2015-01-19
AAAGAATTAAAAGATTATATTTCTAAATCTGTTATCTCTAATAAAAATAGAGGTAGATCTTGGTTGTATGGATATAACGAAAAATATGATGTAGTTATTATATCTAAGACAGGACAGATTGGAAGTGTTATAGAAATTAATGGATTAAAAATTGCTTTACCTAAAACCCCAACAGATGTTTATCGTAGAGATAGAAAAAAAGAGGAGCAGTATTGGGAACCTATCCCAATCTCTAAAGATTTAGGGAGAATTAAATCTATCTTTCAATGGCACGAAACACCTGATACCTTCAAGTCTCAATGGGTAGAATACATTGAAGAAGAGTTCGATAGAAGAGAGCAAGGGCATTGGTTTATGAATAACGGACAACCAACCTACATAACAGGAACTCACTATATGTATTTGCAGTGGACAAAAATAGATGTAGGTAATCCTGATTTCCGAGAAGCTAATCGGATCTTTTATATTTTTTGGGAGGCTTGTAAGGCTGACAAAAGGAGTTTTGGGATGTGCTATCTGAAAATTAGAAGATCAGGTTTTTCTTTTATGAGTTCTTGTGAAGGAGTTAATCAAGCAACTATAACTAAAGATGCCCGTATAGGAATCTTATCTAAAACAGGTTCTGATGCAAAAAAAATGTTTACAGATAAAGTTGTTCCTATTTCCAATAACTACCCATTCTTTTTTAAACCTATTCAAGATGGGATGGATAAACCTAAAACTGAATTAGCTTATAGAGTACCTGCCTCTAAGATTACTAAAAAGAATATGCATCGGATTTCTGATGAAGAACTGGAGGGGTTAGATACAACTATTGACTGGAAAAATACAGGGGACAATAGTTATGACGGAGAGAAGTTACAGTTACTTCTTCACGATGAAAGTGGAAAATGGGAAAAGCCTGATAACATCTTGAATAACTGGAGAGTAACTAAAACTTGTTTGCGTTTAGGTAGTAAGGTTATTGGTAAATGTATGATGGGATCTACTTCAAACGCTTTAGATAAAGGGGGTAGTAATTTTAAATCTTTATATGAAGATTCGATGCCTTACAAAAGAAACGCTAATGGTCAAACTAAATCAGGGCTTTATTGTTTGTTTGTTCCAATGGAATGGAATTTTGAAGGGTATATAGATAGGTATGGTATGCCTGTATTAACCTCACCGAAAGCTCCTGTCGTAGGGATAGACGGGGAGATGATAACGGTGGGAGCGGTAGATTATTGGGAGAATGAAGTAGAGTCTTTAGCCCAAGATGCAGACGCATTAAATGAATTTTACAGGCAGTTTCCTCGAACTGAATCTCATGCATTCCGAGACGAAAGTAAACAGTCTTTATTTAATCTAACTAAAATATACCAACAGATAGATTACAATGATTCGTTAATAATGTCTCACCATACTACTCGAGGTTCATTTCAATGGGAGAATGGAGTTAAAGATACTAAAGTATTGTGGCATCCTAATAAGAACGGAAGGTTCTTGGTAAGCTGGACTCCTCGTGCAGGATTACAAAATAGAATAATTACAGAGAGAGGAATTAAAAAACCAGGGAATGAACATTTAGGTTCATTTGGTTGTGACTCTTATGATATTTCAGGAGTAGTAGTAGGTAAAGGATCTAACGGAGCTTTGCATGGATTAACTAAATTTAGTATGGAGGATGCTCCGAGTAATGAGTTTTTTCTTGAATACATAGCTCGACCTCAAACCGCAGAGATATTTTTTGAAGAAGTTTTAATGGCTTGTGTTTTTTATGGCATGCCTATTTTGTGTGAAAATAATAAACCTCGACTACTCTATCATTTTAAGAACAGAGGGTATAGAGGATATTGCATGAATCGACCTGATAAAAGATACAACAAGTTATCTAAAACAGAAAAAGAATTAGGGGGTATTCCTAATAGTTCGGAAGATGTAAAACAATCACATGCATCAGCTATAGAGTCGTATATAGAAAAATATATTGGAATGGATAATGGGGGAGATTATAGAGATCCAGAAGATATGGGGGTAATGTATTTTCAAAGAACTTTAGAGGATTGGGCTAAGTTTGATATTAGCAATAGAACCAAGTATGATGCAGCTATTAGTTCAGGTTTAGCTATTATGGCTAATCAAAAACACTTATACACACCATCTAAACAAAAATCAAAAATAAGTATTAACTTTGCAAGATATAATAATAAGAGTACACATAGTAAAATAATTACATGAAAGCAGTCCAGATAGATATACAAAATGCTGCGTTTCCTGATCAGTTTGTGTCCGATAAAAAGAAGAAGAGTAAGGAGTTCGGATTACAGGTAGGCCAAGCTATACAATATGAGTGGTTCAGAAAAGATGGCATGAATTGTAGATTCTACAATCAGTGGGCAGATTTCAACCGCCTTAGATTATATGCAAGAGGGGAACAATCAGTAGCAAAATACAAAAACGAGTTAGCGGTAGATGGAGATTTATCTTACCTAAATTTAGATTGGACACCTGTTCCTATTATCCCGAAGTTTGTGGATATTGTGGTTAACGGAATGTCTGACCGATTATTTAAAGTGAACTGTGTTGCAAGTGATGCAATGTCAGCGGAGAAGCGAAATCAATTTCAGAGAATGGTTGAAGTTAATGTTGCTGCTCAAGATTTATTTCATCAAGTAGAGAATGATTTCCAAATGGAGGTATTCCAGGTTGATCCAAAAACCTTACCTCAGAGCGATGCTGAGATGGAATTATATATGCAACTCAATTATAAGCCTGCTATAGAAATAGCTAATGAGATAGCTATTGATACTATGTTAGAGGAAAACCATTATCCAGATGTTCGTAAGAGAGTGGATATGGATCTAACAACTTTAGGGATAGGGATAGCAAAACATATGTTTCAGAAGGGAGACGGAATAAGAGTTGAATATGTTGATCCAGCAAATGTAGTTTATAGCTATACTGAAGATCCTTACTTTAAAGATTGTTTCTATTGGGGTGAATTAAAAACTGTACCTATTACAGAGGTTTTAAAAATCAATCCAGATTTAACTGAACAAGATTTAGAGGAAATATCAAAATATAGTCAAGCGTGGTATGATTATTACAATGTTGCTGCAATGTATGAGAACAGTATGTTCGCAAGGGATACTTGCACATTACTTTTCTTTAATTATAAAAGTACTAACAGTTTTGTGTACAAGAAGAAACAAATGGCTGAAGGTACATTTAAGACGGTAGAAAAAGATGATGAGTTTAATCCTCCTCAAGAAATGATGGATGAGGGAGATTTTGAAAGAGTAGAAAAAAGAATTGATGTATGGTATGATGGGGTGATGGTAATGGGAACTAATATTCTTTTGAAATGGGAGTTAATGGAAAATATGGTGCGTCCTAATTCAGCGAACCAATATGCAATGGCTAATTATGTAGCGTGTGCTCCAAGAATGTATAAAGGAACTTTAGACTCTTTAGTTCGTAGGATGATTCCTTTTGCAGACTTAATTCAAATGACACACTTAAAGATACAGCAAGTTGTTTCTAAAGTTGTGCCAGATGGTGTGTTTATAGATGCCGATGGATTAAGCGAAGTTGATTTAGGGACAGGTAATGCTTATGATCCTTCAGACGCTTTACGATTATACTTCCAAACTGGTAGTGTGGTTGGAAGAAGCTATACTCAAGATGGGGAATTTAATAATGCTAAAGTCCCTATTACTCAACTAACTTCTAATAGTGGAGGGAGTAAGATGCAAATGTTAATTGGAAACTATAATCATTATTTAAATATGATTAGACAGGTAACTGGATTAAATGAAGCAAGAGATGCTTCTATGCCTGATCCTGACTCTTTAGTAGGTATTCAAAAATTAGCTGCTTTAAATTCTAATGTAGCTACTCGACATATTCTTAACTCGAGTTTATTTATCACTCGTACTTTAGCTGAATGCCTATCTATTAGAACTGCTGATATTTTAGAATACGCAGATTTCAAAGATGAGTTTGCTATGCAAATAGGTAAATACAATTTAGGTATCATAGAAGAAATTAAAAATCTTTACCTATATGATTTTGGTATCTATATTGAGATGTCTCCTGACGAAGAAGAGAAAGCTCAGTTAGAACAAAATATTCAAATGGCTCTACAGAAAGGAGGTATTGATCTGGAAGATGCAATTGATATTAGAACTCTTAATAATTTAAAGATGGCTAATCAATTATTAAAAGTTAAAAGAAAACAGAAACAGCAAGAGCAACAACAGCAAGAGCAACAAAAGCAGGCGATGCAAGGGCAACAACAACAAGCTCTACAACAGCAAGCTGCTCAAGCTAAGATGCAACAAACTCAGCAAGAGCTTCAGACTAAGATTCAGCTTAAACAAGCAGAGATTGCTTTTGAAATAGAAAAACAAACTAATGAAGCTGAGTTGAAACGAAGATTAATGGATGTTGAGTTTAACTATAACATGCAGTTAAGGGGTATGGAGCAAGGGCAGATTGACGCAAGAGAAACTCAGAAAGAAGACGCTAAAGCTGCGAGGATTAGTTTAGGTAATACTCAGCAGTCTAAAATGATTACTCAAAGAAAAACTAATGGGCCTCCTATTAATTTTGAGTCTAATGAGGATAGCTTAGATGGTTTTGATTTAGCAGAATTTGAACCAAGATAAGACCTTAAAAAAACAATAAATAATATATTAACTTTGCATAAATTAAATTAAATCAAAATGGAAGAAAATAAAGAACCAAAAATTATAGTAAAAGAAGTTACGGGAAATGAAGAAAAATCTCGAGCTGAAGTAGAGGAGACATTACTTAAAAAACATGAAGAAAAAATCAGCTCTACAGAAAGTGACACTGAAGTGGAGCGAGTGGCTTCAAGCAATGAGAGTTCCGACTCCAGTAAAGAACAAAAAGAAGTACAACAGGAAGGTGAAACACAAGAAAGCCAATCATCAGGCTTAAATGATGAAAGCGTTCTTTCATATATTAAAGAAAGATATGACAAAGATATTTCGTCAGTAGACGATTTGTTTGCTCAACGAGAGTTAAATGAAGATCTACCTGAAGATGTCTCTGCATATTTTAAGTACAAAAAAGAAACTGGTCGTGGAATCGAGGACTTTGTAAAATTACAACAGAACTATGATGAGATGGACAGTGATAAATTGTTAACTCAATTTTATGCTCAGACTGAAGAAGGATTGGATGCTGAGGATATAAAAGATTTAATGGAGGATAAATTTGGATATGATTCAGATTTAGATGATCCAAAGGAGATTAAGAAAATTGAGAGAGCAAAGAAAAAAGAACTTGTTAAAGCTAAGAATTTTTTCAATGAACAAAAAGATAAATATAAAACTCCTCTTGAGTCAAGTGGGGGTGGATTATCTGACGAGGACAGAGAAAAATTTAATAGCTATAAAAGTTATATTGAGGAATCAACCAATGCTCAACAAGCACAGCAAAAAAGGTATGATTACTTCTTGGAAAAAACTAATCAGTTTTTTACCGATGAGTTCAAAGGTTTTGAGTTCAATGTCGGAGAGAAGAGTTTTACTTTTAAACCTGGTGATGGCAAGGAGTTGTTAAGCAAACAATCAGATATTAATAATTTCATGGGTAAATTCATGGATAAAGAAACTGGTTTGATTGCAGACGCTGCAGGTTATCATAGAGCTATGTCGGTAGCAATGAACTTAGATAAGTTTGCTGAATTTTTCTACAACCAAGGAATGACATCGGCTGTAGATAATGTAAGTAAAAAATCTAAAAACATTAATATGGATATGAGAAAGACTCCAACCAATCTAAGTAAGGATGGATTAAAGATTAGAGCGGTAGGGGATACAAGCAGTGGTAGAGGACTTAAAATTAGAAGTATTAAAAATAGTTAAAAACAAAAATTAAAAAATTTAGAAATTATGCCAGTAAACGCATCCCCAGGATGGGATCTCCAGCCAAGTGCAGAGAGAGTTGCCCTTCCTTCAAATTACATTACTAATTTCGATTTCTTGAATCAGTATCTTCCTGATACTTATGAAAAGGAATTTGAAAGATATGGTAATAGAACAGTAGCTTCATTCTTAAGAATGGTAGGTGCTGAAATGCCTTCAAACTCAGACATGATAAAATGGGCTGAGCAAGGTAGATTACATACTAAGTATACGCAAGTGACTACACCAACAGCTCCTGGAGCTGGTGTTACTCAAGCTACTTATACGGTAGGTGACACTTTAAATCCAGCAGGATCTAATATCGCTATTAGAGTTGGACAAACAGTAATGATCTCAGATAACACTCCAGGATCAAACTTATCGAATAAAGCAGTAGTAACAGCAGTACCAACAGCTACGACTTTTACTTGTGATTACTACGAAGCAAACCAAGTAGTTCCAGCTGCAACCAACTTAACTGTATTTATTTACGGTTCGGAATTTGCTAAAGGTACTCCAGGAATGGTAGATTCATTAGAGTCTAACGATGTTTTCTTCGACAACAAACCAATCATCATTAAGGATACTTACGAGGTAAGTGGTTCTGACATGGCTCAAATTGGTTGGGTTGAGATTTCAACTGAAAATGGTGGCTCAGGCTACTTATGGTACATGAAATCAGAGCACGAGACAAGACTTCGTTTTGAAGACTATCTTGAAACAGCAATGATTGAGGCAGTTCCAGCTGCTCCTAACTCAGGTGCGGAAGCTGCTTTATCTTCTTCTACTCCTGCTATAGGTACAATCAACGCAGGTTCTGAAGGTGTATTCTATGTAGTAGGTACAAGAGGTAATGTTTATGGTGGTGGTAACCCAACTACTTTAGCAAACTTCGACACTGTTATTTCAAGACTTGACAAGCAAGGTGCTATAGAAGAAAATGTTCTTTTTGTTGACAGACAATTCTCTTTCGATATTGACGATATGTTAGCTGCTCAAAACTCTTATGGAGCTGGTGGTACATCATATGGTTTATTCGATAACGATGAGGATATGGCTCTTAACTTAGGGTTCACTGGATTCCGTAGAGGATATGACTTCTACAAGTCTGATTGGAAATACCTTAACGATGCTACTATGAGAGGTGATATTGTAGGTGGAGCGATCAACGGACTTTTAGTTCCTGCAGGTTCTACATCTGTATATGACCAAATCTTAGGTAAAAACGCAAAGCGTCCTTTCTTACATGTTCGTTACAGAGCATCTGAGACTGAAGACAGACGATACAAAACTTGGATCACTGGTTCTGCTGGTGGAGCAAGAACATCTTCTTTAGATGCAATGCAAGTTAACTTCTTGAGTGAGAGAGCTTGTTGTACTTTAGGTGCAAACAACTTCTTCTTATTCCAAGACTAAGCTGTAAATCAATTAGGGGAGGATTAATCTCCTCCCCTTTTTTTTAACTTTAATTAAATTATAATAAAATGAAAAAGACACAAAAATTCGTAGATAAAAACTACAAACTTACAAGAGATGCAGCACCATTAGCGTACATGCTCTCTTCACACCACACTAAAAGAACTAACCTACTTTATTTTGATGAGGACACAGGTGTTAACCGACCTCTTCGTTATGCAAGAAACCAAAAATCTCCATTTGAAGATGAGCAAGATGGTAATGTTATCATGGAGCCTATCGTTTTTGAAGATGGTATATTGCATGTAAGTAGAAGTAACCAAATTCTTCAACACTTCTTATCATTACATCCAGGTAATGGAAATATTTTCGTAGAGATTGATGGAGCTAAAGATGCGGTAGAAGAACTGGAAATTGAAAACCTTGTATTAGAAGCTCAACTGATAGCTCGTGACTTACCTCTTACTAAACTAACAACTATAGGAAGAGTAGTTATAGGAGCTGAGGTGGATAAGATGAGTACTGCCGAATTAAAAAGAGATATACTTGTGTATGCTCGATTGAATCCTGTAGAATTTATTGACATACTTGATGATCCAGCTTTACAAGTTCAGGATGATGTAGTTCAATTCTTTTCAAATGGATTGTTAGGTTTGAGAAATAAGCAAAGAGATGTTTACTTTTCTTTACCTAATAATAAAAAGAAATTCTTAACTGTTCCTTATGGAGAAGATCCTTATGATATTGTGGCTTCTTATATGCAGACAGATGATGGAGTGGAAACTTATAAACTTTTAAAGAGACACCTTAAAGGTGAAGCTCCTAAGTTTGAAGTTGAAAATGAAATGAAAGAAGTGAAAATAGAAGTAGAGCCTAAAAAGAAAAAGAAGGCTACTAAATAAAACTAAAGAAAGCACCTTAAATAGGTGCTTTTTTTTTACTTATCTTTGCACTTTATTAACCCATTAAAAACTTTTTATAAAATGGAAAAATTCTTATCAATCCCAGTAACAGGATCAGGGGATGTTTTACTTAATGTAAACGAAGTCCTGTCTGTAACAGCTGCAAGTTCAACTGCAGTAGATACAGTAGTAACTTATTTAAACGGAAACACAGCAACCATTACTTCAGCTGCTCAAGTAGCTTATGATGTAAGAACAGCAGTTCAAGATGCTATGACAGCGGCTTTAGCAACTTCTTGGACTCGTGTAACTTACGCAGTAATACCTCCAAAGGCGGTATCAGGAATAGTTATAGCGTAATGGGAAAGTTTGTAAATGTACCATTACCAATTAGTGACGCTACAGCGGCAATGCCGACACCTGTTGATAGCGGAACGACTGATGGAGCTACCAGTGGAAAATTAACTGATAGTACTCAGACTTTTATTACTGCTGGAGTAGCAGTAGGAGATGTAATTATAGGAGCTACTGTAGCGGTAGGAGTTACTGCTGTAGTTACTGCTGTAGATAGTGAAACTGTTTTAAGCATTGGCGGAGACGCTGCTGCTGTAGCTTCTTTAGAGGCTTCAGGAGAGGCTTTTAAAATATTCACTAATGCAGATGCTCATACTTTAGTTAACAGTGCAGCTACTTTTACTGCTGATGTTAATGTAGGAGATGTAGTGATAAATAATACTTCTGGAGGAGTAGCTAAGGTAACTAAAGTTCTTAGTGATACAGCAGTATTAATAGACAACATTATTTTTAATGACAATTCTACTGATGATGGTGTAATCATCTCTCAAAGTGGAAAAGGTTGTTTATTAGTAAATGCTGAGAACATCGCAACTATTGAGCCAACTGCTGGAGGTGCAGGAACAACACCTGTTGTTATTAAATACAAAACTAAAACAGCTGGCAATGATACTTTAACTATCACAATCAATACAGCTCAAGCTGACTATGGATGGCAGCTTGCTTTTGAGAAAGAAATGATTGAAGTATTAGAGTCTGATTGGTCAGATGTAGTTAGAGAAATGCCATTACTGCGTTCTCCTGACGGATCAACTGTTCAGGTAATGTTTGCTTCAGGTATTGCTTTAGCATAATAAGTATTTCATATATAAAGAGAGGCTTACAAAAAAAGTAGGCCTCTTTTTTTTTGTTATCTTTGTAGAAATGTTATAAGGTTATGCCAGCATCAATAAACGAAGTAAGAAATACCGTATTAGCTATTGCTAATAAAAATAATTATGGATACATATCTCCACAAGATTTTAACTTGTATGCTAAACAAGCACAGATGGATATGTTTGAAGATTATTTTTATCAATACAATCATTGGATTAATAAGCAAAATAGTAGGACTTCAGGTACAGGATATGCAGATATCACTAAAGGATTAGTAGAGGTTATAGATACTTTTTCTACACAAGTATTTTTAGCTCAAAATAATGCTAACACTTTTAATCTACCTAATGATTATTATTTAATTAATAAGCTATTTTATTATTCCGATCCTTTATTTACAGGGACAGCTACAGGGGTATTAGCAAATAGTTTGATAGATGCGGCAGCAGTAGGATGGACTACCATACCTGCTTCAGCTCCGACACCTCTACCTGGAAGTATAATAGTGAATACTACTACTTTAGAAGAGGCTTATGTAACAGGAGTAACAAACGCAACTACTATAACATTAAGTGCGGATATATTTCAAGTATTAGGAGAAGGTTATGTTATATATAATAACACGAAAATTAAAGAAGTAGAGAGGGTGAGTCAGAATAAAATATTTTATCTAACTAACTCTATGCTTACTGCTCCTTCTACAAGCTACCCAGCCTATGTATTAGATGGCAATGTAGTGACAGTTTATCCTACTAACATTATGAACGCTGGAGATATTAGGTCTCAATATATTCGATACCCAATAGATCCAAACTGGACTTGGTTAAACCTTATTGGTGGAGAGCCAATGTTTGATCAAACCAATGTAAACTTCCAAGAGTTTGAGTTACCTGATTCTGACGAACCAACATTAGTTGCTAAAATTTGTCAGTATATAGGTATAGAGATTAGAGAAGAAATGGTATACTCTTTTGGAGGAAATGAAGAAACCTTAGATACTCAAGAAACAAGTTAATTATGGCATATATTACTGATTATGTATATTACGAAAACAATGTTGGGCCACCTTTTGCAAGTCCGTTTGAAGCTAATTGGGGATCCTATCAATATGTTAGTTTAGAAGATATTGTAAATAACTTCATGTTAATGTATCAAGGGAATAATGAATTAATAAACAACATTAATCGTTATCAAGTTTTATTCCACGCTAAGCGAGGAATACAAGAACTGAACTACGATGCAATGAAGGAGATAAAAATCCTTGAGCTTAAAGTGTGCGATCAATTAAGATTTGTATTGCCTCAAGACTATGTGAATTGGGTGAGAATTTCTTTGGAGAGAAATGGAATGTTATTTCCAATGACTGAAAATATTCAAACTAACTGGAGTGGAGCGTATTTACAAGACCATGATTGTAGAATTTTATTTGATATAGATGGTAATGTACTTAAGCCTCATGATTCTTATTTTGATATACAAAGATTAGATGGTACTCAAAAGAACATGTACATGGGACTTGGCCCTTATCATGGGCAATTAGGATGGAACATAGACGGAAATTGGTATTTCGACTACAATATAGGCGGTGATTTTGGATTAAACACTGAGACTGCTAATATTAATCCTACATTTAGCATCAACAAAAAGGGAGGAGTTATTAATTTTAATTCTGGAATGGCTGGTGAATTTGTAGTATTAGAGTATGTGTCAGACGGATTGGAAAATGGAGATGACTCTTTGGTTAGTGTAAATAAATTATTTGAAGAATTTATATATGCGTATATTAAATTTTCTATTTTGAATGGAAGATTTGGGGTGCAAGAATATGTAGTTAACAGAGCAAGAAAGGATAAATCCTCTTTGCTTCGTAATGCAAAATTAAGATTAAGTAACATACACCCTGGTCGACTCTTACAAAACTTAAGAGGTCAGGATAAATGGTTAAAATAGTATGGCGGATATTAGATCAAATTTTATAGCAGGTAAAATGAACAAAAGCGTTGATGAACGCTTAGTTCCTTTAGGAGAATATATTGATGCTCTTAATGTTCGTTTAGGATCTACAGAGTCTACAGAAATAGGAGCGGTAGAAAATTCTAAAGGAAACTCTCAGCTTACTTTTTTGCAATATGCAGGAAGTGCATTATCTAATCCTCCATTCCCAGCACCTCGTACTACTTTTTGTTTAGGAGTATATGAAGACGGAATGAATGAAACTCTTTATTGGTTTGTTCATGACTCTAATAATGCTGCTTCTCCTACAGGGAAAGTAGATATGATTGTTTCTTTTAATACCAATTCCAATACAGTAACTTATCATGTAGTGTGTGTGGATGATGGCGGAGGTGTTAATACTACTTTAAATTTTGATCCTAAATATTTAGTCACAGGAGTAAGTAAGATTGAAGACTTATTATTTTTTACTGATGATTTAAATCCTCCTCGAGTTATCAATATCAATAGAAATTATGAAGATGTTGGAGCGTTTGTTCCTGGAGTAGATGGTGTTGAAGAAGAAGATATAGGGGTTATTGTAAAGCCTCCAGGATTTGAAACTCCAGTGGGGGGTAATATACCTTTACCTGTGCCTACAGTAGTATTAGAAAATTTTCCAGGAGACGAAAACTATATGGAAACCCGATTCTTATGTTTTGCCTATAGATATAGATATGAGGATGGAGGATATAGTGCCACCTCTTTATTTAGCAAACCTGCCTTTCAAGCATCTGCGTTTAGGTTTAATTTAGATAATTTTAATAATGCAGGAATGGTTAATCGTTATAATGGAGCAACGATTTCTTTTTCTACAGGATCAAAAAGAGTAACACAAGTTGATTTACTATATAAAGAAAGTAATTCTAATGTTATCTATGTTATAGAAAGATATAATAAGGCAGACTTAGGATGGGCGAATGATATAACACAAAGTTTAACTTTTAGTAATAGTAAGATTTATACCACTTTAGGTTCAGATGAATTATTAAGAATGTATGATAATGTTCCTCGAACTGCTAAAGCTCAAACAATTCAAGGGAATAGATTAATGTATGGTAATTATGTAGATGGCTATGACATTGTAGATCAGAATGATAAGAAAATCCCTATAGCTTATGTAACCGAGCTTGTCCAAGATGAGATTGGAGGAGTAGCATTAGATCCTCCAGTAGCTACTACAGGGATACCTTATTCGGTAGGGCAACCAGGTGGAAATACAGTTGTTAATTCACTTATTACTTTTAATTTAAGTGCATTAACCCTGCCGATACAACCAGGGCTTACTATTAATTTTGATGTTAGTATGCAATCTGCTCCTTCTACAGGAGGGATGGGTAATCCTCAAACAGATGGAGGCCCAGATACTGATAGTGGTTTTCAACAAACAAGCCCTTTTAGTTTAACTTGGAGCTTCACTGCTCCTACAGTTTACCCTACTATTTCGGATATGGTAAACTCTACAGAGTTTCAGTCTATGATTGGAACAACCGCTTTAGGAAACTATCAACCTTTAATACCTTTAAATTTATCAGGACAAGGAGGAACATTAACAGATAAGTTTAACAATTATTGTATTGCACCGCCTTCAACAGCGATGGATATTATTAATAGTTCTATAACATCAGGGTGTGCTACAGCCGCACCCCCTGCTTCCGCAATATGTACTCAACAAGGATTTAGATACACTCCTACTGCTACTGGTTTTCAGCTTCAAGCACCATCTATGAGGTATTATTCTGAAGACATCCCTGCTGCAGGAGATGTTTCTAATCAGTGGGAATTTTTTAGTTTTATAGATTTTAGTAGTACTGCTGGTTATTTATTAAGTGCAGACACTTATAGTTTACATAGTAATAGAGATTACGAGACAGGGATAGTGTATATGGATGATTACGGTAGAGCGTCTACTGTATTAGTAGCTAATAACAACACTATTTTTGTTCCTCCTCGAAACTCTCGAGATAAGAACACTATAAAAGTAACCTTAACTAACATCCCTCCTTATTGGGCTACTAAATATAA
>Ga0098059_1001177_pt1 | contig 13412 bp, 15 predicted proteins | sample 20_taG_FD_92580 | JGI IMG/M metagenome (GOLD analysis project Ga0098059, IMG submission 92580) | Marine viral communities from the Subarctic Pacific Ocean - 20_ETSP_OMZ_AT15318 metaG | ecosystem: Environmental > Aquatic > Marine > Oceanic | place: Subarctic Pacific Ocean | collected 2015-01-19
AAACCAAGCAGTTGGCAAAGAGCAGTTAGAAATGATAGAAAGACTAGTCGCTTTTGTAAATAAAAGACTAGATGAAATTGAAGAATTAAAAACAGACGTTGAAAGTCTAAAAACTAAATAACATGGAATTTTTTATTGAAAATTGGGCAGCATTGCTCATCGGAGTTATGGCTCTTGCCAAAGTAGTAGTGAACCTTACACCTACTGAAACTGACAACCAAGTATTCGGATGGCTTGATACATTGATAACGGCAATTACAGGAGACACTCGCAAAAAGTAATGATTGGCAAAAAGACGTTTGCAGCCCTCTACAAGTTCAAAAGTGCAGTTGTACAAAAAGCACGGCAGAATCTTGGCACACGAAGAATCGGCAAGAATACGTCTTACGGAGGTACGAAGCGGAGGAATCTGCAAAACAGCTTATATGGAGATGTAAACAAAGAGGATGGAGACATCAGCTTTGGCTCTATGGCTCCGTATGCTAAATACATACATTACGGAGTTTCGGGAACTAAGAAGAAAAGGCGTGACACGCCCTTCTCTTATGGCAACAAGATGCCACCGGTGGATGCAATTGCAAAGTGGATGAAGGTGAAGCCGGTGCGATTGCGAGATGCCAACGGATCTTTTGTAAAGGCAACACCCGAAAAGCTGAAAGGTGCTGCATTTGGGATAGCTAAAAAAATCCAGGAGAAGGGAATACCGGGTTTGGCGTTTTACGATGAATCCTTTGACATGGTGTACCCAAAGCATGAAAGTAAGATTGCAGAAGCTATGGCGTTAGATATATTGGAAGAGTTAATGAAGAAAGTAACAGAAACAGACAACTTAAAAGAAGGATAAACATGGCTGCACAATTTGATTCCAACCCTGCCGAAACATACATGCCTGCCAACCAAGTGCTGATGTACACTATTAGCGATAGTGGTGGGGCTGTGTCTGCTTCGCATAGGTTTGTAGTTTGGGTATATGAGTATGACAATACAACGGCAGTAGAGATTGCGAAGTTGTACTTGACTGCAAACTCCAACAACAAAGCTTTCTTTGACTTGTCGCAAATTGTTAAGGAGAGACTAGAAGTTGATGCAAACATTAACACCGGAGCAAGTTCAATTTTTGACATGGCTGCAGATGTGGATTACTCGACCAATGCAACAAGAAGGTTTAGAGTGAGGGTTGGAACATACAACGGCACAACCGAAACTACAGCAGAAGCTTCTAAGTACATTTACCTCGTAGATGGAACACAGCAAATAAGTGAAGGATTGCACCCAAGTTTTGCAGCGTACTATCCAACTGCTAGCAGTAAGAAATCATGGCTAACAGAAAGGTGGAATGACAAAAAAGTAGTTTCAAACAATGATGCTATAGACTACTACTTTGCAGATGATGATGAGGGTGTAGTTGCATGGATTCATGATGATACCGTAATTAGCGGAACGGATGCAAGAATCTACTACCAACTATATGGGCCTGCAGGCACTTTAGGTTCGGAGGACTACCATGTTATTTCTAGCAGTGGAGGAGAAGCCCTAAATTCAACGAACTATAACAGGAAGGTGCATTACACCGGCTTGGCTCCCTTTAGCTTACGATTCACGGCAACAAACCTTCCAAGACATGCTAACAATGCCGCATGGACTACTTATATAATGTGGTTGGCAAGTGCCGATGGAAGCGCAAGACTAAGCTCATATCTTAGAGTGCATAAAGATTGCGGAGTTTACAAAAACGAAAGAGTGCAGATTGCATACTCTAACAGACTTGGTGGGTGGGATTATCTGAATTTTGACGGCAATGCAGACAAGCAGGAATCAGTTGAGAGCAAACCCTACTATAAGCAACTCGGAGATTGGGATGCTTCAACCTTTACGTTTGCTACAACAGCAAGAAACAAGAAACCTTACCAAGTAACTGCAAAGCAGACTTACACTTTGAAGAGTGCAGCATTTAAGAAAGAAGAGTACTACCAACTTGAAGGTCTATTGAGGAGCAACAACGTGTTTATGCGTTATGGCAATTCTTCTTCAGACACTTCCTACCTAATTGACCGAGATAAGTGGCTACCGGTAACAGTAAACACAAAGAGCTTGCAAATTAGAGACAAGGTGCAAAGCAAGATTAGTGAGGTGACTTTGAAGGTTGAACTTGCACAGGACATAAGATGCTAAGACTAAGACTTTGGGATAATGCTGAGACTTCGCAGTACGATGTAGAGCTTTACAGAAATGCTCCGGTCAATTTGCAATACCGATACACGGACGTTGGCGAAATCAACAAAGCCGTTGGAAGCTACTCACAAACTTTTCGGATTCCTGGAACTAAGAAGAACCTAGATTTTTTTGGAGGTATTACAAGCCCTGCAGTTAAGGAAACTTCATCACTTATCAATGGCACATTTAGTCCGAAAAAGAAAACCCGTGCCGAGCTTTCATGGAATACCGTACCGCTTATGCGAGGACATGTACAAGTAAAGGCAGTATATAGACAGAAGAAAGATTTTTACGACATTGAGCTTGTGTTTTTTGGGCAAGCAGTTGATTTGATGAGCGAGCTAGGTGGCTCACTTATGAGTGACTTGACTCTTACAGCACTAGATACAACCGTCAACTACAACAATGTTTTGGCTAGTTGGCTTTCAATTTTATCTGCACCTTTAGATGGGACACTAGTTTATGGAGTAATTGACAAAGGGCGTAATTGGGGCGTTGCTCCGATTCAGGAAGTTGGTTGGAGCGATACAGTGCCTGCAAGCTCAGAGGTGTTATGGAGTGGAGGAGGAACAAACAACGTTCTTAATCAATGTGACTTTACTCCATTTGTACAAGCAAAGTTTTTTGTTACCCGAATTTTGAGCGAAGCAGGATTCACGTTTAGCTCAACTTTTATGGACACAACGGACTTTGAAAACATATACGTACCTCTTCATGCAGGAGGCACTTTGGGTATTGTTTCCGATGATGTACAAGACAACTCTGCAAGAGTAGGGTTAGCTACAAACCAAACAACGACATCCTCAAGCTATTCAACATTAAATTTTGTAGATACCGTTACCGGTGGTTTAGATCCGGGCACAAATTGGGACAATACAAACCACAAGTGGACAGCACCTGCTACACAATATATAAGAGTAGACCCACATTTCAAAGGAACGAATTGCTATCACAGATTACTGCATAAGGATTCAAGTGGCACAACATTGGACACTCTTTTTGGCGTATCAAGTTCAAGCTCTAACCTAGATGCTACAGGATATTACTCGGTTAGTACAGTTATACACGATTTGCTTGTAAATGCAGGCGACTACATCATCTGGGAATTTGCAAATACAGGTTCCGGAACTGCAGAAGTGATTGGCTCAAATAGTATCGCAGCAGCAGATGGTTGTAGTTTAAGAATTTTGGCAGATGCGTCAGAGGTTACAGGGTTCGATATTGACCCCAACCTTAACATGCCGAAGATTAAGCAGATTGATTTTTTGGCAGGATTGCAAAAGATGTTCAACCTTGTATTTATACCGGATGCGGTCAACCCTAAAAAGTTAACCATTGAACCTTTTAACGACTTTGTAGCTTCGGGAACTGAAAAAGATTGGACAAACAAAATTGATTTCAGCAAGGACGTTGTGATAAAGCCAACAACAGACATTCAGAAAGCAAAGTACAAGTGGACACATGGAGACGGTGCAGACTTTATCAACAAAGCAATCAAAGACCAACTTAACAGAGTTTATGGACAGATGGAGACCTTAGACCCTAACAATGATTTTGCAACAGGCGACCTTACTCTCAAAACTCCATTTGCACCGTACATAATGAGCTTAGTGCCTAATTCACAAGTTTCGATACATAGAGCAATTGACAATACAGGGGTAGGCATTAAAGACCCTAAAATAAAGCTCGCTTATTGGAATAGTTTGCAATCCGGACTAACAGGAGATTACAAAGTGCGAAAGGATGATGGCTCATTGGCAACAATTAGTGCGTTTCCTTATTTCAGCAGCTTTAATGCAAGATACCCGGAGGTTGAGGACAATTGGCTAAACTTTGGTTGGGAAATACCACTTATACCGCATGAAGCGCACCCGGTGAATGGACTTTACTACAAGTATTGGAGTGCCTATGTAAATGAGCTATACTCTAGTGATGCAAGGATTTTGGAATGCTCCATGTTTTTAACTTCGGAGGACATTGCAACTTTTAGCTACAACGACAAAATCTATATTGAGGACACGTACTACCGCATCCTGGAAATTTCCGGATTTGATGCAACAAGTCAAGCACCCTGCAGAGTAAAGTTGATAAAGGTGCTTGCAGGCCTTAATGATTGTGCAGACATTCCAACAGATGTTACAGATGGAGTGATAACATTTAACGGCTCTGCATCAGACTATGGAAGCAAAACTTGCTGTGAGAAATACGGGTACGTTTGGAATCCGGACAAAGCAGGTGGAAACTCTAGGTGCAGAGCAATGGGCATAATTCAAGTTGCACCAACTATGAGCCAAAACGGATAAAGTGAGAAAAATGAAGTTTAACAGTTATATCATGGAAGGCATAGACTTACTTATTGTTAATGCTAAACCATACAGAAAACCGAGTTTAATTGTGAAAATCTTAGACATCCTGCTCACAGCTATTTACCTTGTTGCTTATGGCTTCGGGATCTATTTTTTGATTTCTTCACTTGTTAATTTATTGAGTTAAAATGGCAGATGCTAAAAAAAGAATCATCCTGGAATTTGATGCCGATACAGGGCAGATAATTAAAGGACTTGACAAAGTAGATGGCAAGCTTGATGATGTAGGCAGCAAAGCCGGTGGAGTAGGTAAGAAAGGCAAGAAAGGGTTTAGCATGTTAGGCAAGGGGCTTAACATGGGCAAGCTCGGATTCCAAGCTTTAGGAAAAGCAATAATTGCAACAGGCATTGGGGCTTTAGTGATTGCATTGGTGATGTTAGGGCAAAAGCTAATGGAGAATGACAAGGTTGCTAGGGTTGTAGAGAAGACGATGGCAGCAATTGGTGCAGTTGTTGGTGTGTTGGTGGATGTGGTGGTTGAGGTTGGAGAAGCGTTGTACTCGGCATTTCAGAGTCCACAAAAAGCTATTGATTTTATCAATGATAAGATAAATACCGTTTGGGGCATGATTAAAAATGTGGCCACTCTTATTAAAGAGAGCTTTGTCCTAAGTCTGCAGACCATGAAAAAGTGGCTTATTCAAGCCGGTATTGCTGCAGCAGAGTTTTTTACTGCAGGACTAGCCGACACTTCGGGGATGCAGAAGGCGTTGGATGAGACAAAGAAGTCAATAGCGGAAACAAAAGACGAAATAAGTAAGGCAGCAAGCCAAGTTGCAGGGCCTTTCATCAAGGCATTTAAGGATGCAAAGACATGGGTAGGTGAACTAACAAAAGAGATGGGAGTGCAGGCAAGGTTAGCTATTAAGTTAGCCGAAGCACAAAGGAAGTTGCGAGATAATATCCGAACAGTTGCATTGGCAACGGCAATGGCTAGGAGTGAGATTGCACAAATGAAGATGGACAGCGACAACATGAACAAGTCTATTGATGAAAGGATTAAAGCTGCAACAGGTGCTGCTCAAAAAGAAGAGGAGTTGAGGAAGCTACGTCAAAAGAACATAGAGGACGGCATACGCTTAGTGGAGCAGGAGATGAAAATCCAGGGCAAGAATGGCAAGGATAGTGAAGAGTTGCAAACAAAACTAAACGACTTAAAAATCGAGTTTTACGCTATTGAAGAGGAGGGCTTGGCTTTGCAGACTGAAATGCAGAACAAAATTATTGGGATGCAACGAGAAAGGGATGATGCCGAGCATGCCTACTATTCTGCTAATAGAGGAAGGAGGTTGGCAATGAAGTCCGACCAAGAGCAAGAAATTGAAGAGTTAAGACTATACTATGCAGAGCAACTTGCAATAGCAGAGCAATATGGATTTGATACCAAAGACCTTTTAGCACAGCAGCAGTTGGAAATTGCCGAGATGGAGGACAGGCATAAAGACGAGAGGGATGAAAAGAAGGCGGCAGATGATGCTAAAGAAATAGAGGAAGAGAAAGCTAAACGGCAGGCAATACTTGATACAACAAAAGCTGCGTTAGATGCATTGATGGCATTGAATGAAGCATTTGGGGGTGTATCTGAACAAGAGAAAAGAGACAATGAAAAGAGGTTGGCAGCTATAGATGCTGCTTCTAATGCAGAGGAGAAAAACAGACTGATTCAGCAACACAACAAACTGCTTGCAGAACAAAACAAAGCAGCTAAAAAGCAATTCGACAGAGGAAAGAAATTACAGATTGCACAAGCTACAATAAGCATGTATGAAAGTGCAGTAAGCTCTTACAACTCTATGAGTGGGATTCCTTATATAGGGCCGATATTAGGTGGAATTGCTGCTGCTGCTGCAGTAGCTATGGGTATTGCAACAATTAGCAAGATTAAAGCTACGACCTTTGAAGGTGCGCCACCTTTGAGCATGGATTCCGGTGGAGGAGCTACTGCACCGCAAGGCATAGCAGAGGGTTCACAACAAGCACAAGGTGGAGGAACAGGAGGCATGCTTGACTTAGGATTTTTAGGAGAAGGGGCAAGCAGTAGCATGCAAGCATTTGTAATAAGTAACGAAGTAACAAACAGCCAACAATCAGACCAATTGATTGCTGACCAAGCAAGTTTAGTAGGATGAAGATATTAGAATTAGTAATTGACGAAGAAGCCGAAGTTTATGGCATAGATGCAATTTCACTTGTGGAATTTCCTGCAATAGAAAGTGACTTTGTTGCATTGAAGAATAAGCAAAGAATTGAATTTGCAGAAGTTGATAAGGACAAGAGGATTGTACTTGGCCCTGCATTGATTCCGGATAAACCCATCTACAGAAAGAACGATGATGGAGAAGAGTTTTACGTTTACTTCTCAAAAGCGACAGTACGGAAAGCAATGGAAATGTTTTTGAGTTTCGGAAATCAGAACAACATGACCCTAGAGCATGAGCATAATTTGAGGGGGTTGAGTTTAGTTGAGAGTTGGCTTGTTGAGGATGAGCAACACGACAAATCCAGGAAGTACGGCTTAGATGTACCGAAGGGCACATGGATGGTAAGCATTAAAGTAAACAATGAGGCCATTTGGAATGAGTGGGTAAAAAGTGGAAAAGTAAAGGGCTTTAGCATTGAAGGATTTTTTGCTGACAAGTTTGATGTTGAGAAGAAAAAAGAAGAAAAAAACTACTACCAAGATGTGCTAAAAGCTATTGAAATTGAAACCGGCTTGGACTTTTTAGAGAGCATGCTAAAGGAGAAAAGTGATAATAAATAACAAGAAGCTTGCTTTTATCAAAAATCCACTAGACAACATTTTTAGGGCATTTAGCAAACTTTGTTGCTTCTAAGGTGTCCTACTATCAAAAATTAGAGAAAACAAACCATTTTTTAACCCCTATAAACACTAACGATTCAGAGGCAAGAAAAAAAAGTTTGAAAAACTTGTGAGAATCGTGCTAACAAAAGCGTTATACTATTATGAATCTAAAAGAAAGAATCCAGGACATCTTTGAGAGCTACTCTGTTTTGCTCGAAGTGGAGGAAAAAGAAGAGGTCAAAGAAGAAGTGCAAATGGCTGAAAAGACTTTGGCAAATGGCACAGTTATTTACACAGATGCTGACGACTTTATTGTTGGGGCAGAGGTGTTTATTGTAAACGAAGAAGGTGAGCGTATGCCATTACCGGATGGAGAATACGAATACGAAGGAGGAGGCAAGACGCTTATCTCAAATGGCGCAATTGCTGAAATGGTTGAAGCCGAAGAAGAAGTTGAAGAGGAAGAGGAAGTTGAAGTTGAAGTTGAAATGGAAGAGAAGGTTGAAGAGAAGGAAGAAGAGGAAGAAGAGGTTGAAGAGACTTTTACAAAAGAAGAAGTTGAAGAGATGGTGAAGAAGGCAGTTGAAGAAGCTAAAGAAAAGCTATCTGCTAAACTATCTAAGAACAGAAAAGAGCTAGAGGATCTTAAGCAAACCTTATCTACTCAAAAAGCTGAAGGAGGTTTAAGGAGAAGCCCAAGCAAAGAGAAGCGCATGAGCTTCGCAGATATTAAAAAGCTAACTCAAAAGGAGAGAGTTAGTGCGTTATATGAATTATACTCAAATAAATAAAAAATGGCTAAATCATTAGACATCAACAGCAGTTCTTACGCAGGGGAATTAGCGTTACCGTACATTGCACCTGCGATTTTGGCTGCCGATAGTATAGCCAATGGTTACATAACAGTGCATGAAAATGTAAAGTTCAAAGCTGTACTCAAGAAGTTAAGCAACAGTGCTGACATTATTGACGCTTATGGTTGTGATTTCTCAGCTAATGCAGGTGACCTAGATTTGGATGAGGCAATACTTACTCCAACAGAGCTTAAAGTAAACCAAGAGATTTGCAAAGGCGATTTCCGTTCAGATTGGGAAGCTATGCAAACAGGGCGTACTTTAATGGGCGACAGATTACCTCCAAACTTTGAAGCGTTTTTACTTCAATTCCTAGCAGGCAAAGTGTCTGAAAGTGTTGAGAAGAACATGTGGGGCGGTAACTTCTCACAAAATGCAGACGGCACGGATTGGGCTGGAAATTTTGACGGAATCATGCACCACGTTAATGATGCAAGAGTTGCAGGTACAATTGGTTACACTAAGCAGTTAAGTAATACTGCCGGTGCTAACTATGGTATCAGCACTGCTAATGTGCTTGACACGTTGGAGGACATTGTTACTAATGCACCAACAGCAGTTCAAAATTCTCTTTCTTCTAAGCTATTCATCAGCCGTTCAACTTTATTCAAGTTACAGCGTGCGTTAGGCGGAACGGTTACAACAACTACAACCGGAGCTGCAGCAGCACCTACTGATGGAAACATCCTTACAGGAGGAGTGCCAACTCAGTTCTTAGGATATGAGATTGTTGTACCTGCAGGATTACCACCGGAGGTTGCTATCTTTGGACAGATTGAAAACCTACACTTTGGATGTAACCTAGCAACAGACCAAATTGAAGCTAACGTTGTAGATATGACGCTAACTGATGCATCTGACAACGTAAGAGTTGCAATGCGTTTCTCAGGCGGAACACAAATTGGCTTTGTTGGAGACGTTTCAGCAGCATACATCTATTAAACCCTAGAACATGGCTTGTAATATAACAGTAAACGGCAGAGCGTTAGCCTGCAAAGATGCATTAGGTGGCATCCGTGAGGTCTACATGGCTAAGTGGATTGGCACAGGTGCTTGGGCACAACCTTCTGGGGGTGCAATAAGTGATGCAGCAGAGGCAGTTACTCTGTACCAATTTGCCCTTCAAGCCGGCAGTTCTTCATTTACTCAAACAGTTACAGCTTCAACAGAGAATGGAAGTGTTTTTTACACTCAAGTCCTAGCGTTAAGCTTTAACAAAATGGCTGCTACCGATGTTTCGGAGATAGCAGAACTAAACAAAGGTCGCTTGATGATTGTTGTAAGAGACAAAAACGACCAATTCTGGGTAATGGGGCACGTTTCGGGTTGTGAAGTAACAGGAGGAACATTTGTAAGTGGACAAGCTGCAGGTGATTTGAATGGAGCTACAATGGAAGTTACTGCAATGGAAGTAACGGCAGCACCTTATTTAACTACAACTTCGGGAGGTAACGTAACATTTACTGACGGAGCTTGATAGCTAAAGACTAAAAGTTAAACTAGAGGGGTGGGCAGATGCCTTATCCCTCTTTTTTTTTTGACATGATAATACTAAACCCAAACCAAGCAAGCCAAACATTGTATGCTACACCCTTCCAAGCAAAGAAGGATTACAGCACTACAATTACACACTACCTTTTTGTGGTGGAGTCTTTGCAGACTGATAAGAAGTATTACTTTATTGGTAACGTTCAGCAAGACAATGCTCGGTACACGCAAATAACTATAAGCACTAATGCAGATGCAGGAACTAGTGGCAATATATTGGTGACAGAATCCGGGCAATACAGCTATATTATCTATGGACAAACCAACAACACAAATTTAGATCCGGCTAATGCTGTAGTAGTTGGAGAGTTAGAAAGAGGACTAATGACATTTACCGGTGCAGATGCTTGGAGTATGCCTAGCATCAATGTGCCTGACAACGTCGTATATTACGAATAATGGAAGTAATCAATTTATCACAATACGAGGAAAGAAGCTACAAGGAAACTCCAACACCTAGAGGATGGGTGCAATATGGAGACGACAACCTCTTTCCGCAATACCTAGTTGACCTTTACAAGTCTAGTGCAACTCACTCTGCTTTGTGCAATACCATTGCTCAAATGATTCTAGGCGAAGGGGTGTTTGCTATGGATATTGAAACAAGGTTGAAATTCCAGGAATGGGACTTAGACGATGTTATGCGTAAAGCTTGCATTGATTTGAAGATACAGGGAGGATTTGCGTTGGAGATAGGGTACAGCATTGACAGAACCACCATTGCTTCGGTAAAACATTGCCCATTTGAAAATGTGAGAAGTGGTGAGGCAAATGAGAATGATGTGGTTGACTTTTATTGGTATTCAAAAGATTGGAGCGACCAACGTGAAACTCCGGTGGAAATCAAAGCTTTTGACCCTGCAGAAAATATAGAGTACCCCACCCAAATTTTATACGTCAAGCCGTTTTCTCCGGGAAGCTTTTACTACCCGAAACCGGATTACATAGGAAGTGTTAATTACATCGAGCTTGACAAGGAGATAAGCAAGTACCATATCAATAACATAAGAAATGGGCTTGCACCTAGCTTCACAATACACTTCAAAAATGGAGTACCTAGCCCGGAAGAAAGGCACAAAATTAGAAATGACATTGAGCGTCAATTGGGAGGCACTACAAATGCCGGCAAGTTTATCATCACTTATTCAGACCAACCGGAAAGGAAGCCCGATTTTGAGCCGTTTCCTTTATCAGATGCAGACAAGCAATACCAATTCCTCTCAACAGAGGTAACTGACAAAATAATGGTTGGGCATAGGGTTGTAAGCAGCGCAATGTTTGGAGTAAAAACTGCAGGGCAGTTAGGAAACACGCAAGAGCTTGAAATATCTGCAGACTTATTCAACAAGCAAGTAATTACTCCCTTTAGAAGAGTATTAGAAAAAGCACTAATTAAAGTGCTAAATGCAGCAGGATTAAGCCCAAACATTCAGATTGATGAAGTTGAGCAAGTAGTGATTCAGGCAAGCAGTGAAAAAACGTGTTGCTCGGATGATGGAGACGCAAATACAGAAATCGCTTTAGAGGCCACTAATTGGCTTATCTCGCAAGGAGAGGAGGTTGATGAGGAACAATACGAGTTAGTTGATGAGAGAGCCGTTGATTACGAAACAGAGGGCTTACAGGATGCTCTTTGGACATTTGCAAGTACTCCTGCAAGTAGTAGAGGAGAAAAAAGCAAGCTTGATAATGAGATTGTAAAGATTCGTTACCAATATGACCCACGCAGAACATCGGGAAATTCCAGGACATTCTGCAAAATGATGGTGAGTGCTAACAAGGTGTATAGGAAGGAGGACATTGAAGCAGCAGGCAGCAACCCTGACATAAACCCGGGTTGGGGGCCGAATGGAAGGAATACTTACGACATATTTAGGTACAAGGGAGGAGGAAACTGCCACCACAGGTGGGTTAGGAGAACGTACCTACAGAAAAACAACAAAAGAATTTCGGTGAATGAGGCAAGAAGAATTATTGACAAACTACCGTTAGAAAAAAGAATGGAGAACCTTATACCACCTAACGACCCTGCAATAGTTTCACAGATGCCTTACACAATGCCGAATGAAGGATTTTTACCAACCAACCCAAGACATTAAAAGATGGCACTAACAGCAGAAGTTTTATTTGTAAATACAGATTACTTAAAAAGAATAACTAACTTGAATGGAAGCGTTGAGGATAGCGTGGTTGTACCTGCTATTATATTAGCACAAGACAAGTATTTACAGCAATATCTCGGTACGGATCTTTTGGCCTACCTAAAAACAAATGTGGCTTCGTTAAGTGGAAGCTACGAGATTTTAATGGATAGCTATGTAAGAAAGACAACGGCATGGTGGACAATGGTGGAGTTGATACCCAACCTTTACGTCAAGCTTGACAATGGCGGTTTAGTTATTCGAGTTGCAGATAATACTGCAGCAATTACGGAAGATGATTTGCACCGTGAGATTGAAAGAGCTAGACAAAATGCTCAATTTTATACAGAAAGACTAGTGAGCTATTTGTGCAACAATAGTTCAGATTTTCCAGAGTATTCAAGCAACGTAAGCCCCGACATGCATCCGGAAAGAGTGGCGTACAACCAAAATGGTTTTACCGTTTCGCATGGTGCTGACTTATATAAGTACAGAGCCCAAAAAGCTAACGTGCTTGATTGCAATGATTGCTCATGAAGATTAAGAGAAAAGAAAACGAGGTGAAACTAAAGAAATGGCTAGAAAAAAATGGAGATAACTCAAATACTAATTTCTCTACTCCCAAGCATAGGGGCAGTAGTGGGAGTTTATGTAAGTCTAACAAGGGAAATGGAAAAGCTTAAAGGCAGAGTCTATTCTTTAGAATCAGACAGAAGAGAATTGAAAGTGCTTGTAAAAGAGTGCGTTGAAGGAATCAACGAGCTGAAAGTTTTAGTTGCACGCAAGGGGATATGAACAGACGATACAAATACTTTAGCTTAGATGAATTTGACTCACCGGATGAAGAAGGTAGCGGAGGAATGATGGAGCATGAATTTGTTGAGCAATTAGACATAGCAAGAGATATTGCCGGATTTCCTTTTATTATCAACTCCGGCTTTAGAAGTATTGCTCACAACCAAAGATTAAAGGAAAGAGGTTACCAAGTAGCTAAAAACAGCTCGCATCTTTTGGGTTGGGCAGCAGACATCCATGTTTCTACCTCTCGCAAGCGTTTTATCATGGTTGAGGCGTTACTTGATGCCGGCTTTACAAGAATTGGGATTGGCGACAACTTTATACATGTGGACAGCGACCCGGAAAAACAACAAAATCTAATTTGGACATACTAAAACAGATAAGACCAAGACTTAGCGGAAACGTGAAGAGGGCTTACGAGTGGTGGACAAAAAAGCAAAGCAGGGTGTTGGTAATTGGCGACTTACATTGCCCTTTTGACTTAGACGGCTATTTGGAGTTTTGCCAAGATATATATGCACGGCATAATTGTAACAGGGTGCTGTTTATTGGTGACATAATCGACAATCACTATGCTAGTTACCATGAGACAGACCCGGATGGAATGGGAGGTGGATTGGAGCTAGAGAGAGCTATAGAGCGTGTACAAAAATGGTACACAGCTTTTCCTGTTGCTGATGTATTGATT
>Ga0098059_1001180_pt1 | contig 13369 bp, 6 predicted proteins | sample 20_taG_FD_92580 | JGI IMG/M metagenome (GOLD analysis project Ga0098059, IMG submission 92580) | Marine viral communities from the Subarctic Pacific Ocean - 20_ETSP_OMZ_AT15318 metaG | ecosystem: Environmental > Aquatic > Marine > Oceanic | place: Subarctic Pacific Ocean | collected 2015-01-19
AGTTTGCCTTCAAACCGGTTTGAGCTCTGCTATAATTTCCTAGCTGGACATCTTGGTCTCTCTCTTGGGTGATAAAATCACCATATAGTGCATACGTTTTGTTACGATCTACGCGAACATAGAGTCTACTTGATGACTGTGCATCAAAACCTTTGATAGAAGATTCACCATATACTGGGTAAAATTCATCAGGTCGTATATCTCTGAATAGACGATCTGATTTATCTTTTTCTGAATCATATCCGGCAGTAAGTAGAGTCTTACCGCTCACTTTACCTTTTAAGAAGAAAGCTAAACGAGCATCGCCTGTAAAGTTTTCGATGCTATAAGAAAGCTGCTTTAGTTCTCTTTCAAAACCGTCAGTCTCTTTATCTGAACTGATGTTAACCGCCTCGTTAAAACGAATAGTACCTTCAATAATACCCGCGGCGATAAGTGGACGAAGATCTGGTAGGAACTCAACTTTAGCTTCACCTTCGATAATACCCGAAGTTGCTCTTACGATTGCTGTTTGTGGCTTATCAGTTGATGTTAATTCGAACTGAGCAACACCATTCTCTATACTTGTTTGAGTACCTGGAGTTGAACTATCGTTGTCTTTAACTTTCCACTTACCAAACTCAGTATCTAATGTGATTTGAGTTTTAGAACCCACTCTTAAGTTGTTCTCGTCAAGTAATTCAACTTGAACGAGTGCAGATGATACACCATCAGCAGCTACATCATTTCTTGGTACACGAACATCAATTTTCTTTAGAGTACCTGGTACAAAAATTTCAATACTTTCTTCATTGCGAACATTACCAAATGGATCCACTTCTTGAAGCTTAAGTTCATTATGTCCTGCTTCAAAATCTAAACTCACATATTCCCAACCTTGAAGATTATTCGTTGGAGAAATACTTGATTGACCAACTCTCTTGTCGTCAACTTTGTCGCCATTAATATATAGCTCAAACTTAGCGCCGTTTAATCCCTTCGCCCATACTGTATAAGCATCTGTAAGAAGAGTATCGTTATCGCTAATGTTTAAGAATCCTAAACCTGCTTCCGCATTCACGAGTGCTTCTTCTAATTTCGCTACTTGCGACTGCACTTCTGTTGCTTCTGCTACGGTAGAATCTTCTTTAGTATCCTTCTTAATAGAAGCTGCTTTTACTTCTTTAGGACCGCCAACCGTACCACTCGCATCCTCAAATCTACCTTGAGAACTACTTAAGTTATTATCGTTAGCAGAGAAGTTGCTTGTAAGAGATCCTGATAGCGATTGACTCGCATTTTCCGAGAATAGCGCTCTACGTGCTTCAATTTCTTCATTAACTGCAGGCTCACATTCACAAATTGCGAAATCAGCTCGGTGCATTTGCCCTTTCTTAACGTCTACAAAACGGCTACTTGGGTCGTTAGCATGGCGGTTATCTAATACTGATAACTTAGAACCATTTGGCAAGCTGTAGTTGTCTACTTTAAGTACATGCTTGTTAGGCTTGATAGCGTAGAATGTATATTTACCTTCGCTATCCGTAACTACATAGTTACCATTTTCGAGATATAAACGAACTCCAGGAACACCTACTTCACCAGCATCTTGAATATCGTTTTCGTTACAGTCTTGGAATACTTTACCAATGATGTAAGCATTGTCGTTAAATAGTCCACCACGTACTTCAACTTTAACTTTAGCAAGGTTACTGCTCTTAACAATTACCTCATCACTTGTTGCAATTGCAGAGTTAATCCCTTCCCCTTTTTCTGATCCAGGACCTACAAATACTCGGTACGTTAATTCTTTAGTAGCACCACTTTCGATATCACCAACATTGAATTTCAAATCTGGACCTTCGCCACCTTCAGGATCAGCTAGTGCGTTACCATCTAATTTTGCAGAACCTAATTGGTATGAGAAACCAAATGGAAGGCTATCATCTATAGACAGATTACGAACGGTGTTAACAGCCTCACTACGAATAGTTACGGTGTAGTTAACGAAGTCCCCGATTTCGGCATCTTTTCGATCCACGGTTTTCTCAGTGAAGAGAACACCTTTACTTAAAGGATCTAATGGGATGTCAAAATCTGTACCTTTGGGGACATTCGATAACTGCCACTCTTTACCATAAGAAGCTAATGTATCCACTTTACGACCTTGTGGTAATAAACTGAAAGGAACTTCAGAAGCAAAAGAGTATCCTTCCGGGGTAATTACTTCAATTCTATATTCGCCAATTTCTAGGTATGGGAATGAAAACTTACCATCAATTCCCGTGGTATAAGTGCTTGGTGCTTCAGTAGTTCCATCTGCTTCATAAACTGTTGCTAAACCGCCAGCATTACCACCGTTATTAGCACCTGTAATATCATAAATGCTTACTTCAGCACCAGTAATAGGAGCGTTAGTTTCACTATCAAATACGATTCCAAATGGATCAACTACAACGGTAGATTGAATACGAGCTCCGCCACCACCGCCGCCATTATTAATACCATCACACTGAAGTTCAGCTTCAATTACATCGTCTTCAACAGTCTCAAGAATTCTGTTACCAGGCACAACTTCAAATTGATCGCCATTTCTAGTTGGTACGTCTTCGGTAATTCTGAAAATACTCGTGTTGGGACCTGTTTCTAATGCTCTAAACTCTTCGCGATCACCTGTTTCAAAAGAGGTTAACCTAACTGTTACTTCTTCAACAAGAGTTCTAAACTGATTACAAGATGCTGCACTTGCTTGAATATGTAGTACAGACCCAATACTAGTAGTACCTGTTCTCTTTTCGAATGAATCATCGGTGAAGTAATCAATTTTCGCTCCACCCGCTACGGTAGTAATTACATTGTTAGATGCTGAGCTCGTAGTTACTGAACCGTCAGGATCAACATAACTTACTTCTGCGATGTTCTCGATATCGCCACTTGCACCTGGGTTAACTCGTACTTCAAAAGTAGCTGAAAATGTCTCGCCTGCTTCTAGTGAATCAAATACAACAGCAATTACTGAAACTTCAGATGGGTTTGTTGGTTCAGCTGAACTGAATTCAAACTTACCTGAACCTTCGTAATTATATAGTCGCTGACCTTTATCTGTAGAGATGAATCGTTCGAAGCTTACATTATTAGGAATTGAATCAAGAAGAATCACTTTATCCATTGAGATACCATCAATAGAAATGGTTCTTGGATAAGCGGTAGCATCGCCAGTGTTTTGACCGTCGATAGTATAAGTGAAGTTATCACCTGATTGAAGATCAGCTCCAGCCGATTGAACTTTATTTAATTCAATTCTAGAACCTGATAAGATGTACACAGAGTCACGACGCTGTAGTGAAACATCAAATTCTCTTGAAATGGCATCGATATTTAAGATCGCCGTCGTTGAATCTTTCTCTAGATTGTTGATTTGACCAGAATAAGTGAAATCGAAACGCTCACCCGGCTGTAGAGTAACTACTTGGGATAAGGTATCGGTATTCGCAAATTTAGATTTCTGGCTACTCTCTAGAGTTAAATTTTCAAGAGCATACTCCCCTTCCTCTGAATTGTAAATCTTGATATCGAAGGTAGAAGCAAGATCACCATTGTTAACTAAGTAGTGATCAAAAAATACTTTGTCGCCTCTAAATCTTTTGATTGAATTATCAATCTCAAGAGCGAAGTTTGCTACTCCCTCAACAACTACATATACCGCATTACTTTGCGTTTGTAGAGTAGTAGCACCACCATCTTGTGAGAAAGTAGTTACGGCTTGGTTTATAATCTCTGTGCCGTTAGGAGGAGTGTTTTGTGCATGCACCTCACCCATACCGGAAACCAGTAGAAGAACCAATAAAGATATGAGGGAGTTAAATTTCTGCACTTTTGTGTTTATAAGAGGAGGGCAAGGGGTCAACCTCACCCTCATAAATCTGGGTTAATAGATATTTTTCTATATGGGGTTTTAGCTGTCTATTTTAACAGCAAACTCTATGGTAACCTGCTCGGTAGGATCGAGTTGATCGATGTCTACTTGGATGGTACCCGTACCACCAACAGCAGGTTGAGTTGAAACAACTACTGAGTTTACAGTACCAGAGGTAACCGTAGCAGTAGCCGCACTCAATAGTTTGGTAAACGATGGAGTATCATCAGTTACAGAAACCGTAGTTACTGGCTGTGACCCATCATTTCTAATTGTAATACGGTAGTAAACCGTGTCGCCTGGAAGTACATTGAATGGATTCTTCGTGTACGTTCCGGCTGAACCAGTTACATCTGGAGCTTGGAACTTCTCAATTACAATTAAACCAGCTTGAATCTGAGTAATGTCAGTGTTTGACTTACTAGGCAGGTTGCTCAAATTGTCTAACAATGTGATAGTAGTAGTGTTAGTTTCACCATCATCAAGACCTGCAAGACCTGTTACCTTCACAATGAATTTAACTTGATCGTTGAAGTTCAATGTTCCTACCTGTGCTGGAAGCTTAACTGAATCAGAAGCTGCACCTGTTGTAAGAAGTGAATCGGCACTAGTAATAACACCGTTACCATCTGTATCCCAGTATACCGTCGAAGTCCAACCAGTTGGCTTAGAGTTCGCTAAGTTGATATAAAGGTCAGAGTTAGAACCGTTGTTCTCAGGCACGTTACTAAGAATAGTAAGTGTGTGTAAGTAGTTACGAGAACCACCTGGTGCAATTTGTCCAGATTGGTTACTTGTTAACTGCATGTTCTGCTGAGTGTTAACAGAAACCTTATCATGAATGATATCAAATGCATTCGTAGTAGGCGAAAGTGCTCTAAAGTATAGCTCAACATCACCTGGTGCGTAACCAGCTGGGATAAATACTTCTGCTACAAGTTCCTTACTTGCTCCTGCAGCTAAATCACCTGTTTTAGAAACAACAGAGTTAGCATTGTTAGGATCACGGAACTGAACAGTCCATCCAGTTGGAAGCGTACCTGCTTGGTAACCACCAGTAGTATCGGTAGTAAAAGCTAGGTTGTAGTTATCTTGACCAGCACTTGTATTCTTAACAAATAAGCTGAAAGAAACAGTGTTACCAGGATTAGTAGTAATAGACTTAACTGCATTTGCTTCTGGTCCTTGACCTTCACCTAGTGCGCCAACATCGCCGGAAGCAGCATCGTTAGTAAGGTCTACAGTAGGAGCAACAACGTTAGTTACCTGATCGGTATGAGTTGCACTTGCAGCAGCATTATTAACAGACGTTAAAGTCTTGTCTACAGAGAATGGTCCACCACTTTCACCAGAAGGTAACTGAACCTGTAAGATTACAACTACAGTATCGCCAGCTGCAACAGGTCCTGTATCAGGAATACCATCAGAACCAGTATCTTGGTAAGTACTAGTTGGTTCGTTACTTGCATCAGCCTTGTAAAAGAAGAACTGAGTACCCGCTGGGTAGTTACCTGTGTTGATCGCAATGTTATACGTATCAGTAGTAGTACCAGTATTCTTGAATCGGTTAATAAAGTTTAGAGTAGCACCTTGCTCTGCAGTAGTGATCTCAACTAATTGAGCATCTACTAACGCAATGTCGTAGTTCTCATTTACTGTAACAGCCTGACCATTAATAGTGTTACCTGCAGGAAGGTCATCATGCTTGTAAGAAACTTGGTTAATAATGGTATTACCATGCTGGTCATTATTAACAGTTACTTTGAACGTTAAGTTACCAGAAGAACCGTTAGCAACAGATCCGATTACAGCGATTAAAGAATCCTGTGCACCTGCTGTGCTTCTTCTAAATGTGATACCCGCTGGATCGCCAGCAGCAGCATCTGTTAACGCACCACCACCACTCCAAGAAGCAGAGTTAGGAACGTAAGTCATACCAACTGGGATAACGTCTACTAATTCAACGTTAGTTGCAGCAGCATTACCGTTCTCAGCATATGCAATTGTGTATGTTAATGTATCACCAACATCCGCCAACGTTTGGCTTACCTGTTTGTTAACATCAAGTACTGCATCTTCGTCAACAATAACTTTGTTAGTTGCTGTGTCAGACTCAGTATTATCAAATACACTTGTTGCTGTAACAGTGATATCTTCGAACTGAGAATCTAGCGCAGAAGCTGGAACATCAGCTACAATAACAATACCGTAAGTATTATTAGTGAAGGCATCAATGTTTGGGGTTTGTGTAATTTCTGTAAAGTTATCCGCTACACCATCACCGTTTGCATCAGCATATATCTTGATGTTAGTGAAGTTGAAAGAACCTGCGTTGGCATCTATAGCAGTAAGGTCGAATTGGTCAGTACCGTTACCAGTGTTGGTAATAGTATGACTAAACGTTACCTGACCACCTTGAGAAACCTGCTTGGTTACTCCAGCAGAAAGCGTTACACCGGCAACCTGTTGTACTGTTGTAACAACGGTATTCGACGTAACAGACTGGGAATTATTCCCATTATCAACGTACGTAGCTGTTGCCTGGTTACCAATGGAAGAATTTGCTGGTGGTACCTGTGCAAATACATCAACTGATGTACCTACTAGCACTACAGCAAAAACCATAAGCATACCTACAAGAGCTTGTACCCTGCTTCGTAGTTTATGTGTGTTTGTTGTCATTGTTCTATCCTATGATTATGGTTCAATTTTTTATGAACACTTTTATTGATTTAAATTGATCGGGGTTAACTCCTAACCCTAACTCTTGCGGTGAGAGTTATACTTTCTCCTGCCGCTAGAGCAGGCACCAACCATTGGATCCGACGATATTCTTCAGCCGGTATGGTTTCCGTTGTAGTCGAACCGTCTGGTTGTTGAACCTGACGAGTTAGTGGAGGCCTAGAAAAGTCGTTAGCCGTTGGGCTTACGCTGGCACCACTTAATTCCGGAGAGGCAGTTTCACCTAAGTAAAACATCTGCAATGGAATTGGTAACACTGGCTGGAGTTGTGATATATCTCCACCAGTTGCATTTGTATAAGTAAGTCGATATTCGATTAAATCCCCCGGAGTCACTTCAGTCACTTCCGTAGCAACCTCGTTTCCATCAGCCGCAGTGGTAATCTTATAAGCCTTCAAAACTGAAGTCAGACCATTCTCACTTTGCTGAGCAGTTGCATTAACTGTTAAACCCAGAAGAAAAAGGAATATGAAAAAGTATTTGGTTTTCATATGAATTTGCATTTTGTGTTACTTGCGCAATCAATTCAGCACTAAGGTAGCCTCTTCTATAAGTAAGTACCGTTAACTTGCTTTAATTAAGAAAGGTTAATTATCTAATTTTAGATTAGAACTCTCTAATCATAAATACGCATTTGAAGGGCTTCTGGATTGGTTTTTTAGAATATTTTAATGTTTATACACAAATTGTAAAACCAATCTAGTTATACATTTCATTGAACTTAAAATTATATTTAAATTTATACCATTAAATATAATTTATATTTCTTATTCTGAGCCAAAACACAGTCTATTCAACAGTTAGCTATGGTTTCTAAAGAAGTACTAAAAAAGATTCGTAAACTTGAGATTCAAACGAAGGGTATTGTGAACACCCTCTTTGGTGGGGAATATCAATCCGCTTTTAAAGGAAGAGGAATGGAGTTCTCGGAAGTTCGAGCCTATAATTACGGAGATGACATCCGACAAATAGATTGGAATGTTACGGCACGAACAGGCGATCCTTATATTAAGATTTTTGAAGAAGAACGTGAGCAAACCTTAATGCTGTGTGTAGATATCTCACCTAGTGGCACCTTTGGTTCTTTAAATCAAACCAAAATGGACCTAGCAATTGAGATCTGTGCAGTGCTTGCATTCAGTGCTATTAAGAATAGTGACAAAGTAGGACTAGTATTATTTAGCAATCATATAGAAAAAGTAGTACCACCCAAAAAAGGACGAACCCATGTACTACGTCTCATTCGTGAATTATACACCACTAAGCCCACGGGTACAGGCACTGATATAGCGGATGCCCTTTCTTATGTTAATCGTTTATTAGATCGAAGAGCTATTGTTGTACTGGCTTCCGATTTCCAAGATAAAGACTTCGAGAAGCAGCTTAGAATTACCAACCAGAAACACGACTTGGTAAGTATCATCGTAAACGATGAGCACGAGGAAGAACTTCCTGATGTAGGCCTATTACCTTTTACGGATGCAGAAAGTGGCAAAGAGATTTTGATAGATACATCAAATAAGGCGGTACGAAAGGCTTTTAAAACTAGAAGGGCTAAACAGAAGCACGAATTACAAGACAAGTTACTTCGTATGAAAATCGACTCTGTAGAAGTACAAACTAATCGATCGTACGTTCGCCCACTAATGAACTTCTTCCTGAGAAGGGTAAATAGATACTAATAGAATTCTATCCTACCCTTCTTAATTCAACTATGTACTTATTGAACTTCGGCTAGTATTGGTGGCTCGGTAAGTGCTTCGAGCTCTTTTTGAAGATCGGCGATTGAATTCTTGTAGGTTTCCATCTCTTCCGCACTAATTCCTTTTGATGGAGGCAGCTTAAGTTTGGTTGGGTTTACTGGACTTCCATGCTTATAAACACGGTAATCTAAATGCACCCCGGTTACACGCCCTGTTCTTCCTACATATCCAATTACTTGACCTTGACGAACTCGAGTTCCTGGCTTAATTCCTTTAGCAAAGCCATTCAGGTGTAAGTAAGCTGTGGTATAAGTACTGTTGTGACGAATCTTAACAATGTTACCATTCGCTCCACGATATCGAGCTTCTATAATCTCACCATCACCAACTGAAATTACTGGAGTTCCTTTTGGTGCAGCATAATCTACCCCGTAGTGTGGCATTCTCTTTTTTAATACTGGGTGAAAACGATTGTAAGAGAAATTAGAACTTATTCGTTGTGAATATTTGAACGGTGCTTTCAATAACGCTTTCTGCAGACTATTGCCTTCACTATCAAAGTATCCAAAGATTTCACCGTTATCATAGAAATAGGCATCATACGTTTGTCCACGGTGTTCGAACTCAGCGGCTAATATTTGGCCGATGCCATAGCGCTTGTCGCCTACAAACTGCTTTTCGTATACCACTTTAAATTTGTCACCTTTATATATGCGGAAGAAATCAATTTCCCATCCAAAGATTTCACTCAGGCGATTAGCTACGAGCATATTCACGCCTTGGCTCACAAGGGTCTCATATAAAGAAGACTCAATAGTGCCCGAAGCAACGGCTACTTCTTTGCGTACTTCTTTTTGCCCCAAGCTCACTTCAATATCTTTTTCCCAATCAAATACTACATAGTCTGTGGCTGACTGATGAAATACCATCCTTTTAGGAGTGCCCGTATCTGCATCGTGGTAAGTAAGGTATTTTTGATTCTGACGAATTCGACTAGAATTAAACTTCCCTTTCGACTTCTGCTGAAGCTCATAAATGGTTTCAGGAGTTACATCAAGTGACCTTAAAATGATGTACAAGCTTTCGTTGCGTTTTACGCGCGCTTCTTTAACTAATATGTTATCTATCTCAAACCCATAAGAATCTACACCGGGTAGCTCTTCTATTTCTTCAAAGTTACTTTCTGTAACGGTAGGTTTCTTAGTGATATCAGGTTCACCAAAATTACAAGATGCTAAAAATGTAAAGGCAGCTAATGCTACAAGTAGAGTTTTATCCCAATTCATATGTATTCTTTTGCAGATGATTTTGATAAACTAAGGCTAAAAATGATTTTTTCATAAAAGGAATGAGATGTAAATTTGATTAAACAAAGTGTTAAAAGAAATTATCTTTGTGGCTATTAACCTATATTGAAAATTGACATCGCAGAAAATTCAAACACATTCATGATCGATATTGATCGGCTATTAACAATTCGTCTTCAAATTTGTTGCCTAGTATTTTTATTATTCTCAGGAGTAGTACAAGCTCAAACTGTTACGGTTACTTCACCTACCGATTCTCTTGAAGTAGGTGAGACTTTTGAATTCGCTATTTCATACAAAAGTACTACCACTTACGATAAAGTTATTTTTCCTGACTCTACCCTATTTGGTGCCGATTTAGGATTTCGATCCATGCAACAATTCAAACTATCTGATTATGCAGATAGTACTGTATATGAACTTCAGTTTTTTGCCCTCGACGAAGCCACCATTGCTCCCCTGCCACTTAGAGTGATAAGTGCCGGCGATACAACTTTATTATTTACGGAAGCCGTAGTTTTAAACCAACGAAGTGTTTTGGCTAGTGCTGAAGATCCATTAAAGCCATCCAAGCCAATTTTTGAATTCCCGATCACTCTATGGCCATGGATATTGGGTTTACTTTTACTTGCTGCTCTCGCTTACTTCCTCTATCAAAAGTATGTGGTGAATAAAGAAGAAGAACCAGTTCAAGAAGTTATTATCCCTGAATTCCAGAATCCGTTGAATGAACTGGAACAGCGACTCAAAGCACTCAAAACCAAGCACGACGATTCCATTGAGAAAGACTACAAAACTTTTTACAGCGAATTGGGTGATGCATTAAGATGGTATATAGAGGAAGTGTATAAGATTCCTGCACTGGAAAGCACTACACGTGAAGTCATAAGATTTATGGATGCTTTTGGAATGGATATTGAAATGCTAAAGCACACTCGTGAGATATTGAAGGAAGCGGATATGGCAAAGTTTGCCAAGTTCAAACCCACCTACGAACAATCGCTAAAAGCTTATCATCTTGGGCATTCATTTTTAGAACGTGCCCGTCAAGTTGATATAGCTCGTATTCAACGACTTCGCGACGAATTTGAAGCTCAATTCCAAACTATTCAAACTGAGGAGGCCGACCATGGAATGGGCTAATCCTGAATGGTTTTACGCACTTTTGTTACTTCCTATATTTATAGGAGTCTATTTATTTCGATTCTTCAAGAAACGTAGTCCATCGCTTACGTTTTCAAACCTAGAGCTTGCCAAAAGCTTACCCGGAAATTGGAAGTCGCAATTACATTGGGTGGTTGCATTGGCAACTTGGGCCGGTTTTGCACTGCTTATTGTTGCACTAGCTCGGCCTCAGCTAAAGCTAACCACCATCGAGCGGAATGCTGAAGGGATTGATATAGTGATGGTGCTAGATATATCATCTTCTATGCGGGCTGAAGATTTGCAACCCAATCGCTTTGAAGCGGCTCGCGAAGTTGCGAAGGAGTTTGTAGGCAAACGAGTGTCAGATCGTATTGGATTAGTAACCTTTGCTATGAAGAGTTTTACGGTAGTTCCGCCTACCCTCGATTACCAATTACTTACACAGTTATTGGATGATTTAGAGATGGGTGTGATAGAAGATGGTACCGCTATCGGTATGGGTATAGCTACGGCTATCAATCGCCTCAAAGACAGCGAGACTAAAAGTAAGGTTATCATTGTACTCACTGATGGGCAGAACAACGCTGGTGAAATCGATCCCGTAACCGCAGCCGACTTAGCCCTGACTTACGATATCAAAATTTATACCATTGGTGCGGGTACACGTGGAACAGCACCCTACCCTATTCAAGACCCAATCTTTGGGCGCCGTTATCAGAATATTGAAGTAAACATTGATGAAGAAATGTTGACTTCCGTGGCGGAGCTTACAGGTGGTAAATACTACCGTGCAACGGATTCGGATGAACTTATGCGGGTATACAACGAAATTGATGAACTCGAAAAATCTAAAGTAGAAGAACTCATCTACACCGACTTCGAAGATCAATACCCTAAATATCTATCTCTGGCTTTTGTTTGTTTTCTGCTAGCATTCGGAATCGATCGGTTTATACTTCGGAGCATAGTTAGTTCTTAAATAGGATATGCCTTACCTTTGGGCACCAAATTTTTTGACCATTCGATTTGATCCTATTTCATGAAGAAAACGGCTTTACTCAAGAGAATTTCATCTACTGTCGAGTTCGACACCTTTAAACAACAGCTAAAGAACACCTCTACCCTTTTTGTTAAGGAAAGCGTTGGGTCTATATCCTCATTTTTGATCAATGAGCTAAGCAATGAGTTCAAAAATGTATTGGTCATTACGGATACTGAAGAAAACGAACGCTTTTTAAAAGCAGATTTAGATACGATTTCTAAAATAAAACACATTCGATTTCCTGCTACCAACCACAAGCCCTATGATAAAGATCAAATAGTAGACTCGGGTACCCTTGTATTACGCTCCGAGGCACTCGATTTAGTGAAAGGTAGAGCTAAGAAAATAGTACTCACATCAGCAGCGGCTATATCTGAAAAAGTAGCACCGCCCAATGTACTCGACAAAGTGAGTGTAAATGTAACTAAAGGCGAAAGCATAGACCCTGAGCAACTTAAAGAGCGGTTAGTTGATCAAGGATATAGCCCCACTCGATTTGTAGATGAACCTGGTGAATTTGCCGTACGTGGTGGAATTTTTGATGTATACCCTTATGCGGGTGAGTACCCAATTCGCCTTGAATTTTTTGGAGACGAACTCGAATCAATCCGTGAATTCGACCCAGACTCTCAACGTTCTATCGCCTTTTTAAATAACGCGCGTTTCATCCCGGATTTAACAAATCTACCAGATTCAGAGAAAGACAGTTTCCTTTCCTATTTCAGTGAAGACACGGCCTTGGTTCTCATTAACCCTGAGCTCATTCGAAATGAAATTGAAACGCAATTTGAGCAGGCGAGCATAGCCTATAACAACCTTGATGATGAGGATGAAGCGCATCCTTCTACTCAATTCTTAGATGTCTCTCAATTTGACCAAGACCTGTCAAAGTTTGAAACCTCCATCATATTCGGAGCAGCCACTGGAGTTACAAACCCATTCAAACTAAGTTCGAAGCCGCAACCAGATTTTCATGGTAATTTTGAGTTACTACGTAAAGATATTACTGAACAGACAGAAGCTGGTCGACATGTAGTAATCTGTTGCGATAATGAAGGACAAATTCATCGTTTTGAAGAACTCTTAGGTGAACCTACCGATGAATTCGATTACTCTTTACTGGTTGAGTCATTACATGAAGGGTTCATTTTCCCTTCTGCTAACTTATGCCTGTACACCGATCATCAAATATTTAACCGATACTACCGCCCAAAGGTAAAGCGGCGTAAGCACCAAGGCGGCATCTCTTTCAAAGAACTGAAAGATCTAAACATGGGCGATTATGTGGTTCATGTGGATTATGGTATCGGAAAGTTTTCAGGCTTCAAGAAAATCAAAGTAAAAGAAAGCCATCAAGAGGTTGTAGTACTTCGATATAAAGACGACTCCGTGCTTTATGTGAATGTAAGTAGCCTGCATAAGCTCCAAAAATACTCGGGTAAAGAAGGAACAGCGCCTAGAGTAACCAAACTAGGCTCAGGAGAATGGGCTCGTAAAAAAGCCCAAACTAAGAAGCGTGTGAAGGATATCGCAC
>Ga0098059_1001182_pt1 | contig 13362 bp, 6 predicted proteins | sample 20_taG_FD_92580 | JGI IMG/M metagenome (GOLD analysis project Ga0098059, IMG submission 92580) | Marine viral communities from the Subarctic Pacific Ocean - 20_ETSP_OMZ_AT15318 metaG | ecosystem: Environmental > Aquatic > Marine > Oceanic | place: Subarctic Pacific Ocean | collected 2015-01-19
AATGGTGCGTTTGAGGAAGCGGAGTCTTACTGTGTCTATGTTTCTACGAATGGTGAATGTTCTGTGTTTGGGTCTAATCGCGCCGAAAAAAGGGCGGGATGGACAAGATTCACAACGCAAGGTTCTTTTGAATCTGTGGTTGCTATCGATGATCGGATGTTTGCTAGTGTTTGGTTTGATGATACTAATTTACGTTTGTGCGAGTTTATTACTACTCACCACTTAGATAACAGCAAAGTTTACACTGTAAGCAATAAGTCTGCTGATGTGACTGGTGATTTAGCAAATGGTGTAGTTGTTCACGTTGTAGCCACAACATCTAGTGGCAGAGAAGATTACCTTGGCACTCACACAGTTGCCAACAATGCTGTTAGTTTAACTGCTTATAACGAGACTTACGCTACTGCCGAGATTGGCTATAAGTTTACTGTAAATGTAACGACTAATCCTATAGATGCTCAAGTGCAAACTGGCCCTGTTACTGGTGAGCCAAGAGGTATTGCTACTGTGGTTGTTGATTTGTTAGAAACACGCTCTGCTTCTTTAAATGCTATACCATTAATAACTGATAGTGCTGTGTCTGGCAAAAAAGAGTTTAGGCTTCTTGGTTATAGCCGTGATCCTCAAGTTGTTATTACTCAAAATGAACCCTTGCCTTTTCAAGTTAATGGCCTAACTGCGGAGTTAATTATCTAATGAGTTTGTTTTCTTTTTTAGGGCTTGGCTTTAGCGCAATAGCCGCTAATGCACAGAAAGCACAAGGCGAAGCTGCATTAGCTGCATCTAAGCGTCAGGCATATGATCTTGAGACTGAAATGGAAGTCCAAGCGGCTCAAGCCTTGGCTAAAGCAAATGTGCGCCACGACGAATATAAACTATCAATGGCATCAAACATGGCTTTGTTTAGTGCGTTTGGCAATGTAAACAGCGCGTCTTGGAAAGCTGCGGTTGATCGTGAAAAACAAGTGCTTTCTGATGATTTGTATGCAATAGCAACGCAAGGTGAGATTGATATTTACAGAACCAAATCAGAACGCAGAATTGCTCTTGAAGAAGGTTATGCAAGAAAGACCGCTGCAAATATTGGGGCGTTTACTACTATGGCTACGGGCATAATGAATTTTGCCGACACGTACTCTAAGGCAGGAAAAGGAACAGGGTAAATGGCAACTAAGTTTGTTCGCAGTCAAAGACGTTTTAGCGTTGGGCCAATAGGCGTAGCTAGGCAGAGTAGAGCGGCTGATATTACTGCTGAAGCTATTGTAAATGGCGCAAATCAGTTTAGTGGCATTATGTTTGATCGCGCTGCATCGCTTGCTGAAAAACGCGGAATTGAGTCGGCGCAACAAGTAAGCCAAGAAGATTTATATAAAGTTGGGCCAGATGGTAAGCGTGATCCCAAAGCGCACCTTGACGGAACAAGTGTGTTTTCTTTGGGCGGCAGATTGCAAAGAGAGGCTTATAGCAAAATAATTGAAAAGCGATTTGGTGATTCTATAGATACAGATTTGCGTGAGCAATCAGGTCGTATTGCTGCAATGGTTGACGGTGCGCCTAATTCTACTGAACAGTATGAACAGTTGTTTTCTAATTATGTTAAAGAAGTTGCTGGTCAGGTTCCTGATAGGTATTTAGGTTTAGCTACTGATACTGGTTCTTTTATTTTAGCAAACACTAAGACGCAATTATTTGCCGCACAAGAAACACGCAGACGGGCAGCTATAAAAGCTGAGGCAGCAAAAAGAATAGCGGAAGCCAACCAACATGCTCAAATGTTAGGGCGGCTTTCGGTTTCTCGCGATTCTATTGAAACAGCAAATGGACAGGGTCTTATAAACGATGTATCAGTTGAAGCCTCGTTAGCTGTTGCTGCTGCTGCTAAAAGTGAGGATGTGGCTGGAACAGCATCAAAAGCTGTAGCTGCGTCTGCTTTTGCTACAAGAGGCGCGCAAATTTCTTATTTCTCTGGTCAACTAGAAGGCTTGATTGGAAGGCAGGACGAAAGTGCTGAAGGTACATTGCAACTTGCGTTGATAAAAGAAATATTAATTAACCCTAATTCAAATAACATTTCAAGATTAAATGAAGCTAATAAAGCTGACTTAATGGCTATTATGAGCCACGTAGGGGAGATTACACCTTCTGAGCGTGAAAAGGTTTTGCGTGAAGTAACGCCAGAAATTCGCGCTAGAGGAGCGGTTATTGAATCTGTTGTTCGTCAAAATGAAAAAAGAACTGATGATCGTATTAAAACGTTAAGACGTTATACTTTATCAGAATTGCAAGAACTTACTGATCAAGTACAAAATAATGCTATTGGTTCTGACATTGCTGGCGGCAGTATTGACGATGCAATACAGCATTTAATTTCAAGCAAAACAAAGCTAGATAAATTAGCTGGCGCTGTAGAAGATCCTGAAAGTGGAATTGGTTTTGATCAAGCTAACCAATTTAGAAAGCTATACCAAAATCAATTAAATCAAGCGCGAGTTGCTTTAGAGCAAAAATTACTTGCTACCCTTACTTTAACAGGCACTCCTAAAATTGATGACGCAGCTATAGAAAATATGCGGTCATTATTAATTGCTCCTAATGATGAAACCTACAGTCAGTTAGGTTTAAGCGGTCATAGCTTACTTAAAGCAAAAGAAATTTTCAGTCTTGGCAGTGGCTTAAATATAAGTACTATATTAAAAGATCGTCAAAGCGTAGTTGATGCCCAAAAAGTTGCTATTAAAACAGCGCAAGATGCTTTTATTAAGTTAAATGGTAATAGGTTAGAAAACCAATTAATAAACGCTGTTGGGACTCGCTTGCTTGATGGCGAACATGAAGCTGGTGCGGTTCAAGTCATTGAAAACAGTAGGTTGTTAAAAACGAATATTGTTAATTCGTTAGCAAAGCAAGGAATTACTCCTGAAACACATCCTGATTATTTTGCCAAGCTAAACACAGCGCAAGGAATTGCTAGTTTAATAACTCAAATGGGAGTCTTAACGCAAGGCAATCGAGAATTTACCGAACAAGAAATGGTTGATGTAAAGTCAGCCTTACAAACTGGCAAAGTTACAGGTGAGTTATCAGGAAGATTTGCTAGAGAAGGTGGGCCAGAAATCTTAATAGATTTAATTACCCGCGCTAGAGAATTGCCTAAAGATAAAATCAGTACAGCAATAACTGCCTTTGAATTTCAAGCTACTGAATTTGCTAAAAATCAACAAGCAATAAGGGAAAAGTTGGGGGTAAAGGCTTCTGAAGTTTTTAAACAGGTTGAGATTCTAGGTCATCGTTTAATTAATAATGCTAATCCTGATGACTTAGAAAGAATTAGAAATGAACTAATTAATTTAGTTCGCAGTCCTGAGTACGCTTCGTTTAAAAGTGATTCTACGTTACCAAAATCAATAGTTATGACTGGTTCGGATTTTGCAGAATATGAACAGCGCAAAAAAGTAATTGAAAGGATACTTGGTAAGAGCGTTTATAATTTACCTGAGGAAGAAGCTAAAGAGTTTATTAAAGCAATTAATCACGAAGTTGCAATGCGCCGAATGATTGTTTTGTCACAGAGCGTTGATAGCACAACAAGCATGAATTCTATATCTTCTGCTATTTTCAGCGGTGAGCTATCTGATTTAGTTGGCCCTAATGCTGTAGCTGTTGCTGCTGAATTGCGAGCTATTTTTAATTTATCAAAGAACGGCAGCACTCAAGAAGGCAGAAACAGTTTAGAAGAAAAATGGAGAGAACTTGCAACTGCTGAAATTGCTTTAAAAGATAATCAGAAAGAGGAACAGGAAGCGTTAAGGTTACGGAACTCTTTTCTTGATCCTAGCGTTCCACTTTATGGCGATCGCAACAAAGCTCAATCTAAATATGAATCGTTTTTAGTTGAAATGAATGGCGGGTATCAACTACCTGTTGATGTTTTTACTGATATAAATAAATACTTGCTTGCAGAGCCAGATTCAGAGGAAGCTAGAGTAGGTCAAATTATTGGAACTATTATTGCAAACAAGCATAAGATTGTACCGAAAGCATTAACCGAACACTTAAAGACATTTGTTGCATCTTTGCCAAGTAACGAAACAAATATAGATGCTGGCGTTGTTCTTTGGAGAAATCTTAGTAGTTTTTCCTCAGTGCGCGGAGAAAAAAGAACACCGGAATTAGGGCTTGATCCGTCTGAAATAGCCATGCTGGATACTTTAGTAAGGTTTAGAGATCAGTACGGCACATCTGCGATTCTTTCTGCAAAGATTGCTGAAGTTGACCAATTAAGAACTGAAGGTACTGGCATTGCAAATGAGTTGCATCGGTATGCTGGTATAGAGGATGGCAATTTTGAAGCATGGCTTTCCCTGCGACTACAACAAGTTAACATTTCTTTGTTTCAACCAACTGGTGACAATCAGGTTTTTGCTGATGATCTAAGAGATTACGCTTATGGAATTTTAGCTGCTGAACGCAGATTAGGTGTAACTTACGATGAAGATAATTTTAAAGAAAAAATGAAAACTTTTTACGATAACTCTTATTCAATAAGTAATGTTGGTATTGACCCTAGTTTTCCGAACAATCCTGCTACGTTAAATCCTCCCGAAGATGAGTTAGGCTCTTATCTTCAAGCTGTTAATGTTTTTGTTGCTGAAAAAATACGTGGTTCTAATCGTCAAAATTCTAACATAGTTGATCCCAATAATATCATTCCATTAATGCCGGTAAAAGCAAGTCAGGATACTTTTATCGCAGATGTAACGTCACTTGCAGGTGGCTCAAGTGCTACATATAATAAGTTAAGTGATATTTCTTATGATGAAGATTACGTTCAAACAGTAGATCATAGAGATTTCCACAGTGGAAAACGTGATGGTGTAAGATTGGATTTAGCTGCGGCTCCCAAGTCTAGCAAAGAAAACCCTGTTTTTTGGGTGTATCAAACCGCTAAGAATGGAGAGCCTGAGTTAGTTATGATTGATGGAAAGCCTTTAAGCATTGATATGGGCAATCCAGAGACGATGAAATACATCCAAACTTACAATGACAATCGCAAGAAAATTCAAATGAGAGAGCGTTTAAACCAAGAGTACATTGATGGCTATGGTGACTTAGATACTGCCATTGAAACAGCAACTTTCTTAGAACAACAGCGAGAAACAACAGTTAGGCAAGTAGTGCCTACTGATTGGAAAAATGCACCTAAAACAGATCAGCTTGTTAATTTAACAATTAAATCTTTGCGTCAAGGCAATGGTTATTTGAATTCATCTAGCGAAGAAGTTTTAGCAATTTTGCCATCAAGCGATCATACTAATACAGCTAGAGATAGCTGGTTAAGCGCGGCAGAAGGAGTTGTTAGAGATCGCATGAGAGGTATGGCTACTACTTTTGAGGATAAAATAACTACTGCGGCTATGAACGGTACTTTAAATTTAGGTTCTAGTGAGTTTCAAGCTGATCTTGCTAACGCTTATTACATTACTGACAAAGAAGAATTTGTTGCAAGGGTTGAAGAACACATTGATGCAAGGGCTGAAACTAAAGCAGCAATTCAAAGGATGGTTGATACACAACTTTTGAATGATGACAGAGAGCAAGTTTTAAAATCTACAGCAGAAGCGCATCGCTTACAATTAACCCCTGCTGAAAAAGCAGAAATATTAAATATAAAAGTAACCGCTCAAGCAGAAGAATTAGAACTGGTTACACAACTAGCAACTACAGAAGGTTCAGTTGAATTGCCATTAGACGAAGCTAACATGCCATTTAAGTCTCTTGATCCAATAGTAAGAAGCGGACTTAAAGCTGTTGTAAAAGCCAAACGAGGTCAAATGTATCTCAAGTGGAAACTTGGTATGTATAAACGTATGCCACCCGCAAGGATTCCTGCTATGGAAAAATACGCAAATGAAAATGATTTAGCAAATTATGACTTGCAAGAGTTATACGCGCTATCACAGGAACGATAATATGAGTACTTACGCTCAACTATCTGAAAGTCTTTTTACCACTGAAGAATTGCCTGAAGTTGAAATTCCTGAGTTTAATAAACAGTTATATTTAGCTCAGCCTACAACAAAACCGTTTGTGCCTGAGACTTCTTTTTCTTCGTTGGTTAGCGACAATTTCAATTCGCAAATTGATATGTTGTTAAACGCTTCGTATCGTATTCCGTTTACTGCTGATATATTTGGCGACACTACTGCTGACGAGGGCTTTAATGTTTATGATTACAAAGAGGAAATAGACCCTAATCATTGGCCCGAAGTTCAAACGGCTGTTAGCCTTGAACATATGCGTTTTATGCAACAATACAAAGTAGCGGAAGAAGAACGCTACAATCGCTATCAACATTCCTCTTGGTCAACCGCATTATTAGCTATGCCTTTTGATATGTATAACGCAATTCCAGGTGTTGCTGCTTTAAAGTCAACGGGAATGGTAGCTTCAATAGGTAACGCTGCTCTTAGCAACTTTTTAGTATCTGGTGGCGAAGAAGCAATACGTCACTATGGGGGTGTTAATGCAAGCATTGAGGCATCGGCTCTTAATATAACTGCTGCGACTGCGTTTGGTGGGTTGATAGGTGGGTCTGTCGATTTAGGCAAATCATTACATCGTAATTATTGGGTTGATGCAAAAAGAAACAATCGTCACAACCAAGTACAGATAGAGGTGTTGGCTAATTTGCAAGAGTTGGCTGCAAATGGCCCTGCAATTAAAGCTGCTAATCGTGATGTTAAAACGCTAGAGGGTGTTAAAATATCTGACTTGGAAGATATAGAAATTAATGATTACATTATTAGTCTTACAAAGCGCATTGATGGTTTGCAAAAAGGCATTAAGCAAAACACTTTACTTTTAGAAAAAGGTGTTAGTAAAGACGGTCTTCCGCTATCTGATAAAGCTATAGAATATGCAAATAGAGACATTGCAAATATGGAAAAAGGTACTATTGAAGCCTCTGTAGAAAAACAAAAGTTTCTTGATGAATCGGCCTTGCGTTTAATAGATAGATCAACTGTTGATGGTTACGTTGATTTACACAGATTAAAAGCTAGTGCTTGGAATCCTTTACCTTCTCCGTTTAAAACTCTTATGCTGCTTGATCCAATTAAAGATGTTAAGGACGGCAAACCTATTTGGCATGGCCTTAATATGCTTAAAGATTCAATGATGCGTATATCTGGTGATGGCGGCAGACTTACAGAAGGTAATGTTTTAGGCTTTGCTAATCCGCAATCTGTTTACACTTTGTCTAATATGGAAAAGCGTCATTGGAAACAGGTTATGACTGTTCGCCGTGAGACATATGCAGAACATACTAATGCTACTAAAGTTGAAATTATGGGCCTTAACCATACTAGCATGATGCGTAGAGTTTCTGGCTCTGGCCCAACTCTTGAGCAATTTGGCAGGGAAGCATTACGCAAAAGGGCCAATGGAGAGGCTGGAGAAAGTGCTGCTGAGGCACGTTTTATAACTGAGATTGATAATTTTTATAGCATGTGGGGTGAGCGTTTAGATCAAACTGATCTTACTGGCAACAGAGCAAGAGTTGAGCAAGAGATTAGGTTTTTAGAAATTGATCGTGATAGAATTAATGAGCGATTAGATTTGCCTTTTGATCCTATTACTGGTCAAGACCCATTGCCGCCTCGCACACGCCGCTATTTTGAACAGAGACTTGAAGATAACTTAGAAGAAGCTGCATTATACAAGTCTGCTCTTGAGATTATTAACGCTGGCACTTCTAGGGGGCAAACAAGAGAGCCATTCTTTAATAGGATTTGGGACATTGAAAAAATGAGAGCCAATCCTGCTGAAATCAAACGCATACTTAAAGAGTATTTTGCTCAAGAAGGTTCCATTCCTCATTACGATAGAAAGAAAAAGCTATTTGTACGCAAAAAAGTCAGCGCAAAAAACATAGATGAAAACGTAGATAATATATATAATGCTATTGTTAATGACCCTGATCCTTTAAATCCAGATATGATTTCTGGCTTGCAGGATAGTTTGCGGTTGGCTCATAGAATGATTGATATACCAAACGCAAAGGTATTTGATTTTATTCACACTGATCCCATAATGATTATGCAGAATTATACTAACAGAGTTGCGCCTGATTATCATTTTTCTAAAATGTTTGATGGCAAGGCTCCCTCAAAGGTTTGGTCTGACATAGAAGATCAATTGCGCGTTGACGGATATAGCGATGATTGGATTAATAAAGCACGTTTAAACTGGGTTACCCTCCAGCGCAGAGTAATGGGTACTGTGTACGACGATCCTACTTCTATGAGTATAAAAAGAGCAACCTTACTTAAACAAGTTACTAATTTAAATTATTTGACAACCTCTGGACTTGCGTCTTTTGCTGATTTTGCTCGGATTATTATGGATCATGAGAAAATGGACGTTTTGGCCATGACTCTTAATGTGTTTACTAACAGAGCAACACGCGCAGCTATGCGAGAGTTTGGCGATAATTTTGGTGAGTCATTGGAAATGTATAATGGCTCTGTGCAAAACAGAGTTAGTGACAGTCTTACAAATAATGTTCAAGCTGGTGGTCTTTGGAACAATATTCAACAAGCTGGTCATATTATGAACGGACTTGGCCCAATAACTCAGTTTTTTAAACAGTTTGAAGGGGGATTGCGCGCTCATAAACTGTTAAAAGTATCAAAAGCTATGGCTGATGGTAGCGCAACGCAATTTGAAATAGAATATGCTGCTCGTCATGGCCTTACTATAGCTATGATGAAAGAAATTGTTGCAAAAGCTCCAATACAAGAAACAAAGAATGGTCAATTACTTCCTAATATAAATGAGTGGACTACTTACAGCCAAAATAGGGTGTCTCAAGAAACAACTGAGGCGTTTCGTGCTGCTGTTAATCAAGGTGTATTGAATACTATTGTGTCTGCAACGCCAAATGATCGTCCAATGATAGCTGATGGCATTGTTTATCTGCGTACAAGCACTGCAAAGATGATACCTTGGGCTTCTAAGCTGCCAGAAGATGGCACTATGAAGGGTTACGTTAAGATTGAGTCTGGTTATATGACTTTACCCTTTCAATTTTACTCATTTATGTTTGCCTCAATGAATAAAGTTACTGCGGCTTATACATCTGGTGCTGTTTTAAACAGAGTAAGCGGTGTAACTGCCGCTATGGGGCTTGGTTATCTTTCTGCTTACGCAAAAATACCTGATTACATTTGGGATGAAATGTCTGCGCGGGATAGAATGTTAAGAGCGTTTGATTATAGTGGCCTTGGGTCTTTATATAGCGGTGTTATTTATGATTCTATGCAGCAACAACTTGCATTAAATCAGGAGCCGTTTCTTAGCAAACATCTTGGCATTGAGCCTAAGTTTAGACCTAACTATGAGAAACAAAATCTTCCAGCATGGGTAGATTCTGCTACTGGGGTATTGGGTGCTGGCACATCAACTTTGCAAGACGCTGCTGAGGCTATGACTCATTTTGGCGTTCCGCTTCTTGGTGATGATACTGAATACAAAAAAGGTTTCTTAGGTTTGTATAATATTTTGCCGCTTACTGGCACTTTGCCTATTAAAGCTATGACAGATCAGCTTGGTGACGCTTTTGGGTATAAGAATTATTAATTTGTGCGTTGTTTTTTTTAGGGATTAGTTAGAAACCTCTAAAAAAGAGGTGATTTATGACCATTGATATATCAGACAATGACCCACGGATTAGTTACACAGCTAATGCCAACGGAGCGCAAACTGCTTTTGCAGTTCCGTTTGAGTTTTTTGATAACAGTGATTTAAAGGTTTACGTTGCTGGTGTTTTAAAGTCTGAGGGTACTGGCTCTGCTAATTATGGCGTAAGCGGGGGTGCTGGCTCTACTGGTACAGTTACTTTTGTAAGTGGTGTAACTGCTAGTGCAACTGTGGTTATTACGCGAAGCATTACCATTGAGCGCGTTACTGATTTTACTGCTGGTGCTAATATAAACAGGGCTGCTTTAAATACACAGCTTGATACGCTTACTGCTATAGCTGCTGATCTTAAAGATACTGCTGGTCGAGCATTGCAGCTTACTGATTATGATGCTGCTGCTTCGCTGGTTCTTCCTGCTGTTGATGATCGTAAAGGTAAAGTGCTTGCCTTTAATGAGACAAGCGGTGCTGTTGAGGCTGGCCCTAGTACATCTGCGGTGCAAACTGTAGCTAACAATGCGGCTGCTGTTAATTTAATTGGCACTGCTGACGCTATCAGTGACATTAATGATTTAGCTACAACAACTAATATAAATAACATTTCTTCTGTAGCTGGCATAGCAAGCAATATTTCTACTGTGGCTGGCATAGCAAGTAATGTAACTGCTGTAGCTGGTGATGCTACTGATATTGGTGCTGTTGCTGGCAAGGCTACTGAGATTGGTCGGCTTGGAACGACTGATGTTATAGCTAATTTAGCTTTGCTAGGAACAAGTACGGTTGTATCTAACATTGCTACTGTTGCTGGTGTGGCCCCAACGATGACAGCGGCTGCGTCCAATGCAACGGCGGCTGCAAATAGTGCAACGGCAGCGGCTAACTCTGCGGCGGCAGCTGCATCATCATTTGATACATTTGATGACAGATATTTGGGAAGTAAGTCATCTGAACCAAGTGTTGATAACGATGGCAATGCACTAATTTCCGGTGCGCTATTTTTTGATAGTGCCGTAGGTTCAATGAAAGTTTATGATGGTTCTGATTGGGTTGCTGCTACAAGTTCTGGTGCTGTAAGCCTGTTAGATTATGAGTACACCGCTACGGCTGGACAAACCACATTCACTGGTGCTGATAACAATTCTGCTACGCTGAGTTATTCGGTTGGCAACATTATTGTTAGCTTAAACGGCATTACGTTAGACAATGGCAGCGATTACACATCAGTTAGTGGTACGTCTATTGTGCTTGCATCAGGCGCAGCGGCTGGTGACCATTTAGCCATTGTAGCTTTTAAAAGTTTTAACGCGGCTGACACAGTAAGCGCAACTACTGGCGGCACGTTTGGCGGTGGCTTAACAGTTGCTGGCGATATTTCTCTAGGAGACAACACAAAATTAAAGTTAGGTTCTGGCTCAGACTTGCAACTGTATCACACAGGCAGCGTGTCTGTAGTTTCTGAGCAAGGAACGGGAGATTTAAACGTCCAAACCAACGGGGCTAATATTGCGTTATTGGGAAATGGTGGCTCTGAGTACATGGCTAACTTTGCGTCCAATGGTGCAGCAAAATTATTTTTCGACAACTCAGAAAAAATCGCCACAACAGCCACAGGCATCGACGTAACAGGTGGAATTACTGTTGATAGCACTTCGTCGTTTGAGGAAATCAAAGAAAAGGTTTTAGTAGACAGTTCAACCACAGGCACTTTGACTCATGCGCTGGCTACTGGCCCCGCAATTGTTTTCTGCAATGTTGACCAAACTGCAAACCGTACTGTTAATTTGACAGGTGCAAACACTTTTTTAGATACAGGCCAAAGCACAACGGTTGTTGTACTGTTTAAACAAGGCAGCACAGCTTATTATCCAAACGCTTTTCAAATTGATGGGGCGGCTGTCACACCAGAATGGCAAGGCGGCAGTGCGCCGACAGATGGAAATGCCAACAGCATTGATAGTTACAGCTATACGATAATTAAAACTGCAAGCAGCACATACACTGTGTTAGCCAGCAAGACACAGTTTGCGTAGGGGGTGATTAATGCTTTCTACATTTAGCGCAGGTTCATCTAGGGCTTTTGGTTTATTTGGCGGCAATTCTATTGTTGAACTTGAAACAGAAGCCTTAATAAACGGTCTGAATAACAGCAGTGCTATTACTACGTCTAACCTGCTAAATGCAGGAGGGACGTTAATAATTCCAGCAAACTTTTGGCTATGGTCGGGGTCTACTTCCACTCCAGCTTTGCTTATTGATACACCTAACGCAACAATAGAAAACTCTGGCAACATTGTAGGTAGAGGCGGCAATGGTGCTGGTGGTAATGCTATTAGCATAACTGCTTTAGGCGTTACAATTATCAACAACTCTGGCGCGTATATTGCGGGTGGCGGTGGTTCTGGGGCGCAAGGTAGAAACGGAGGCCCCGGAGGTGGTGCGGGTGGCGGCTACGCATCAGGCACACCAAACTTAGGCCAAGCGGGTGCAAATGGCTCTGGCGCAAGTTCTGGCTATGGCGGTGGTGCGGGTGGCGGGGCTGGAGCCGTTACTTGGGCTGGCACAGGTGGAAGCGGTCAAGGCGGTTATATTTTGCCCGGATCGGGTGGTTCTGGTGGAAATGGCTACGCAGGGTCTGGCGGTTCAGGTGGTAATGTTGGCGGTAACGGCACACACTACGGCAATGACGCTGGTGGCCCACTTAATGGTGGCGGCGGTGGCGGCGGTTGGGGTGCGCGTGGTGGCGGCAACGGTTTTAGCGGTTCTGTTGGCTCTGCTGGCGGCAAGGGCATTGAAGCAAATTCTAACAGCTATTCGTTGACTAATTCTGGCACGATTTACGGAGCCACATCATGAGGAAATTTATAAATGACTAGAGCAAGAGATATGGCTAATTTTGCGACAGGTGAAGTATTTACCAGCGCAGACCATACAAAATTAGACGGAATTGCCACAGGTGCAACAGCTTACGTTCACCCAACAGGCAACGGTAACAACCACATTCCTGTAGATGGCGCGTCAGGCCAAGCATTGCTTTACGCGAGTGCTGGAACAGCGGCTTGGGGCGTGGCAAAAACGGCTGGCAAGGAAACAATATGGGTTCCTGCTAGTGCAATGCAGCCTACTGTATCAAACGGTTGCTCTGCTCTTACACCCGTCGGCGGTTTAACTGGCCCTGATTTGGTTGTGTTGGATTTTGACGCTAGTGCAGATGAATTTGCACAGTTTTCTGTGGCGTTTCCCAAATCATGGGACGAAGGGACCGTGACGTTTCAATTCTTTTGGTCAGGTCTTGCAGCTACTACAGGAGTTGTAATGAAATTACAGGGTGTAGCTGTTGGGGATAACGACACCATTGATACTGCCTACGGTACGGCAGTTTCATTATTAGATAATGCTCAAGGTGCTACAAACGAGATGCTAGTTTCATCAGAAAGCACAGCGATTACTATAGCTGGCACACCAGCGGTAGACCAACTGTGCTATTTTAGCATTGGTAGAAATGTGAGTGATAGCAATGATGATATGGCAGGAGATTGTAGGCTTCATGGAATTAAAATATTCTTTACTACCGATGCGGCATCAGACGCATGACGGGGTTTGGATATAACACTAATGGGTTTGGGGCTTATCCCAATCGAACTGGTGAGGAAAAGTGGCGCATAA
>Ga0098059_1001185_pt1 | contig 13348 bp, 32 predicted proteins | sample 20_taG_FD_92580 | JGI IMG/M metagenome (GOLD analysis project Ga0098059, IMG submission 92580) | Marine viral communities from the Subarctic Pacific Ocean - 20_ETSP_OMZ_AT15318 metaG | ecosystem: Environmental > Aquatic > Marine > Oceanic | place: Subarctic Pacific Ocean | collected 2015-01-19
AGTACTGGTTTATATCCAGATGCTGATTTAGGTGCTGAACTTGGTTCTAGTTCATTACAATTTTCAACACTTAACACTCAAGTTGTAAAATGTTCAGATAATATGTATGTTTCTGGTGGGCAACTTTATATTGGTGCATTAAATGGCACAACTAATGATACTTTTAGAACAGCAGTAACTTCAGGTGCATATAAAATAGAATCTAGAGAAAGTGGTACTTGGACTCAAAGATTAATGATAGATACTGTTGGAGATGTAACTATTGCAGGAAATATATTTGCATCAAGTGGTGTTTATTTAGGAGGAACAGGTGCTGCTAATAAATTAGATGATTACGAGGAGGGAACTTGGACGCCTACAATTTTAGATTTAGCAAGTAATGCAGCAACACTTTCTACAGCTAATGGCTCATACACTAAAATAGGTAGAGTAGTTGTTTTAAATTATCAAATAGAAATGAGCAGTAAAGGGTCTATGACAGGTAATTATGTTCTGCTGGGTGGAATACCTTTTAATCATCCTGCAGAAGCATATAATGGCTCAGGTATGGTAGATAAATTCAATAATTTAAGTATTGCTATGTCTGGTCTTGCTTGGGATTCATCGTCAACTGTTAATGTTTTTTGGTTACAAGGTGTTGTAGCAGCAGGTAGTACTTCATCATTTTATCCTACTGTTGCATATTTAAGTGATACAACAAAAATGAAAGGAACTATAATTTATCAAACAGATGTTTAAAATTAAAAAATAATTAAAATGAGTTTATCAAAAAAAAGAATACAAGACAAAATTGAAATAGTTGGAGAGTTTAAAACTATTCAGGTAAGATACCAAGACCAGATTATAGAAAATGGTAAGGTTATATCTTCAACTGCTCATAGAGATAGCATTGAGTGTGGCAATATAGAAAAAGCTAAAGAACATAATGTGGATAAAATAGGGGAAGTAGTTTGGACTGCTGATGTTAAAAAAGCATATCAAGAAGCAATTAAACAGTTACCAGAATAAAAATTATTATATTTGTAATTATTAATTAAATTTTTAAAAAAATGTCAAAAATCGAAGAAAAAGAATTAGAAGTATTACAAGAACAAGAAAAAAAGAAAGGTGCAATTTTGCACGACTTGGGTGTACTAGAAACTCAAAAGCATTCATTAAATAATATTTATAATGTTATAATGAAAGAACAACAAGATTCTAAAAAAGAATTGGAAGAAAAATATGGTAAAATAAATATCAATCTTTCTGATGGTTCTTTTGAAGAAATAAAAGAAGAACAAGATGAAGAAAATAAGTAATCATATAAGTTATAAGGAAGCTACTCATTCTAACTATGCTAAACAATTTGGTATAGAAAATAAGCCAAAAGCAGAACATATTAAAAATATGGAACTAGTGGCTGAAAAGGTTTTTGAGCCATTAAGAGAATGGGTAGATGCACCCATAAAAGTAAATAGCTTTTATAGATGTGAAGAATTAAATCGTGGAATTAAAGGCTCACCTCGTAGTAGTCATTTGACTGGAAATGCAATTGACATAACAACAATGGGTGGAAAGTCTAATTCTGAAATGTTTCATTACATTAAAGATAATTTAGATTTTGACCAATTAATTTGGGAGTACTATAATGGTGATGAGCCTATTTGGTTACACGTTTCATATAAAAGTAAAAAAGCAAATCGTAAACAAGTATTAGTAATTAAAAAAAGAGGAGTTTACTATACTTGGCAAGATTGCAAAGATTGTTAATGGAAAAGTGGGAATTTGCATTAATAGATAAATCAAGAACTGGTTTATTATTAGGTTTTAGTTATATACCTGATGATGATTTTACAGAGTTTAATATTTTTCTATTTGTTGTAGTTCTCCATTTTAAATTTTATTAAATGCCAATACCAAAGAAAAAACAAGGAGAAAAGCAAAGCGATTTTATGGTTCGTTGTGTACCACAATTAATGAAATATCACGATAAAGAACAGGCAATTGCAATGTGTTACAAAGCATATAAAGACAAAAAATAATGACACAACAAATTAGTGAGAATACACAAATTAAATTAGACTTAAAAACAATAGGTATTATTGTAGGTTTTACAATATCTTTAGCTACTACCTATTTAACATTATCAGCATCAGTATCAAAAAATTCAGAAGATGTTATTACACTACAAGAAAATTCAGTTAATCCAATTGAGTTTCAATATAAAGATGAATTGGTGCGTAGTACAGTACAAAGGTTAGAAGAAAAACAAGATGTATTGTCAAAAGACATAAACGAAATAAAAGAAAATTTACAAAAGATAGATGACAGATTATATCAATTAAGTAGAAAATAGATGAGAACATTTTTAGTAGTATTACTGTTTACAACATTAAGTTATAGTCAAGATTTTAAAGATGATATTAGTGTTGTTCAGTTTTCAGCAGGATTCGTAAAAGAATCAGAAGTGCCATTAACTCCATTTAGAGTATATAATATCCATTATTTTTATATGGAAAAAAGAGCAGTATTGTTTAAAGAAGAAAATATTAAATATCTTCCTACTGTTATACTATACCACAATGGAAAAGAAATTACAAGAGTAGAATCTGGTTTAGATTTAAAGTTACCAGAAAACTGCATAGAATTAATTAACAAACATATAGAAATATTAATAGAAGATAAATTTTAAGATGAAACAAATAATAACAATTTTATTTATATTATTTAGTATAAATATACAAGGACAATTTTTTAAAGATATATTTAAATATTCAACTATTTATTCTAGTTATACAGAAACTAGCCCATTATTTACTGATAATGAATATTTTGTAACACAAGCAGGAGAGCTTGTAAATGTAACACCTGAACAAAGTAATGATTTTATGATGAGTGTTGGATTAAGAAAAATAGCTAGATATGATTATGAAATTAGACAGAATAAGTTTTATGATGGAAGTGAACAAAATTCAGGATTAAAAAGCAATATAGGAGCAGTAAAAGGATTAGAATATTTATTTCAATACACTAAAGGCAGACAACAAAATAGAGAGTTTGAATCACATAAACACTTTATTAGATATATAGCTAAATATTGGAGTAGTAAACTAGAATGGCAAGAAAATGGTTTAATAAATCTAGATTTTAAATCAGCAGATGTTAGATTTAGACTACCATTAGGCAAAAAGTTTAGTTTTAGCTTGGGGGTTGTAGCGAGGTCGCACAAACCTTATGGGTATAACCCAATAGATGATTATTTAATGGATAATGATTGGTGGGATTTAGCGTATGATTATGGTTATCAAGACCATTATTATGGTATAGATTCTAACAATGATGGTCAATTAGATAATTATGATTGGTGGTGGTCAAATGAAGATGGAGATAGAATTGCTGATACAGATTTAGATTTTAGAAGAAACGATTATTTTAATATTGTCAACGATTTTAATAAAACAGAATTAGATGCTATTGGAGATTTAGCTACTTTAAGTGCTGTTGTAGGAGTTGATTATTATATTTATAAAAATGATAAGTTTTGGTTACATTCTTGGGGTAATATAATGCCAATACATAAACACATAAAAGGTAATGAAGATTTTAGTTATGAGAATCATTATGGGTCTGATGATTGGATAGATTATAATTATGGTATTATGTTTGGTTGGTCTTTGTCTAAAAAAATTGGAATATTTACAGAATATGAAAATACAAAAATGTGGGATAAGGACTTAAAATATATTAAAGCTGGAATTAACTTTAGATTATGAGCAAAAAAAAGTTTAAAGATACAAAGGTAGGTCAGTTTCTCTTACAAAAAATTCCTAATGTAGTTGGTGCAATAGCTGGAGATAGCCCTGTAGGAAGCGTTATAAAAGCTGTAATAGGTGGTTCTGATATGTCTGCTGAAGATAAAGCAATAGCATTAGAAAAATTGAAGCTAGAAGAAGCTGAGATGGAATCTATTACAAGGAGATGGGAAGCTGATTCAAAATCTGGCTGGTTAGCTGCTAATGTAAGACCATTAACATTGATATTTTTTTCTATAGCTTATATAGTTGGTTGGTATTTAGATTATCAATTAGATTCTGTAGCAGGAGTCTTATCTTTAATTGTTGGAGCATATTTTGGCTCAAGAGGAATTGAAAAGGTTATGGGAAACAACAGGCATAAATAATGGCTAAAAAAATAATTACTAACTATATAAAAAGCAAAAGAAAAAAAAGACCAGGAGTACATTCTAAAAATGCATCAAGAGGTCAAAATTCTTATAAAATAAAATATAGAGGTCAAGGTAGATAAAAAATTTTTATTATATTTATAAAACAGTTGCACATCTGTAAGGTGCTAAACTTCAGGTAATCACTCCTGTTGGTTCAGATAAAATATTTTTTTTATTTTTTTTTGTAGGCTTTTTTTTTGTTTTTTTTAATAAATTTATAATATGAAATATAATCAAGATTTAATTAATAAAATATATAACTATAAAACTATATCAAATAGAGAAAAAATAAATAGGTTATTAGAAATAGATGCTAATCAATATTGTAATCTAGGAGTAGAATCCACTAAACAACAAAAAGAACAAGTTAAAAAAAATAGTAGATATATTTATAAAACTATATCTAAAATTAATCCAGAAATGGGTAGAAAATTTCTTTATCATCAAGATTAATAATGGGTAGAAAAATAACTCGTAAAGGGCTTGTTAAAAAACTAGATAAGGTTTTTAGTATTTATATACGAACAAGATATGCTATTGATGGAATGGTTAGATGTGTAACTTGTAATACTTTAAAACATTGGAAAGAAGTTGATGCAGGACATTTTTGTAGCAGAAAACATTATTCAACTAGATGGAATTCAACTAATGTTCAAGTTCAATGCAAATCCTGTAATGGATTCAAAGCTGGAGAAAATTATTTATTTGGAAAATACCTAGATGCTACACACGGAATAGGAACAGCAGATGAATTAATCAATTTATCAAGGCAAATTAAAAAATTTACAAACCCAGATTTATTAGAAATGATTAATAAATATAAAAATTTGATTAATTAATTAAATTAATATATATTTGTATTGTTCTATTTGTTTTGTCTTAAAAGAGGTATATAACTTGGATATAGTTTTATACCTTTTTTTTATGTTTTATTTTGTTTTATTAAATTTTTTGTTTATATTTATGTAATAATTTAAAACAAAACAATATGAAAACGACAAACAAAAACAGAGATTCCTACAAAGATTTAGTTACTAGGCTACACAGCTTTATAAAATTCAAAGAAAACTTAAACAAATACAAAGATTTTATATAAACAAAAAAAATAAAAATTATGACAACACAAATTGATGACATTAAAAAAGAAATTCAAACATTAGAAGTGATGAAAAGTCACGCTGCAATAATGGGAGATAATAAAAGAGTAAAAGAATGCCAAGATAAAATTTATTGGTTACAATCTGCTATAAACAATATGCAATGAGAACAAACTTTTCTCATCAAACAAAAGATTCTTTAATGCTAGAATACACTTATAGAATTGAAGCATTATTAAGTAAAATACAATTCTTAGAAGCACAATTAGAAATAGAAAAACAAAACAATGAATATAGATAAATTAAAAGAGTTATATAAAAAATATAATTTAACAAAAGATGATGTATTTAAACATCAACACTATGTAATTATTACAAGAACAGGTATTGAAAAAATAGAAGCACAAGAAAAAATACAAATCAATTATAAACCTATTAAAGTAGAGCCTAATTTTGCAGTAGTACAAGCCTTTGGAACTTTGAATGACAAAGAAATGGAAACATTTGGTTCTGCATTAAAAGGAGAAACATATAAGCTAGGAAATACAAATACTTGGTATGTTGCTGAAATGGCAGAGAAAAGAGCTTTTTCAAGAATCGTTTTAAAACTAACAGGGTTTTATGCTTTAGGAGTTTTTGGCGAAGATGAATCAGAAGATTTTAAAAAGAAAATTAATATATATAAACAATAACACTATGAGTACACTAATTAATGCGAGTATTAGGGTTGATAAACTTCCTAAAGAAAAATTTATCAAAGGTAAAGATGGAGCAGTTTATTACAATCTTACAATTTCAGTTGGAGATGAAACTAGATATGGTAACAATGTTGCTTTAATGGATAGTCAAACATTTGAAGAAAGAGAAGCTAAAAAACAACGAAATTATTTAGGTAATGGAAAAGTTGTTTGGACTGATGGCAATGTTTGTGTTGCAGAAAGAGAAGCTGTAGAAGAAACTAAAGAAACAAGCGATTTACCTTTTTAAAAAAATGTATAAGTCGACAAGCAATACCGACAATCGATAATAAGCAATAAAACTTTTGCGGGAATATAAGTAGAGCTAGGGCTTATACATTTAAATTAGAGAGGGTTTTTTTAACCCTCTTTTTTTTTTAACTTTATTCAAAAACTAATCAATGTCAAAACAAAATATAGTATTAATGCAGGTCATAGAAGATGAATGTTTAATTGAAACTTCTGTTACTATGGATTATCCTCCTGTTGCATTATCATTAGGAGAAAAATTAATCAAATCATATAAAGGAGATAATTTAGTACCAATACCAATAGGCACTTATGGTAATTTTAGTTTTGTACAAGCTCCTCCTAAAACAAAAAAGACATTTTTTGTATCTTTGTTAGCAAGTGTATATTTAAGTGGCACAAATAATTTTGCTGGAAAAATAAAAGGACATCGTGATGGCAGGTGTTTAATGCACTTCGATACAGAACAAGGCAAGTGGCACGCACAACGAGTTTTCAAACGAGCATTAGATATGTCTAATTGTAATGATGCTTGTTATTATACTTATGGATTAAGAACAATTAGTTTTAAAATGAGAATAGCTTTTATAGAATATTGCTTACAAACAAAAAAGAAAGCTGGTTTCGTTATAATAGATGGGATTGCTGATTTAGTGTCAGATGTAAATAATTTAGAAGAAAGTAATGCTTGTATTCAAAAACTAATGGAATGGAGCCAAAAATATAATTGTCATATACTTTGTGTAATTCATAGTAATTTTGGCAACGATAAACCCACAGGACATCTAGGCTCATTCCTAGAAAAAAAATGTGAAACACAAATACAGCTAGAAGCTAATACAGTTAACAAAGAATGGGTAACTGTAAGATGTAAACGCAGTAGAGGTTATGCATTTGAAACATTTAGTTTTGAAATTAATGATATTGGACTACCTCAAATAGTTGGAGATTTATATGACCCATTAAAATGATTAAAAAACAATTAATATTATTAGCTAAAAGAAATCAAGATTGGATTGATATTGTTATGTCATTTGGAGTTGATGAACCTACAGCACAAGATTTAGTTCAAGAAATGTATATTAAAATGCAAACGCAATTAGAAAATGGTAAAACTTTAATGTATAATGAAACCGAAGTTAATTACTATTATGTGTTTACAATGTTAAGAACTATATTTTTAGATTTAACTAGAAAGAAAAAAAACATATATAAAATACCAATTGACAATGTTCATTTAACAAACACAGATATTGATTATGAAAATTATTATAATAAAATACAAAAAGAATTAGAACTAATGTATTGGTATGATAGAAAAGTTTTTGAGGTAATTAATGGTGGAGAAAGTATTGCAGAGTTTGCTCGTAAATCATATATTCCTTATTATTCTCTTTATAATACATATCACAAAGTTGTTAAACGATTAAAAAAATTATTATGAAATTAGGAAATATTTTAGAATTTATAATAAAAATGATTACTTTAGGGCAAGGAAAAAAACTTGCCACTTGGATTTCTAAAAAATTTGGTTACGAAAGATGTAACTGTGAACAAAGAAAAGAAGCCCTTAATAGTTTAAAAATTAAAAGATGGTAAGATTTAATACAGAACATTATGAAAAATGGACACAATTCCGAATGGTTGACAACTCGGTCATATCCAGAAAAGAATTGGAAATGGTATCGTACCTCCACTCTCTCTACTACAAACATTCATATTACATACCTTGCACCTGCTCACCCAAAACAATAAATAGATGGATAAAAGATTTAAACATTGTTTGGGAAAATGGGATTGAAGAAGATTCATAAACTTGAAAAAGCTGTAATTGCAATCTTAAATATTGATGGTTGGGAATTACAATGGACTGGAAAAGATTATACTACTTATGATGCTATAGGAAAAACCCCAAAAGGTTTTGATTGTGTTATTGAAATGAAATTTCGTAATAAATATTATGAAGAAAAAATGTTAGAAAAACATAAATATGATTCATTGATGGCATTAGATAAAAAATTTGTCAAGCTGTATTTTATTAACGACCCAAAAGGGAACTTTCTTTATTGGTTAAACGATATAATAATGCCTGTTCCTGTCGCTATGTATTGTCCTGACACTTCACTTTGGACTAAAAAAAGGTTACTCAAACCTGTGTATCTACTCAAAGAAAATCAAGCTAGTAGAATAAATTTAAATAATAGTTATTAAATATTTTGTTAATTAAATAATTAGTTGTATATTTATACTATAATTTAAAAACAAACAAAATGAAAAGTTATATTAACATTACAAAAAATCCTTCGTTTTACAAACATAAGGTTTACAAACACACAGATGATAGAGATATTACTTGGTTCGAGGTTGTATATTTTACAAATTATGGAACTTCAAAACAAGAAATAATCTTCAAACAATTTGATACTGTAGATGAAGCAGACAAATTCTGTAAAATGAAAATAAACTTAATTAAATAAAACAAAACAGGGAGGTCATTAACAGCTATGTCGAGAACCTTTAAAAGAAATAGGACGGGAATTTAATTCAAAATGCTCTACGAAACCCTAAAAATATTATGAAAAAACAATATCAAAAAGTAGTAGATTTTTATAATGAAACTACAGCAGAACAAAAATGTTATTTATTATTATTAATGAGTAAAGATATAATGATTCCTGTTGAATATGAAGATGGCGTACATTGTTTACAATTAGATGATGAAGCACCTGTTTGTATGAATGGAACAACTTATCAAATCAATACAGAAAATTTATATAAAAATGAAAAAGACAATTAAAGTAACAGAAAAACAAATAAATTTATGCTCTGGTTTAGACAGGAGGATGGATAAAAATTGTATGAAAATTAAAGTAGAATACTGGAGAGCTGATGGAGATGAGGACCTTGGCATACTGACTACGATAACCTCTTCATTTCTTGATGATGAGCTTGACCCTTTTAAAATAATATTTACTGAAGGTTGTATAGAAATAAACACAGACAATTATACACATATTAGTTTAAATGAAAACCATTTATTGTTTCTTGTTCAATTTTATAGGTATGCAAAAAAAATAGACGACAAATGTTTTAATATGACAAAATCACAAGCAAAATCATTTAAATGAAAAAGACAATTAAACTTATAGGAGAATTTTTATTTGTAGTATTAATCTTTGCTCTATTTTGGGTAGCAAATGTTATGTATTATGGATTTTAATTCGGATTTTAAATACGATTTAAAGCTAGGACAAATCGGAGAAAAACATTTAGCAAGTATATTAAGCGAAAGTAAAATAGAAGTTAAAACAGATTATCAAGCTTGTGGTACAAAAAACATATTTGTTGAATATCAAAGCAGAGGAAAAGATAGTGGATTAATAACCACACAAGCGAGTTGGTATGCTTACATATTAAGCAATCACAAAATCATTTTAATTTCAGTAAAAAAATTAAAAGAATTAAGTAGAAGATATTTAAATACAAAACGAGATGTTTTAGGAGGAGATAATGACACAAGCAAAGGAATATTATTACCAATAAAAGATTTATTATGAAAAGACAATACAGAAGTAATCAAGGCAGGTCGCCTAAAAGAATGGAAAAGAATTATAAATTAGTTTTATTTTCTTTAATTGGATTATTAATTACATTTATATTTATTATTTTAAGCCAATGATTTTATTAATTGATGCAGACAGTTTAGTATTTGCTAGTTGTTATTCTGGTGATGAAAATATACATTATAAAAACATAGAAGATTCTATTGCTAAATTTGATGAACAATATATGAGTATTGTAAATCATTTAGAAGATTCTTTTGATATTAAAGAAGTGATTACATTTAATGGTAGTAAAGGAAATTTTAGAAAACAATTAAATAGGAAGTATAAAGCTAATAGAAAAAAACAAGTACTACCTCCATTATTACACGAAATGCATCAATATGTAAAAGATAATTATAATAGTGTATTTGGGTTTGGTATTGAAACAGATGATTTAGTAGCTAGATATTGGAAACAAATATCAGATAATATAGGGAGAGAAAATGTAATAATAGTTTCTATTGATAAAGACTATAAACAATTTCCTTGTATGATTTACAACTACCATTACAAGCATCGTTGTATTTATGACATATCAGAAGAAACAGCTTTATATAATTTTTATGAACAATGCATAACAGGAGATACAGCAGACAATGTAAACTACTTTAAAGGCAAAGGAAAAAAGTTTGCAAAAAAATATTTTGTAAATTGCAAAACTAAATACCAATACACTAAACAATTATATAAATTATTTAAAGAAAAATATAAAAGCAAGGCACGAGAAAAATATATAGAGTGTTATAGCCTTTTAAAATTAAGAGAACAATGAATTTAAAACCTATAGAAATAGCAATTAAAATACAAAAAGAAACTAAAGTTAATCTTTTTGAAGATACAAGAAAAAGAACAGTAGTTGAATACAGGGCGTTATTATCATATTTGTTAAGAGAAAAATTAAGAATGCGTTGGACTAGTATTGCAAATTTTTTTAAAAAAAGAGGTAAACCTATGAATCACGCTACCATTATTCACGCCTGTAAGCTTTATCCTATATATAAAAAATCTAATAAAAAACTAGAAGAAATAGAAAAGCTATTTACTTTTAAAAGTAATTTAAATTATGATGAAATTGATAAAATACATTACCTTGAAAACCAAGTAAAAAATTTAGAAGAAAAATTAGAACACCCATTAGTAGATTTATTAAAAGAAATACCACAAAAAAGATATGACGAAACCTATGAAAGATTACATACCATTACAAAAAGTTGGGAATGGAAATATAGAGAGGAAAAAGCTATCAAATGAAGAATTAAAATTAAGGTCACAAAATAAATTAGATTCTAAATTATTCTTTTTAAAAAAGAAATTAAATGATTTAGCAATGAAAATTAATAGACCAGAAGATTCTCACACTTTAGAATATGAATTAATCCTAATACAATATGAAGCAAATTATAGAGATTATCAAGTATTAGAATATATGTATAAAAAAATTAATAATTAATTACGTTATATAGTTATGCTACATCAAGTTAAAATAAATAAAATAAAAACAAACCCAAACAATCCAAGATTAATAAAGGGTCATAAATTTGAAAAATTAGTTCAAAGTATTAAAGATTTTCCTGAGATGTTAAAATTACGACCTATTGTAGTTAATAAAGAGATGATAGTGTTAGGAGGTAATATGAGATTAAAAGCTTGTATTGATGCAGGGCTAAAAGAAGTTTGGATTGCAAAAGCTTGGGAGTTAACACAAGAACAAGAACAAGAATTTATTGTAAAAGATAATGTTGGATTCGGTGAATGGGATTGGGATATGTTAGCCAATGGATGGGAGAATGACAAGCTGAATGATTGGGGAATGGATGTGTGGACTGATAGTGCAAACCTAGATGATTTCTTTGAAGAAGCAGCAGAGCAGAAAGAAGAAACAAAAAATGAATTAGAATGGCATAAAGATTTTGTAGATTACATACAAGCTAACCATAACAACGCTTATAATGAAGCTTGTGAATACGCTGATAAAAATGAATAAAAGAGTAGTTTTAGATTTTGATATAGTAGGCTTTCATCAATGGAAAGAAGCAATACCTGAAGTGGATTTTTTAAAACACAAACATCGTCATTTGTTTCAAATTAGAATTCATATTGATGTTTCTCATAACAATAGAGAAAAAGAAATATTTATTGAAACCGACAAAGCTGTTTTTTATTTAACAGAAAGTTATGGAACGCCTTGTAATTTTTATAGTATGAGTTGTGAAGATATAGCACAAGAGTTATTAGAATATGGAATGGAAGATGGATATGTAAAAGTTGAAGTGTATGAAGATAGGAAAGGTGGAGCAATAGTAAGTTTATGATAGTACCAAATCAAGAAAATTTAAAAGTACATTTCGCAGGAGCAGAGGTATTACTCCACACTCTTTGTCAAAAAGAAGCTAAAGTAAAATATTCTTTATTTACTGTGTACCCATTTATTAAAGGGAAAAAGAATTTATCTGATATTAAATATTCTCATATTCCTAATATAATTGAAAATGAATTTGAACACGTCATTATGGATAGTGGTTTATTTACTTTAATGTTTGGCTCTGAAAAAGGAGAAAAGAGTGAAAAGTTTTTATCATATTGGACAGATTGTATTTTGCGTTTTATGGATGAAAGCAAATACAAAGGAACTTATGTTGAGGTAGATTGTCAAAAAGTATTAGGAGTTGAACAGGCTTGGAAATTTAGAGAGCATTTGAAAAAAAACTCAAACAATAGACAAATAAATGTTTTTCATTTTGAGGATGGTCAAAAAGGATTAGACAGAATGATTGAGTATTCAGACTACATTGCTTTATCTATACCTGAATTAAGAATTTTAAAGAAAAAAGATTATACTTATCGTTTGGCTTGTTATATAAAAAACAAAAAACCTGACATTGATATTCATTTACTTGGATGTACTGAATATAGTTTGTTAGAAAAATGTTCTTTTTGTTCTTCAAGCGATAGCACAAGTTGGATGCAGCCTATGAGATATGGAGGGTTTGATTTAATGAGTGGGAAAAAATCTATAAAACAATTAAATAAAGATAAAATTATTAAAAAATATTACAACCAAATTAAACAATGGACTGAATATCAAGGAGTAAACAATATTACAGACAAAGGATTTTTTAACTACGCTTGTTCTATTTTTCAATGTGAAATATTAAAAAACAAATATGGTCGAGCAGCAGGTAATCAAAACTAAAACTTATGAATAAATTTCAATCTACAAAATTATTTGATAACTATTCTATTGCTATTAGGCAACATAAAGCACAACATTCTCATTGTAAACTTTTACACGGATATGCTTTGAAATTCAAAATATGGTTTGAACCTATTAATGGAGAACTAGATGAAATGAATTGGGTAGTAGATTTTGGAGGGTTTAAAGACCAACCAAAAGGAAATGGATTAAAAAAATGGATGGACGATATGTTCGACCACACTTTATTAATTGAAAAAGAT
>Ga0098059_1001186_pt1 | contig 13332 bp, 16 predicted proteins | sample 20_taG_FD_92580 | JGI IMG/M metagenome (GOLD analysis project Ga0098059, IMG submission 92580) | Marine viral communities from the Subarctic Pacific Ocean - 20_ETSP_OMZ_AT15318 metaG | ecosystem: Environmental > Aquatic > Marine > Oceanic | place: Subarctic Pacific Ocean | collected 2015-01-19
ATCTGGTGCGGAATGGTTGTTATCAACCATAAGCATATTATTATCACGGCCTAAACTAGGCTCACTACCGAATTGGTTTGTGTAATAATTATCTTCTTGATAAGACCAAGATGGTGGTTGAGAATGAACTGGGTCAATTAAATTAAAAGCAGTATCATTACCTTCAACCCTACCTAAATTAATGAGATTATACATCGGCTGAGGGTCAAAAGCATTTAAATCTATACCCTGTGGCATCATAGGCACAGCGAATCTGGAATGAGGTTGATACATCGGTGAAGCGTTTTCTACAACTCCATTATTAATGCGGAGTTCCCCACCGAACCCATTAGGTTCAGTATAAACAGGATAATACATTTCCTGTCCTACTTGAACCTGAGGATTTTCGTTAGGCATTTGAACTGGGATTGAATTGGGGTGCGACATCTATACTATTACATAAGATTTTAATTTTCCTAAAATGTTTATTTACGCTTTTTGCGGCCAAGTGCATCATAAGCCAGTCTTGCACCAGCAACAGCACCCTTACGCTTCTCTCCTTTTCTGGCCGCCTTTTTAGGGTGCGACTTATTGTATTTAACACGCTCGGCGGTATCAACCGCCTTGTGTCGTTCGGCTTTGGTGAGTTTGGAATGTCCGTTCTTCATCTCTTTATAATATACATTAAGAAAATAATTATAACTAAATGTTCTTTAAAAAGTTATTAATTGTATGAGGGTGTTGTCCTTTTTTCCTACTGTGTATTTCTTTATTATCTCTATCAAAAAGACTGGCAGTAGATAATGGGTCTAATGGTGTATGATAAATATGTGATTTTTCTGCTCTCTTGCAATGCCCCCATTCTGGATTAGCCCAACAGGCTAAATTATTAACGAAACCTTGTTTCATATGAGAAATAGATGCACCTGCATTAAATGCGTGAGATTCTACACCATACTTCCTGTTAAGAAATACCGATTGATTTCCAGCAAGGGAATGGCCTGTTGAAACGATATTATCGTTTGCACCTGCATATTTAAATTTAGTTTTTTCATAGTCCTGTGATAATTCTTTATATCTTTTTGTATAACCTTCACCACCGAACATTATTGCTAAATCAGGTAATAGATTTCTTGTTTGAGAAGTTCCACGAGATGCTAAAATAACATCATAACCATCATCATTTTTATTTCTTCTTCTAAAGGCTGTTCTATCTATGTTATTAACATCTGGGTCAATTTCCCAACCTGTTATCTCCTGCCGTTCTAATTCTTTTAGTTTATCTTCGTTATCTTCTTTATAAACTGCATTACTGAATGCTGAGTAGAATTCGGCAGGTGTGTGCGTTTCTTTATCTTCATCATTCATACTTATATATTATACAGAGATTTAATTTACAAGTTGAGAACCATATCTAGGATTTGTGTTTAAAGAATAATTTGGATTAATGGCTGAATAGTCTTGTGATGGTCTGGGCTGATAAACTGCATCACTAGGAGGAGGTGGCACATAATTTCCCATTTCTCTTTGCTTTGCCATATTCATTTGGTCTTTAAAACTTATCTCCATAGGTGGTGTGTAAATATGATGAGGAATATTATTATATACTGGTCTATTACTTACCTCTCCAAAAACATAATCCATTCCTGACATATTACCAGTTGGTGTGCGTTGAGATACATTTCTCATTCCTCTAGAAGCATCACGCAAGTCATAATTTCCACCTTGTCCTAATCTTCCTGATGATTGTGGAACACTCTCACCTCTTTCACGCTGTAAATGTGGCCTATCGTCCCATCTAATTCCTGCACCGTGAGCCACGGCCGCATCTGCTGGAGTGGATATAGCACCACCAACACCACCTTTTACAGCAGTAGTCGCACCATAATCAGCAACTCTTCTACTGAAACTTCTTGCACCACCTGCACCTAAATCACCTGCTACATCACGACCTAATGTTTTCATACCTAATCGCTCTGCTGCACCTACACCCTTACCTAAAAATTTCGCTGCACCTGCACCACCAATTTCACTAGCAGCAATTGTTATAGCAGTATCAGCACCAGCGGCCAGTGCCTGTCTTCCAAGATGACCCCAATCAGCGTGTCGTCCTTCCATTTCACCTTCTACATCTCCAGCCAACTCACCACCTACTCCAGCCCACTCACTTCCTAAATGGGCTGCTGTATGAACTGGTGTTAAGTCATATAAAGTTCCTACAACAGGTATGCTTTCTATACTCTCATCTATATCTTCCAAAGTATCGCTTACTGTATTTAAAACAGAAGATGCAGTATGTAGTCCGCTTTCTACATCTTGCACGAACTCATTACCTATATCTTCTGCTACACTTGTAATCGCATTCCACCAAGACATTATATTATATAGAAAGAAAATAAATTCATTACCCTTGAACCTTAGGTGCAGAAGCCCTATTTTGAATATCCACCTCATAAGGCTCTGTAGATTCAACTAATTCTTTTTGTCCCATTACCTGCAACTGTGATAAATAAATTAATTCCTGTAATAGATTTTCACTACTATGGTCTAGTTTAACATAATCAACTCTAAATGAAATTTGCCAGTCCTTATTAGTGTATAATGGTTTTCCATTTTCATCTTTTAGTTCCATTTGTATTGTATCTATGTAATGAGTTGGAACTTCCAAGTCAAAATCATCATTTATATTCTGGTATGTTAGCGTATCACCATTAGCAATATTAATAGGAATTGTCGCCATAGTAGTAGTGTGGCCTAGTGCATCACCATCAACACCAATATTTGAACTTATCATATCCAGTTTCATTACCATACTTCGTGGCATACCAACATTGCCCTGACCGAAAGATTGAATCAATAACTTTTGTGTAGGATATACTTGGGTTAAAGTCTGCAATGCACGATTAGGGTCAGCAGGATTACCAGCAAAAACATTTGCCAAAGTAATATCAGTCTGGTAATTATCTATAGATGGGAAATCAATTTCAGGAACATTAGGAAATAATCCTGAACCCATAATCATACCATCTACCGCAGGAATAGCAATAGTTATTTCATACTTCATAGTGTTAAAATTATATGCGGCCGTGCAGGTAATATTTTGTGCTGGTGGCACACCTAAAGATGTTCTTAATCCAGACTGAATTTCACTTGCTATCCAAGTAGATAATTCATAAACATTATAGTTTCCAGTAGGACAGGTAAAATTTAATGGAACAGATGATACTGGTGTCATAGGATTTGGTAATGGAAGAATCTGTAATTCCCAATCTATACTGGATAACCTGCAAGTATTATTACTGATGGCTGACCTATTTGGAAAGACTACATCAGGGTAGGAATAAATATTATAAGCCTGATAAGGCATAAGAATATCAATAACAGATAATTTTAAAGTTTCATCATCATTAGTGTTAGAAATAAGACTAGAAGGTAAAGACCAAAAAGGGTTTTGGATTGTGCCACCTGCTCTAAAAGATGTATTCAGGTAAATAGTTTGTTTTCCTGTGTTTCTTATTGTAGCCATATATATTATGGTAAGAAAATTAATTTAATTCAAAGTCAGTCTTTTCTGGTTCATATACGATGCTAAACTCAGCATACCAAGAATGAATAAAAGAATCATCATCAGCATTATTACCTAGTGAATAGTAGTGGCCGAATTCATTAGTTAGACTGAATTTCCACTGTGCTACCTGAAAACAATCATTAGTAAGTTCCATTCCACAATCATATTCATTACCACTATAGTTTTTAAATACCTGCACCAATCTATCAACACCATCAAAATTACCATCACCACATAGAAGAGGCATACTCATAATAATATTAGACCTACCCATATACGATGAATGGTCTGTGGCCGTAGTAGCAGGAACAGCATTAACACCAGCACAACCATTATCAAAAGAATAAGGCTGAGATAACTGGGAACATCTTAAACAGACTTGAGAATAACCAACAACATTACTGGTATTAGTCAGCCCCCAGAATCCAGTAGGAACTATACCTGAATTAGTGCCACCTATTTCTTTAGCAGGGTCAGCATTAAGACTTAAAGAAAAACTTTCAGGCACGAGTGTTGCTCTCTTAACATTTGGCATTAGTGGCAATTCTAAATCTACTAAGACTTGATTTTGGTCTTTACCAATCATCTTAGCGTTAGCGGAACTAATCCTAAATTTCATCTTTCGTGTTGTCGTCCCCCATAAGCCGTATTCACTTTTTACTGAGATACCTTGGTTTCCAGCGAACATAGAAGCATCTAAACTAGTCGTCATCTTATAATATAGACAAAGAAAATAATAATACTAAAAGTTATTTAATCCATTATCATCTTTATTGTCTTGTTCTTCCATAATAATTTTAATCTTCTCATTATTAACAGGCTCAGGGACATCTTCAGGATTTATCTTTTCACTATCTTCTGGTTTAACCTCATCTTTAAATAATGTATCTATAAGTTCCTTACTAGCATCACCAACACACACTACATCAACAGCATCATCAATTTCATCACCATCTTCATATTTGGTATGTTTGAAATCCTTACCTGCGTCCATTATCTTCTGTTCTTCCTCAGTAAGTGGCACACCAGTCATAATCTTATCTACAAGTTCTGGATATTTATCACCAAAAAATACATATTGTTCTACCATATATCTGGGAAAACAAGAATAGAATTCTTTATGAACGAAATCAACTGCAGACTTGAAGTCCTTGAATATCATCTTATCTTGAGTCATTACCGACATTTATATAATTATCAAAGATTTTAATTTTCCTAAACATTCTTAGAAATTAATAGAAATCATTATAAATCATTAGAACTTACTTTTTGTCTTTTTTGATTTAATTTCTCAATTTTTTTTCTTAGTATCACCTGCTGTGCTTCGTGTTCTTCTTTATCGCTGGAAAACAGACAGGGAACATATGTGTCATTAGATAATAAGGCTATATAATTTGCTTGTGTGTATTCATCTTGTTCGCAGGTATCTAGAATTCTTTTATAGTTTTCCATACCTCTTATCAGGCATTGCAGTTGGTATTGTTGTTCTGGTGCAACATCTACACAACTAATCTCTTTGGTAATACCAATTTCTACACCTAATTCGTTCTTTAAAAATTTAGTTTGTTTATTATATTCATCACGCATAGACTGTATATGAACTACCTGAGTGCAGGATAGCCCATCTGGTAAATAAGTTTTCTTCATTTGTTTAGTCCAGTATTCACACCATTCCATAATAGAAGTCATTATATATATTGATAAGATTTTATTTTTTACACCAGTTATTCTCATACCCACAAGATTTAAATTGATTATAATGTGTTTGTGTATGATGAGAGGAAAAAGTATAAAAAAAATATCATCTTTTCAAAAATATTTTACCACTACGAACTTTAAGAATATCAGGGAAAATAATCATACACCTAACTATGGTAAGGTTTGTGTATTTTTACATCACTAAACAGTTGTCTAATGATGGATTTGATTTTCCTTAATATTCCTAAATAATCGTGGATTACGATTTCTATAAATACTATATATATAAAAAAATCCTGAAATGAACGCACTAATCTCTATCCCACAATCCTTCTTCAATTGCTGTTCTCCTTTCCCATAATTTATCCAATTCATCTCTAACTCTCTTATTGTATTGCTCTTCAGTTTCGTCCATTCTTCTTCCTTCCGTTGCCAACTCTAAGTAATGTTCCATAGTGTAATTGTGTGCCTGTTGGTTATAATTTTGATGACCTAATTCGGCTGATTGTGTATCCCATACACTTGGAACTATTCCTGATAATCCTGATGTAATTGATTCTGGTGCTGTTGATGGTGCGGTTGCTACAGCAGATGGAGGATTTAATCCTGTCATAACGGTGGCCTTTTGCCACGCCTCATCAGCAGTCATACTAGATGCTGTATGTGTTGAGCCGAATTTTTCACTACCTGCAGTTGATGGTGGTGCTGAATGAACTGGTTGATTAGCACCTCTAAGATAACCATATTGAGTTTCTAATCTTTTTACCTCTTCTTCTGCGGCCGCTAGTCTATCGGTTTCTGCTTGGACTTTTTCTTTGGCTTTTCTAAATCTGGTTTCCCAACCTTTTTGTGGCTTACCTGTTTCTGGTTTGTCATCACGAACCTTCTCTAAATTTTCCCTAGCCTGTGATAGTTGATGATTTATTTTTATTCCTTTTTCTTGTGCTTTTTTAATTTGTGCTTCTCCTGCCTTACTGCCAACTGGTCTGCCACCTGCACCACCACCTCTACTTCTATTTCCGTGTGCCTGTCTTATAGCCTCTGCTTGTTCTAAATATATTTTGTGTCTTTTCTCAGCATCTTCAGTTTCAATTTCTTTCTTAGTTTTCACCAAAGATGGCCCTATGTATTCTGGTTCTCTAAATACTCTTGTTCTCTTGTATGGTGTTCTGCTGTCTTCGTGTGCTGGTGCAAGGCTTTCACTATGACCTCTATCTACACCTGCACCTTGATGGTATCCAAAACGAGTTGCGTTATTTCTTATAGGATACTGTTGGTCTGGTGCTTCAATCTGTCTTCCTGCATTGCCTGATGTAATAGCATCATAACGAGATGGAAGTGGTGCAGGTATAATAGTTCCATTTACTATATCATATCCCTGACTAACTTGTGGTGGAAGATTAACTGGCATACCCTGTGGAATTTGTGGATATGTTGGGTCTTGTTGTAGTATAGGTTGAGGAAATGTAGATGCACCAGCAGCACCAAAAGTAGATGTTCCAATTTTTACATTCTTAATAGCAGTCATTTTAGATAAGAAAACTAAATATTCTTCATCAGTAAGAGGTGGTAATTTTATATCTGGAACTTGTCTTCCTAGTGCCTGATTGATATGTAGTTGAATTTTCTCCAACGAAGAATATCGTTTCTTACCTTTGCCTTTTGCTTTGGTTCTCTTCATATATATATTATTAAGATAATTATTTAGGCAGTTCTACATATGTAATATAACTTGGTATAAGGTGGAAGAATGCTAAATGATGCTGATGTTATTGTTATTGGCACTGGACTACCTGCATTACCAGTAGTTCCAGTATTAGTTTGATGCTGTGGAACTGTATGTGTATGTAATTGTAAAGCACTATTACCACCAGCAACATACATACCACCAGTCCATTGCGACCAATTATCCTGTGCTTCTGGAACAGTCATATTTAAAGGATTAGGTTCTATATTACCAGAGCAGTTAGCATAAGCAAAAATACTACCTTCCATTAAATCTGCAGGTGCAAGAGGTGGGTCAGGAATAGGACAGGAAGCACTAGCAGCATAATAGAAAAACCGCTTGAATAATGCAAACGCTGCTGGTTGTGAATTACTTGCACCAAAGCCACTATGTAAGTGGTCTGTATTGGCTATATCTCCTGCTGTTCCATTTTGGTCTGCTTCTGTTGTAGCAATAGCATTAATGGTAAGGGCTGGAATACTATGACTATGTTGTGGTAAGTCTGCTGCAGTTAATTGTATTGTAGTTGTCTGTGTAGCAGCCCCACCTGTAGTTCCTAAATTAGCATCAATATCATTACCATATACAAATTGATTTCTTAAATCTGGTGTGCCAAGTGTGCCATCACATAAATTCCAGACTGCACCACCAAAAGCATAATTAGGAAATACAGCACTAGAATCATTATACATTATGATGCCATTAAGAGGCACACAACACTCACCACCACCACTATTACAAGTGTTGCAAGAATAAAATCCTATACGAGGAAATTCTGGATTGTTATAACTTAAACCTGTCTGGGTATTAAAATTAGAAATCCCTGATGACATATATACTATAAGAAGATATTAAAAAAATATAGAAACCTTTAGGAATAATAGATTTTCTAACCATTTCTATTTAATTGTAATCATTTCTAATTATTTTCTTACAGTATAATATAACGATGCCTAAAAAGAATGAAAAGATTGTTAGTGAAGAGCAGTTAGAAAAACTAGCCAAAGCCAGACAGAAAGCATTAGAAGTTCGCAGAGCCAATAAGGAAATAAAAGATAAAGAAAAAGAATTGTTAAGACTGGAAAAGGAAGACAAAAGAAAGGATTTAGATTCAAAAATCAATGCACGAAAGAAACAAACAGATATGGCTGGAAATGAGGTAGAAGTAGAACAATCACAGAAACAACGAGAACACGCTAAGGGTTATGAGGAAAATTTAGAGTTAGATGTGAAACCTAAATCTAAACCAAGAGCATCTAAAAAGAAAGTAAAATATGTTTATGAAACTGAGAGCAGTAGTGATGAGGAAGTTGTTGTTGTTAAAAAAAAGAGAGCAGGTAAAGAGAAGAAGATGCCAGAAAATACTGAGGTGCATACAGATACAGTAGATACTGCCCCACAAGATACCGCACCTTCCACACGACAGCCAACACCACAGGAGATACAGAGGCAAGAGTATATAAGGCGTGTTTCGCAGATGCCCCAATATAGGACAAACCTTTTTGGAGGCTTTTAGTTATCAGTTCGTATATCATCTATACTTATTACTTCGTTTAAATTTTTTCTGTATTTTCCATTATTTTTCGGTAAGTCAAAAAATATTGTTAAATGTGAATGTCCGTTCTCATCATCAGTTGCATAGTTAAATAATTTTTCCCATTCATCAAATGTCAGGTCATTAGATACTTCCTGATATATATCCTTAATAAGTTGTTGGTCGTAAATTCTCCACAGCATAAGACACGATAAATTTCCTTGTCTTAAAAACTTAGGAACACCATTACGATAACTTTGAACCATCATAGCGATAGTAGTATTTTTATGACGGTTTCTCAAGGCAAGATTAGAAAATTTATTACTGCCACTATTACTGAATATTTTACTATGACTACAATCATCTATAATTAAACAGAAACAAGGTGGCACTTCCCTGTCGTATTTCCATTTCAAATTTTTTAAATCAAAATTAATACTGTAGAGCAATAACAATTCTCTATCTGTTAGCCTTTCAATTCCAAAATCCATTAACTTTTTTAATACCTTTATGCACTCTTCTTTCTTCTCCAAATATTCTTTATACTCTTCTATGTCTTCATCTATTCGTGCCACAACTGTATTTATAGAATTTATAGTAGGACTCAAAAAAACATCATCATTATCAATATCAAGAAAATTCCAATAGTGTAGGTTTTCCTCTGCTGTTGGACTCACGATAAAAACTCTATCCCAAGTCTTTTTACCGTCTGGTTGTGGATAATCCTGATACAGTCTTAATAGATTGGTTATCGTCATAGATTTACCAGAACCACGAGAACCACAGGCAGATAATAAAGGTGCTTTATCCAGAGATGGTAATCCCTGTGGAGATTCACGCAGATGTGCGTGAGGTTTATGTATAGGGTTCAAAGTTAAATTTTTTAATACTTTGGTTCTCATATATATATAATCATATATTTTTTTTCTCATCTATTATTATAAGATGAATAGCGAAAGAATCCCATTGCCCCAGTTCAGCGATTTCCCACCACCTGTCATTCAGGCACAGGTATATCAGCAATTCTTACCATTACAAGTTCCTAACAAATCTCTACCTAACACCAGAAACACCATAGAAGATTTAATTACTATGCAGAGAGCCGATTTAGCAAAATCTATAATTCAAGGCCAAGTAGATAGACAGGTTGCTGGTATGCTTATTGAAACTCCTAAATTTTTACATATACACGATAGTAATCCTACATTGCACCAGTCTAACAAAGGACATCGTAGGGTAGGATAATTATATACCTATTACCAATATAACACCTTTACTAATCACTTTATTTATATAAGTTTTATATTTTTCAGGAGATTCTTGTCTAAACCTCCAAAAATTTATGGTCTGTGTATAAGGTGATTTACCCTCATAAGAATCTTTATATCCTCTGTTTCTTAACCACTTCATAGCATCTTGTCTAGAATAAAGGTGTTTATTGAAAATAACTGATTGTATTCCCATATATATTATCATAACAAAATTAATTTTATTATCATAATATCTAAATATCACCAGCGTTGGGAACTGGTGTTTTTGTAGGTGCGTTGTTTTTTCTATCTGCTTCCTGTTCTTCAGGTGTCATTAATTTTCTATGACATTTACACGCACCAAAACAGATGTCAATATTTTCACAACGAGAATTTCTCATATTATAGCATATTACACCTACACAAGTAGATACACCGCCAATTAAAAGTAAGAGTTCAGCAACATTTAACCACCACATAAGAGTCTATATATAGTAAGAAGAAATTTATTTTTAGTAAGGAAATAATGGGAGGAGGACTTACGCAAAGTTCGTTTCTTCTTAAAAGTTTTAGACCAGATATGGACTTAAGATATTACTGTAATCTGGCGGTTCTGGCCGACAAGAAGCATAGAGGTGCATTCAACAATACAGAGATGTTGGAGAGGAGCATCAGCAGGGAGAGCAACTGCCGTCTGGGTAAGATTGACATAAATGGAAGTTTGTGTTCCAGCAGAAGAATATCCTGACAAAGTGCGAAGACCATTAGAAAGTCTATCATCAAGACCAATTACCGAGTAGAATAAATCGTGGTTGGTAGATTCATCAATATATGAGTCAGCGAGGGCTGCACCAAGTTGGTTATTCATTTTGTTAAGTGCCTTACGGTTATAGTAGGCAACTTCTGTCCCAGCCAACGCTGGTTGCGACGGACAACTTACATTATTTATTTGTAGTTGTATGCTCTGGAAACTGTTATTGTTGGCCGTGCCGAACTGGAAATATGGTGTGGTAGCAGAAAGTGCAAGATTAGCAACATCTCCTGTGCCATTATTATAATCAGCCCTTCTCCAAGAATTCCATACCCTGCGGATATTCTGGGAACGAACATTCACACGAAGACTGGTGTTAAAATTGGTGATGGTATCAACAAAATTGAAGTGGTTTGCAAAAGGTATGCGGAGCGACTGACCCTGTGCGAGATAGGCCGCAAGGGCAGAATTATATACACCATCAGCGACTGAAATTACATCAACATAACAGAAAATATTGTTAAGTGCGTAAGCGTTGCACTGACCTGCTGTAGTTCCATCAGCGGCAACTCCCAAGAAGACCTGTGCTGGTGAGAGAAGTATATCCATTCTAATTGCTCCTAAAGCCGATGTATCTAGGTAGGCAGGTTGCGACTCACTAATAAACGAATTAAACAACTCAATACAATACCTATGTTCGTCAGGGAAATCACCACGCATAGGAATTCCTCCAGCGGCTACAGCACAAAGGTTATTAGTAGCACTCTCAACAGAGGCTGGTGATACCTGCTGAACTCCTCTCTGCCACTGGGCTTGGTTAGCACCTGTGCCTCTGGCAAGAACGCCACCAGCACCTTCAATAAAACCCTGAGGGGAAGCCCAAAGAGATGGTAAAGAGTCAGCCTTATCAGGGGACATAGTTGCTACCTGCTTAAGATAAGCAAGGGCTGAATTCATATTAGGTGCATTGCCAACCGCTACACCACCAACGCTAACCTGAATTCTCTCAATAAGAGAAGTTGTGAAACGAGGATATACGGCTACTCCAGCAGTATCACCAACAGCGTTTTTAGCATCAGGAACGCACTCAAAGAACATAGCAAGACTCTTCATATCTACGATTGAATTTGAAGGCAAAGTTATAGAAATCACGCCATTTTGATTTACAGTAGAAGAGGACTGCGTATTAAGTCTAACAGTATTTTTGCTAAAACCATTAAGTCTTTTACAGAAATAAGCCATATGTTTGGGATACACGCTTACTGAATTAGTAGGCATTTCCGTTGTCGTAGGGCCAATGTTCGCCATTTATAATATAGGGTGAGAAAAAAATCCTGAGTAAATCGTTTTAATATCACTAAAACAATTTATTCTAAATCTCTATTCTTATCTTTTCTATACATATATCGCTAAATACATCTTTTGATTTCCCTAATATTCCTTTGGATAAACCTCTCATATGATTGCATACCCTATGTTGATTTAAATCTGGATAATCCTCTATAACTTCCTTAATTGTTTTATATAATTTTGAGGATAATTCAACTTCTTTAGAATCATTTAGGTATTTAGTTATCCGCCACTTGTAAATTTTCTGCTGTATATCGCCTTCCTTTCTCATTCTATAGTATATACGAAGATAATAAAATAGATTCCTAAACGCACAAAATAAAAATTGAAAACTTTAGGAAAAATAAATTTTATAGAATATTTAGGAAAATTAAATTACGAATTTATTGCGTTTTATTTAGAATTATTTTCTCTGTATAGATTATATAAAATGAGCGGACAATTGTTTAGCAGCCCTGAGGCAATCAAAGCCTTTAAATCTACGGTTAAAAATACTACCTTCAAAGGTAATCCATTACGAATTAAATACGATAAGAGTGGAAATGAAAAATTAAGTTTATCTAACACCTACATTAAATTTGTAAAGAATAATAAATTTGCACCTCTACCAACGACTTTAATGCTTAACCCAGAAACCAATCGTATTGTAAAAAAATCAAGTATTCTAACCACCAAGGGAAAAATCAAGAAACAATACTCAAAAGATTTAGGAATTTTTAAAGGAAAAGTAGTAGCGAAGAAAGCCTTACCAGAACAGGTGTCAAAATCTAAAGGTGTAAGAAAACTTGTTAAATCTGGTGTAAAAAAATTATACAAAATTTCATTAAAATCTAAAATCAAGGATTTAGAATATGGTGATGAATTATGGGTTGATATGGATAAGTTAGATTTAGAAGGTTTCTTACCTCTTCTCCAGTTCAATAAAGATTATTTAGTTGAAACTGAGAACGGTAAAACTATTTATGGTTTGGGTAATAATTCTAAACAAGATTTACAGACCTTACTCAAAGCCATTAGAGGAGGACAGGTTGTAAAAATGACTGATAGTAAAGAAGAGATATTACACATACAGAAGACTAACCAAAGATTTAAATTGAAATTAAGGAAACCTAAGAAGGACATATTTAAGAAAGGTAAATGGGCTGGTGAGAAGACCATAAAGAAAACTAATAATGGTAAGTTCTGGGGATATTATAATCTTACTGATTATGACTTAAAGAGATATGGTGTATTCACCGAATTCCATCAACATAATTATAAAAATAACTGTTTTATTGAGGCTCTTAAATATAGTGAATTAGATGTAAGTGTATTATCTAACGCTGAGGATAAATGCTTTGGAAAACAGATGGAAGTAAGAAAACTTAATAAGGTAGCCACATTATTAAACATTACAATTAAACTTAAATTTTTAAAGACCATAACTGATAAGAAAAAAGAAAAAGAGATAGTAGTTAGTGAAACCAAAAAATATGG
>Ga0098059_1001187_pt1 | contig 13329 bp, 10 predicted proteins | sample 20_taG_FD_92580 | JGI IMG/M metagenome (GOLD analysis project Ga0098059, IMG submission 92580) | Marine viral communities from the Subarctic Pacific Ocean - 20_ETSP_OMZ_AT15318 metaG | ecosystem: Environmental > Aquatic > Marine > Oceanic | place: Subarctic Pacific Ocean | collected 2015-01-19
AATTTAAAATTAGGTAAAGGTAATAGAAAAAAATTGCATAGATTAACTATTTGTGGTGAGATTTGGCATATTCCTTCTAAGAACAAAGCTGTAAAAAAGTTTAAGCAAGTTTCCGATCCTTTATGCAACAGAATATCTGTAGAAAAAATAAAGTCAGGAGATTACTATGGGTTTTCTTTAGCTGCAAATAAACCAGAAGATAAATGGGTTCTCCTAGAAGATTATACTGTAGGTCATAATTGTGGGGCATTTAACAACCTTAAAGCATCATACATGGCTACACGACCTTGTGTAGAAGATGGTGGTGTAATTACTGGGCAAATAGTATTGTTCGGTACAGGAGGAGATATGGAAGGTGGAACAATAGATTTTGAATCTATGTTTTACAATCCTGAAGCTTATGATCTCCTACCTATAGACAATGAGTTCGATGATGGTGGCGAAGGTACTACTTGTGGGTTCTTCTTTCCTTCCTATTGGAATAAAGTAGGTTATATGGATAAAGATGGAAATTCTTTAGCCGAGAGAGCCAAAGCTGATGAAGAAGCCAAAAGAGAACAAATAAAACGCGAATCTAAAGATGCAGGAGTATTAGATAAGTTTACTACGGAATACCCTTGGAAACCAAAAGAAGCTTTCCTACAAACATCTAATAACTACTTTCCTACTGCATTGCTATTAGAGCATAGGAACACTTTGATAAGAACAGGTATTGCTAAAAACATAGCAGTACATGGAGTTCTTAAAGAAACTAAAGAGGGTGTGAAGTTTAGACCTTCAGATCAAGTTAGACCTATTATTAAGTTTCCTACTCAAAAAGGAGATGATATAGAAGGATGTATAACTGTATACCAAGCTCCTTTCCGAGATTCTTCAAATTCAATACCTAGAGATTTATATGTTATAGTACATGATCCATACGCGCACGAAGGAGGTTCTTCTTTAGGAGCAGCGTATGTTATCAAACGTATAAACCCTTATTCTAAACCTGATGATATGATTGTAGCATCATACATTGGTAGACCAGAATCTCAGGATGATTATAATGAAAACTTATTTATGTTGGCAGAATACTACAATGCACAAATAGGTTTTGAGAATGATCGAGGAGAAGTAATTCCTTTTGCAAAAAGGTATAAGAAACTTCATTGGTTGTTAGAAGAAGGAGAGATATTTGACAAAAGAGATAATGTAAGCATAAAGAAATTAGGAAGAAAATATGGATTCTCTATGGGATCTGGCGCACGTAAAGGTCAAGCAATACTTTACCTTAGAGATTGGCTAAGAGAAAAAAGAGGGAAAGATGAAGATGGAAACAGAATATTGAATTTAAATACAATTTATGATATTGCTTTGCTTGATGAATTAATTAAATTTAATATGGATGGAAACTTTGATAGAGTTTCTTCACTATTAGTTGGTATGTTTCATCTAAAAGACTTATATAATAAAGAAATAGAAGCTATAGAAGAAAGTTCTGCTGAATCATTTTTTGACAGAGAATTTTTTGCTTAACTTTGTAGATTATAAAATGAATTACAATGAACAACAATATACCAAAGCAGAAAGTAAAATTTAAAGCTAAGAACAAAAAATGGAGAGAGCAATGTATAAAGGGATTTATTAACAAATCCTCTTTTGGCACTTCTGAAAAGTCTGAGCTTAAAAAGTTTTATGATGCTTACAATGGGAATTTAAACGAAACAGATTACAACTATGTCATTAACCCTTATAATTCTGCTAGTAATAGTAAGCGGAATTTTCCAGCAAGATTAAGGTGCTACAATATTATTAGACCTGTTATTGATCTTCTTTTAGGAGAGAAAGCTATCCGACCATCTACACATCAAGTAGTAGTAAAAAATGCTGATGCTGAGTCCAAATTCATGGATGAAAAGAACAAAGTACTTATGGAGTACATGCAGCAAGAGTATATCAATGAACTAAATGCTCAAGGTGTAGAAACAGGTCAAGAAAGTGTAGAGCAAGAAAAACCTCAAGAATTACAAGAGAAATTTACATCTAATTATAAAGATGAACGTGCTATCGTTGGTCAAGAAGTATTATCATATATTACTTCAAGCTTAGATATGGATGATAAGTTTCAAAAAGGATTTTTTGATTGGTTAGTGGCAGGGCAAGTATTTACATACAAAGGTACTTGTATGAATGAACCAGAATACGAAATAGTATCTCCTTTAGATATCGATTATGAAAAATCTCCTAACAGTGATTACATAGAAGATTCAGACTGGGCAGCTAGAAAATCTATAATGTCACTTAATGAAGTTGTTGATAGGTTTTATGATCTGTTAGAAGAAAAACATATAGACAAACTTGAATCACATACTTCTAAACATAGAGAAGGAATTAGTGGTACAACAATGGCTCGAAGTATCTTAGGATTAAATGGAGGTGGAGAACAAACTATTAGTGATAGAATGATTGAAGTAATTCATGTTACTTGGAAATCATTCCAGAAAATAGGTATTCTTACTTACATTGATGAAGCAGGTACAGAACAAATGATAGAAGTAACTGACATATATGTTGCCGATGAAGATCAATCTATAGAATGGTTTTGGGTAAATGAAGTATGGGAAGGTTATCAGATAGATGGAGATATATACTTAGGAATCAGACCATTAGAAGTTCAAAGAAACCAAATGATGAACTTATCTTCTTGTAAACTTCCGTATAATGGCAGGATTTATTCCAACAGATATTCTGAGAATGTATCTATTGTATCTATGGGTATGCCCTATCAAGTTCTTTACAATGTATTTCATTATCGATTAGAGCTATCTATTGCTAAAAACAAAGATAAGATTGCTTTAGTAGAAATGAATATGATACCAAAACGACATGGTTGGGATGAAGAGAAGTTTATGTACTATGCTGATGCAATGGGGTATATGTTTATCGACTCAACCGCAGAAGGTAAAAATAGAGAGCGTGTTACTTTCAACCAGTTCCAGGTGTTGGATATGTCTTTGGGGCAATACATCGCAGCACAGTTTCAGCTATTACAAGCAATTAAGCAGGAATGGGAGGATCTTGTCGGAATTACAAGACAAAGAAAAGGTAACATAAACTCTTCAGACTCTGTAGGAGCGACAGAGAGGTCTGTAGCTCAATCTTCTACAATAACAGAGGAATTGTTCCGTAGGTTTGAGAAAGTTGAAGAGAAGGACTTACTGGGTCTATTAGACGTATGTAAGTATGCTTGGCAAGATGGTAAAAAATCTAACTACATAACTTCTGAAGGTTATCACGCTATTCTTTCTGTAGATCCTATAAACTTTACTGAATCTGAATTTGGAGTATTTGTTAAAAACAATAGTGCTGAAAGAAACAAGCTTCAGGTAATGAGAGAACTGGCAATGTCATTTGCTCAGAACGGAGCATCAATGAGTACTATTGCAGAGATACTTGATTCGGACAACTTTACAAAAATCAAATCATTGGTTAAGAAGGTTGAAGAAAAGCAAATGCAGATGCAACAAGAAGCTCAACAAGCTGAACAACAAGCTCAACAAGCTCAAATGCAAATGGAAGAAGCTGCTAAACAAGCTGAAGCTATGGAGAATGAAGCTGAAAGACAACATACTTCTATTGAGAATGAGTTAGATAGAGAGCTTCAAAGAGAGCTTAAAGGTTTAGATATTGAAAAAGAAAAAGAAGGTGATGATGGTCAAGAAATTGAAAACAGAAAACAAAATCTTGAAGAACAGAAATTTAACCATCAGCGTAATGTAGATAAAGAATCTCTAAAAATAGAGCGTATTAAAGCTAACAAGTCTGGAAGCAGTAATACAAAATAACTATATACGTTCACATTTTAAAAAAATAAAAAGAAATCATATTAAAACATTTATTTTTGTAGTATGGAAAATCAAGGACTTAATTTAGAAGGGGTAAGTATTGAAAAAATACTTTCTGGAGTCACCCAAGAACAAAGCACTCCTGCTAGTGAAAATATTTCTGAACAACCTACAACTACACAAGTTGAAGAAAAAGAAGAAAGCACCAAAGAAGTTGAACAAGTACAACAGCCCACCGCCACCCAAGAAACAGAAAAAAATTCTGTGGAAGAGGACAGCAAGGTAGCTGATGAACAACAATTAGCTGAAGAAAGTGAATCTGAAAGTATATTTTCAGAGATCAATACTTTTATGGGTGTTGATATCGATGCTTCTGGGTATCAAGAAAGCGTAGAAGGTTTTGCTAGTTATACTAAAGATCTTAGCAATCAGTTAGCAGATGGTATGTTAGAAAACATATTTAGTGCTTTTCCTGATGTGAAAGATTATTTAGACATTAGAATGGCAGGAGGTAATGCAGAGAAATTTGTTCAGTCCTTTGTAAATTCAGAAAAACTAGGAGGATTAGAACTTCAAGACAATGAATCGCAATGGGAAAATTTAGTCGCTCAACATTATAGCTCTACAGGAATGAGTGAAGATGATGTACAAGGAATGATTAGCGACTTTAAAGATACAGGAATTTTAAAAAGTCAAGCTGAAAGAAGTTTGAAGTTTTTAAAAGCTCAAAAACAAAGAGAATTAGAAAATGTAAAAGAAAGAGAAATTCAAGAATACCAACAAAGAGAACAGCAGTTACAACAACAATGGAAAGAAATCGAAGGTGTTGTTTCTGGAGGTCATATTAAAGGGTTGGTTATTCCTCAAAAAGAAAGATCTAAATTTTACAATTGGATGTCTGCTCCAAATGCTGAAGGTAAAACTGAAGCTATGGCAAGTAGAGAACAAATGGATACAGAAACAGCAGTAGCTATTGAATATCTTTTGTATAAGAATTTTGACTTTGGAACATTGGCATCAAACATCAATAAAACAAAGAAAGCTCAAAATCTTAGATCTCGATTAAAAGGTTCTAATTCTACTTCTAGCAGAATGGGTAATAAAAAAGGATATACTCCTGCTAAAACAAAAGGATTTAATTCAATTCAAGATATTTTAAAATCATAATTTTTATACTAAATGGCAACAGATAACAACAAGAAGTTCCGACTGTACAATGATATTTTCAGTGCAGAAGGAATGACTGATGAAAACTCTCTGACAAATGCGTTACTTACGCAACCAGATGTGCTTTCTCCAGTAATTACTCACCTAATGGGTCGTGAGGATAAAAGATTCCCATTGTCATTCCTAACTGAAGGTTTTGGAAATGTTAAATACATTAATGATGTAGAATACGATTATCCAGTAATGGGTCGTATGAACAAGTCAGTTCAATGTGTAGCATTAATTCAAGGTACAGGTGTAGCTCACTCTAGATTTAAACTTGAGTTTAAAGAAAAGTGGTTTGTACGTCAGTATATCATTGAATTTCCTACAGGTCTGCAGATGCGTATTATGGAAGATCCATATGAAGGTACTAATGGAGGATGGGTATATACTTGTCAGCTAATTACAACTTCGGATTCCGATGCAATTTCTGCTGCTGATGTAGTAGGTGAAAATGCTATTCAATTATTTGCTCCTTCTGCTATGAGTGGATCGAGAGGTAATGAAAGTAACTGGGTTGCACCTTCTAAACTTCGTAATCAGATTTCTTTGATTCGTAAGTCTTACAGATATGAAGGTAATGCTCCAGATCGTGTAGTTCAATTCCAACTTCCACTAGCATCAGGTACAACAAACCTATGGTACTCTTTTGAAGAATATCAGCACATGCTTCGTTGGAAAGAAGAAGTAGAGTCAGTTCTTTGGTACTCTAAGTACAACAAAGATTCTTCAGGTATTATCCACTTGAAAGATGATAATGGCAAACCAATTCCATTGGGTGCAGGTGTATTGGAGCAAATTCCAAACTATGACACTTACTCTATCCTTACAGCACAGAAACTTAAAACAGTAGTTCGTGATGCACTCTATGGTGCAACAGATTCTTCTGCTACAAACATCGTTCTTTTCACAGGTCTTGGTGGTCTTGAAGAGTTTGATAATGCAATGAAAGAAGAAGTAGCTAATGGTTCTTACATCAAAAATACTGATCCAGGTGCTTTCGTTCGAGGAGGTTCTGATTCTCTTCAGTATGGTGGGTTCTTTACTTCTTACAAGCACATTGATGGTCACGTTATTACAGTTCGTCACTTACCTATGTTTGATCATGGTGCAAGAGCGATGAATTCTCGTAAACACCCTATCACAGGATTACCTTTAGAATCTTACAGAATGATCTTCCTAGATATGTCTAGTTATGATGGTCAGCAAAACGTAACTATGGTTACTCGTAAGAATCGTGAGCTTCTTCGTTGGGCAGTAGCAGGTGCTACAGTACCTCCAGGTTTTGGTGGTAACGCTCTTCGCGCGAACGATATTGATGGTGCTTCTGTTCACTTTATGAAAGAGTGTGGTATTAACATTCGTAGAGCAACAAACTGTCTACACCTAGAATGTACACTATCTTAATATATTTTTTTACTGAGAAGAGTACATTTACTTGTACTCTTTTCTTTTAATTTTAATAAATGAATAATTCAAGAATTGTAGAAATCTTTAGGAGACCAAACACATCAAGTCTGCCAGACGAGGTTTTTTTAGATGCAAAAAGAAAAATTGGAAGCGTTTTCAATAACAATGGTAAACCACTAATTGGTTTGTCATTAGATGAAATTCAAAAGTATATGCCAAGTATTATTGGTGTATCAACAACAGATCCTGCTTTTTATAGCAAAGTTGATAAGTATTTTTTAAACATCACTATCAATGTTCCTACAGAAGGTACGAAGTTAGATGTTACTACGGATGCTCAGGGTAATCCAGTAAACATCGTAGATTTTATAAAATACAAATATGTAGAATCATATCCGTATTGTGCAAAAGATCAAAACTCTTTAAAAAGAGCTGATAAGTTTTACATTTTAGACAGACAAGAAGAGCTTGATAAAAAGCATGTTGCTTCTAGCACAAGAAAAGAAGCATACAAGATTCTACTTGGACTCGCTGCTAAAGAAAAAGATTTCTTGCTTACTTTGATGGGTTACAATATTAACCTATTGGAAGATAAAACAAAAGAAATTTCTTTAGAAGATGAAGTAAACAAAGATCCTTCAAACTTTATTAGTTTAGCATCCGATAAGAACTTAGAAATCAAAGCATTAATAGAAACACTTATTTCTGCTGAAGTGCTAAGAAGAATTGGAACAGCTATTATCAATGGTGATGAAACTATTGGTCAGACTGATGAAGATGCAGTAGTTTACTTAAAAGATAAAAAGAATTCCGCAGTATTGGTTTCTATGAAAGCAAGACTTAAAGAATTCCAAAAAAATAAATAACAATGACTATATCTGAGATGCACACAGCAGTAGACTTAGGTTTACAAAAAGTTTCTTCATACCAATATGATAATTTCTTACCACAAGAAATAGACTTCTTTTTAAACAAGATGCAAGATCGATTTATCAAAGACGTTTTTAGTAAGTGGGGAGATAATAAAAGATTAGGGTTTGAAGCAATTCAAAAGCGTCTTGATGATATAAGAATGTTAATAACAAAAGCAGAATCTTTATTCGAACAATCTTCGTATGAAGATTTTGCTTCTTTACCAGATGATTATTGCTATGCAATAAATCTTCGCGCTAAAATGTATGAAGAAAATTGTGGCAAAACTCAAGCTACAGTATCATCTAAAGAATCTATAGATGTTGTTCGCATCGTAGAGCAAGATATGCTTTATAAATTAGTAAAAAATCCTTTTGCTTCTCCTAACCAAAATAATCCAATTGCGGTGTTTGAAGGTAACTCAATAAGAATAATTTGTAATGAATTATCTATATTAAAAAGTTACGCATTAGAATACATTAGGAAACCTATAAAAATGGACATATCTTTGTGTATAGATTGTGAATTACCAGAGCATACGCATCAGGAAGTTGTAGACCTAACGATCAAGCACATACTTGAAGCAATTGAATCTCAAAGGTATCAAACCAATTCGGTTGAACACAATGAAAAAGAATAATTTTTATACTACTTAAATATTTAAAATGGCAAACGTAAAACAAGTATTTTTTTATACTGACTCAGCATTAGCATCTGGGGACTTCGTAAAAGATGGAGTTCTAGCTGCAGACCTAACAAGTGCAAATAGTGCAAACATTGTTAAGAATGGTCGTACTTCTCAAGAATTTCTTAAAGGAGAACTTGTAGAAGCAACAATTGTAAGTTTCAATGCAGGTACTGCTCAAGCTTCTTCAGTAGATCTTGGTGCAATTGCAGGTAACGATTATAGAGTTACTATTATTGACACTACTTCTGGACACACTTCACTTCCTCGTAAATCGTTTGAATCTGTAAATGCTGCTTCGGCAGGTGCTGCTGCAATAGCTATTGTTGCAGAAATCAATGCACTTACAACGAATGAGGTTTCTGAATTTTTTGGTTACTCAGCAGCAGTAGCAAATACTGATCAAGTTGTAGTAACAGCTCCTGTAGATTCTACATTTAGACTAGCTTCTAATGAAGGTGCAGTAATTGCATACACAACTGCAATGTCACCATCAGTAGGTACAGCAGCAAAAATGAAACAACTTTGGGAAAACTCTCTTCCTTTTATTGGTGTTACAAACAGAATTAAGCACGTTGTAGTTGCTCCTGATTACCCTGGGGTAGCAGCGACAAACTACGATGTTGTAGTTTGTAGATTCCAAAAAGTTTCTGGAGTAAAAGATGGTTCTCAAGTTAGACGTTACGACGATCATACAGTTTATCTAGCAATTCCAGATGGTGCATCTACATTGACTCCTGCTGATTTGAAAGCAGAGATTGATAAACTAGCATAAATTCATCACAGTTCTTGATATATTTTTTCGGCAAGGGGTTATCCCCTTGCTTTTTAAAATTTAAACAATATGGCAACATCACTATTACAAGTAGAAATTACGCAGTCTGGAAATTTAAGAACTAAAATCCTAAATGATTTTCCAGATGGAATTACTGAATATGGAGATATAGTATCTTTTACAGTAGTATTGCCTGATGGAAACTTTGTAGTTTATGATGCAGTATCAAGTACTTTGTTTCAAAATGCTTCTTTTGTAGAGTCATTTGATTCTACTATAGAGTTTGATAGTTTTGAATTTAGTCTGCAATCATTTATCGATGATAATGTAATTGTAGACTCACTAAATAATCCTGTTGATATAGATTATACTGAATTTAAAGATGGAATTTATGTTGTAAATATGACATTCAATATAGATTCTCAATATTACGCTAACGGAACTACCAGAGTTTTTAGAAAAACTGCAATGACTGATTGCATTTTAGATCTTCTTCCTCAATTTGAAGCTTGTATATGCGACTGCGATTGCGATGATTGTGGCGATTGCAATGAAATACAAAACACCTTAGACAAAATTCTTATTCTAGAACGAGGTGCAGACATATCTTTCGATAAAGAATTATATGATGTAGTAAATGACATCACATTACAAATCGCAAAATTATGTACTAATAATGACTGCTCGACATGTTAAAAAATAAAAAATACTATTCTTCTGATGAAGAATATAAAAAAGCTCTTGATAATGAGTATATTACACTCGTAAAAAAACTTTCTAAATCTTTAAAATTTGACTTGTGTATTTCAAATTTAATATGCAAATTAAAAAAGATTAGAAATTACATCTTAGGAGAAACATTGGAATACTCTATTGAAGGTGATGATATCATTCAAAATACCGATCAATACTTAGTGGAATCCAGTACCTACATAAACATCGTAACAAGCGATGGTAAATTTATTAAAAAGAACTAAAAAAGATGAAAAGAACTGTGGAAAATTATTGCGACAAATACAAAGATTTGTCACACACACAATTGGCTGAAATAATTGTAACCGATGGAGAAACTAATTTGTCAAAAAGAACTCTGAGGAGAAAAATATCAGAGTACAGAAACAAATTTAGTTCAAAATATGAAACACAAGCTGTAGGAGAATTATCTTACAAAGGAGAAAAGTCAATAACATCTTTAAAAGAAGCTATTGACTTTTTTGATATTAATACCAAAAAATACAACATCAAAAAGTATACTGTAAATTCTTGGGATGTTGCAGGAAAGAATGGGAAAAGAACAAATTACCAAGTAAAAGTTTCACTCGAACCAAAAGAGGTTGGAGTAAATACAAAAAGAATAAAATCTTTATTGGAAAAAGAAATTAAAAACTTTAAACCTAAAAAAGTAAAAGGTTCTGAAATAGGAGTATTAGCTATTACAGATCTTCATATAGGAGCTAAAGTTTCTGGACTAAAAAACACTCCAGATTTTTCTTATAAAGTAGTAATTGAAAGGTTGGGAGAAATTGTTGCGAAGATAAATAGAATGAATTATAAAGAGGTTCATTTAGTTATGCTTGGCGATTTTATAGAAAGCTTTACAGGTTTAAACCATCCTAATTCATGGAAAGGTTTAGAGCATGAAGCTTATGGTGCAGAAGTAATAATTAATGCATACAAGATCATAAACAAGTTTATATCTTCTATCAATAATATATCTTCTGTAAATATGGTTGCAGGAAATCATGATAGAGTTACTTCTTCGAGTAAAGAGGATGTAAAAGGAGATGCTGCTAAACTACTTCACTTTATGTTGGATAGCAACAATAATTTAGAAGTAAACTATGATCCTTTTCTTCTTACTAAAAAGATTGATAACATAAACTACATACTTACTCATAATCATTTTGGAATCTCTAGAAATGATGTTGGAAAAGTTTGTTTTGAGTATGGAGATCAATCTTGTTACAATGTTTTGCTAGGAGGTCATTGGCACTCTAGAAAAACACAAAAGTATTATAAAACAGATAACATTGTATCTGATCAAGCAAACTACAGGTCTATCGTTGTAGCACCAATATTTTCTGGAAACTTTTATTCCGAATCTAATGGTTGGACATCTACATCAGGGTTTAGCTTGATAGAAAACAATGGTAAAAATAAAATAAACGTATTCGATTATACAATATAAAACAATGGCAGATAACACTTATACTATTCCAGAGTTAGATCAAATAGGATCTATCGATATAGCAGATTTATTGATCATCGAGGATGTATCTTTAGATAAAACATTTAAAACAAGTATTCTTACTCTTTTTAATCCTCTTAGGTTAAACAAGCAAGATGATAATATAGGAATTGGATATAATCCAAATGCTCAATATAAATTTGGAGTATCTGGAGAGTCTGAGTTTCAAGGAGATATGACTGCTGCAAATGTTTCTATGCAAGGACTAACAGCAGCAGCAGAAGTAACGCTTTCTAATTATGGTTCTGGAAATAACATTTTAAATACAGCACCTTATCTTTTAGCAGTAGATGCTTCAGGTAATTTAAAAGAAATAGAACTTTCTGTTTTATCTGGATCAGATAATTTAGGAAACCATACAGCTACAGAGTCTTTAGATTTAAAGAGTCAATCTATTATAAATGCTCTTGTGTTACAAGCAGCAGGAGGAATTATTAGTGTAAAGAATTCTTCTGATGAAGATATATTTGTATTTGGAGGATCTGGAGAAGTTTCAAGTAATACTTCTAAAATAGATTTCATTGCTGAAGATGATTTATATTTTACTAAATATGGCGATGGAATATTGTTAGATAATAGTTCTCCATACCTTTTAGGAGTGACTGCTAGTGGTACTGTAACAGAGGTAGAATTTTCTGCTGTAAGTCCTATTGTGATACAAAATGAAGTGTCTACAGGAGATCCTTTGTATACTTCTATTAAAACAATAGGTTTTGATACTGGTCAATTAAAAGTTGGTAAAGAATACGGAATAGAATCTGATCTATCAAGAGTAGAACTTCCTAATGGAGATTTTGCTTATCCTAAAATGATGGTTATCAATCGTGGCGATAATACTGCTGATGCAGACATGATTGAAAACAAAATCAATTATCTTACTACAAAAGTATCTGATGCTTGGCAAAAAGCAGGAGTTCTTTTAGGGGTATCTTCTAGTGATAGAAATTTAGTATTTTCTACAAATTCTTATGGAACAACTACAATCGGTCCAAACCACTCGATTTCTCCTGTAGATAGAGTGGATGCAGATGATATTGTTAAATCATCTTTGTTTGTAGGATCTAGTGCAGTAGCTCCATTTACATCTTCAGATTCTCAATTGGTTATTGCAGATGGGCAATGGTCAGAGCGCGGAGATAGAATGATTTCTATGACAAATCTTAGAGTATACGTTCTTGGTGCTGTTCCTTCAAGAATATTTTCACAAAAAGAATCTGGATATACGTTTGATATTAAAGATGGATATACTTGTATAGTAGAAATAGAAGCAATAACTAAAGTAGATAGCATTGGTGATTCTTCTTTATCGATTGGAGATATATGTATGGTTCAAGCAAAATATATTGTAGATAATAATTCTGGAGTAATATCTACTAAAAAAGTAGGTTCAGATACTTCTACTCCTTTAGGTATAACAACATTAAGTCTAGCAACATCGATAAGCACAGATCCATCAAATAAAACAGCAAGTATATTTATTACTGCTACAAACTTAGGTACTAATGGTAGTGCTTTAGGATCAGTAAAAGCTAATTTCACTTGGATTAAATAATAAATAATGGAAAACAATTTATACTTTCCTGGAGAAGGAAAACGAAAAAGAATACTAGGAGAAACTACTTCTGAGATAGAATCTACAGACGAAAACATGATTATCCCTGTAGTAGATACTAAACTAGGAACAACATACCATATAGATGCTTCTAAAATTGGAGGGGATAGTCAAAGTGTATTGTTAAAAACTGATTCTGGATACTCTAATACTTCTGGTTTTGCTGGTAGACCATCAGCAAATGGATATCAATGGGAAGCAGGTGTCGGAATAAATTATACAGCACAAGATGTTTTAGATGGTAAATTTAAAGTATTTGGACTAGATCCAACAGTACAAGCAGCAGTTGATAACCCTTACTGGACTACTCCAGATGTTAGTGGCGATGCAAATGTAGGATTATTTAATGGGTATGCACTTCCTGAAGGTGTCACTTCTTTGTTTGATTTTGATTATGACTACGATACAGAAAATGCTGCAATCACACATCAATATTATGCTTTGAACAATGGAACGGAAACAGGTTTTGAAGGAAGTACAGGAAGGATTAGGTTAAACGATTTAAAATATGGCGATCAGCTAAGAGTTCGGTTCGCTTATAACATTATACCGCAGATTGCAAATACTACAATAGAGGTTGCAGTTTGGTACGCAAACAGAAATGCAAATAATGAGATAACATATACCGATCCGTTGACTACGAGTCCAGCGTTC
>Ga0098059_1001189_pt1 | contig 13324 bp, 19 predicted proteins | sample 20_taG_FD_92580 | JGI IMG/M metagenome (GOLD analysis project Ga0098059, IMG submission 92580) | Marine viral communities from the Subarctic Pacific Ocean - 20_ETSP_OMZ_AT15318 metaG | ecosystem: Environmental > Aquatic > Marine > Oceanic | place: Subarctic Pacific Ocean | collected 2015-01-19
GTAAATTTGAAAGGTTTGGTAAAGAAAATGTTACATTTGATTTAATAGGTCGTGTACACATGGACTATATGCAACTTTATCGAAAATATACCTACCATGAGATGCATTCTTATTCCTTAGACGCCATCAGTGAATATGAATTAGGCGATCAGAAAGTTCCATACACAGGAACATTAGATCAGTTATATAATAACGACTGGGAAAAGTTTATTGAATATTCTAGACAAGATACAATGCTACTTAACAAACTAGACGAGAAACTTAAATTTGCTGATCTAAGCAACGAACTTGCTCATGCTAATACTGTTTTAATACAAACAACAATGGGTGCTGTTGCTGTTACAGAACAAGCAATTATTAATGAAGCACACGAACAAGGCTTTGTAGTTCCAGATAGAAAAAAACACGAGGGCAATACACAGGCCGCTGGTGCTTATGTGGCTTATCCTAAGAAAGGACTACATGACTGGATTGGTGCTATTGATATTAACTCGCTGTATCCAAGTGCCATTAGAGCATTGAATATGGATCCAGCAACTATCGTAGGACAACTTAGACCTGACTATAATGACGCTCATGTTAACGAAGCAATGGGAAATAAGAAATCATTTGCTGAAGCATGGGAGGGCAAGTTTGGTAGCACAGAATATCAAATGGTTATGGACCAAGACAAAGTAGATGAGATTGTTGTTGAATGGGAGAATATGCCCAATGAGATACTAACTGGTGCTCAAATCTATAAGAAAATCTTCTTAGAAGGCAAACCGTGGATACTAAGTGCTAATGGTACAATATTTACAAATGATCAAAAAGGTATTATTCCAGGACTACTTGAACGTTGGTACAAGGAAAGACAAGACATACAAAAAGTTAAGGCTTCAGCAACTACTCCGGCTGAAAGAGCATTCTTTGACAAAAGGCAACTTGTTAAAAAGATTAACCTAAATAGTTTGTATGGTGCTATTCTTAATCCAGGCTGTAGATTCTTTGATAAACGTATTGGACAAAGTACAACACTAACAGGCAGAACTATTGCTAAGTTTATGAGTGCTAAGACTAACGAAATGATAACAGGTAAATTTGATCACAGAGGCGATAGTATTATATATGGTGACACTGACTCTGTATACTTTAGTGCTTGGCCAATAATTAAAGATGCTGTTGAAAAGGGTGAAATGGAATGGGGCAAGGATATGGCTGTTAAACTATATGACAACATATCTGAAAAGATGAATGTAGAGTTTCCTAAACACATGAAAGAAGCATTTAATTGTCCACGAGCAAACGGTGAAATTATACAAGGCGGCAGAGAAATAGTTGCTGAAAAAGGCTTGTACATTACAAAGAAACGTTATGCGGCATTAATATATGATTTAGAAGGCTCACGTTTAGACAGAGATGGACCGGGCAAAGTAAAAGCAATGGGGCTAGATCTTAAACGTAGTGATACCCCAAAAGTCATACAAGATTTTTTAAGTGATATTTTACTAGGTGTTTTAACAGGTGACGAACGCGAAGCAGTAGTTGAAAAAATTAGAAACTTTAAACAAGACTTTAAACATAGGCCTGCTTGGGAAAAGGGTTCGCCTAAACGTTGTAATAATTTAACAAAGTTTACTGAACAAGAAAGACGTGAAGGTAAAACAAATATGCCTGGTCATGTTAGAGCAAGTATGAATTGGAATACATTGTGTAGAATGAATCACGACAAGTACAGTGAACAAATTATGGACGGACAAAAAGTAATTGTTTGTAAACTAAAACCAAATCCACTAGGTTTTGTAAGTGTAGCATATCCAACAGATCAACTACAGTTGCCACAATGGTTTAAAGAACTACCATTTAATGATGCTGAAATGGAAAGTACTGTAATAACAAATAAGATTGAAAACTTACTAGGTGTGCTAGATTGGGATTTAGAAAGCGATACAAATATGTCAACAACATTTGATTCGTTGTTTGATTTTGAATAGGAGTAATATGAAATTTATAATAGCAGGATACGGTTTTGTTGGTAGTGCTATAGGCGAGTTATTATCAAAGCACCACGAAGTAATACCAATTGATCCTAGACTTAATAGTAATAAAATTGAAGATCACATTGATACAGCAGACGGACTTATAATTGCTGTTAGTACGCCACCGGCAAAAAACGGAGACTGTGATGATAGTAATATTTGGAATGTACTAAAAAGTGCCGGAGAAGGACAAGTTGACTTACCAATTTTAATTAAAAGCACAGTAACATGGTCATCTCTTGAAAAGATAGTAGAGTATAATAAAGCATGGAACAGAAGTAATATTACATATTATCCAGAATTTCTAAGAGAGGCAACAGCATTAGAAGATCTCGTTAATCAAAAATATGTTATATTAGGCGGAGAATATACAAAATATTGGGCCGATATATTATATCAAGTTTTGCCATTAATAGAACACATACACTCTTGTACAATACAAGAAGCAAGTATTGTAAAATATATGGCTAATAGTTACCTAGCAACTAAAGTAACATTCTTTAATGAACTTTTTGAGTTATGTAATAAAGTAGATGCCAATTACGATACAGTTAGTAACTTATTAGGATTGGATAATAGGATTGGAGCAGGACATACAGTAGTTCCAGGTCCTGATGGTAAGTTCGGTTGGGGAGGACATTGTTTTCCAAAAGATACACAAGCATTAATAAACGAAGCGAAAGATTTAGGAATAGATTTATCGCTATTGGAAAAAGCAGTGGAGTTGAATAAAGTCCACCGAAAAAAGACTTGACTTTAATATACAAACAAGTTATAATATAATATAAATGGAGAAGAAATCAATGAAAGATTATTTACAAGACATCGTACAACATACACACGGATTGGGTTTTATTGACCTAGTTAAAGTAGACGGTACAGACGAAGAAACAGTACTAGAAGGTTTGGCTGAAGACCGTAGTGTAATTATTAAAGCAAAGTTTAAAAACCCTGTAGCAGAGTTTATGGGAACGTTTGGTATGCCAAACTTAAACAAATTAGACTTGCTATTAAAAATTCCAGTTTACAAGGATAATGCTAAACTAGAACTAACAAAGCAAGAGCGTAATGGAACAGAAGTTCCAGTAGGCATACACTTTGAAAATGAAGGTGGCGACTTTAACAATGACTATAGGTTTATGACTAGTGAACTTATTAGTGAAAAACTAAAATCAGTTAAGTTTAAAGGCGTTGAATGGACAGTAACACTAGAGCCAAGTGTAGCGGCAATACAACGTTTGGCTTACCAGGCACAAGTACATTCGGAAGAGTCTACATTTATTGCTAAAACTACAAATGGTAATTTAGAGTTTGTATTTGGTGATCATTCTACACATGCTGGTTCATTTGTATTTCAACCAGATGTAGAAGGTAAACTTACACACGGTTGGGCATGGCCTGTATTACAAATACAACAAATCTTAAAACTGCCAGGTGATAAAACTATGATGATATCAGATCAAGGTGCGGCACAAATTAATGTTGACAGCGGACTTGCTGTTTACGAATACATACTTCCAGCACAGAGTAAGTAGGAATGAACAAAGACCTATCGACTAGCCAAAAAGACTATGCTGTATTTTTACCAAGTATAAGCACATTCTATTCTACGTTTATAGGAAAGCAACGTTTTCCTGATCCTGTTAAAGGACATTATGTTGACCCTGATAGAATACCAGCAGGTCTAAATGGTATGGAAGGTATTAACTTTCTAGACCCAGACAAAGGTATTTTTAATTATGGGTGGGCACTATACTCGGCAGGACACGCCAACTTAGACTTAACAAAGACAGTTGAAAAAGAAGATATGATCAGAAGCAGAGATCGTAATTCAAGTTGGTTATTAGGTGACTCGGGTGGTTTCCAGATAGCAAAAGGTTTATGGGAGGGCGACTGGAAAAATCCTAATTGTCCAAAGGCGGCAGAAAAACGTAAACTAGTTGTTGACTGGATGGAAAAATATATGGACTATGGAATGATGCTTGATATTCCTACTTGGACATTCCAAGATCCTAAGGCAAGTAAGGCTAGTGGTATTAACACTTATCAAGACGCCGTAACTGCCACTCATATTAATGCTGAGTATTATTTAAAAAATCGCAAGGGTAACTTTAAAGTATTAAATGTACTACAAGGCAGTAATCACGAAGATGCTGAAAGATGGTACGAAGAATTTAAAGGTTACTGTGATCCCATTAAGTACCCAGATAATCATTTTGATGGTTGGGCAATGGGAGGACAAAATATGTGTGACGTACACTTAATATTAAAACGTATTGTTACACTAATACATGATGGTTTACTTGAAGAAGGTGTACACGATGTAATGCATTTCTTAGGAACAAGTAAATTGGAATGGGCTGTCTTGTTAACTGACATACAAAGAGCCGTAAGAAAATATCACAATAAAAATTTTATAATAACTTATGATTGTGCTTCTCCATTTTTAGCAACAGCAAACGGTCAGATATATCATAACATTCGAATTGGCGATAGAAATAAATGGAGTTACATGATGAGCCCTAGCATTGATGATAAAAAGTATGCTACTGATACAAGAAAGTTTAGTGAGGCTATAGTACAAGAAGGCGTACTTGCTGACTTTGAAGATTCTCCAGTATCAGAAGTTTGTGAGGTTAAAGATATATGTGTTTATAAGCCAGGCGACCTAAATAAGAATAACAAAGAAGGTAAAACAAGTTGGGATAGTTTCTCTTATGCTTTACAAATGGCACACAACGTATGGACACACATTGAATCTACACAAAGAGCAAACAGAGAATACGATAACGGCTTATTTCCTAATATGTTAATCGACGATGAAATACAACTTACAATGTTTAAAGAAGTTATTCCTAGAATTTTTGAATTACAAGATAGAGAAAAAAGTCTTGCTTTAATTGAAGACTATACTAAATTTTGGATGAAAGTAATAGGCACTAGGCTTAACATTGGTAAGAAAACTGTTAATGCTAGTACACAATTTAATAATTTATTCGAGGAACTATAATGATTAGAGATAATGGTGTTAAAGGAGATACAAAATACTTTATTGGTAATGAAGTTGAAAAAACATTAGCATTTGGTATGAAAACATTATTTGTTAATGGAATGCTTGATCCGGAAGAAGTTCTCACTATAGCAACAGAAAAAAATATTGAACACGTTTACTTAGGTGCTAATCAAAGTTTTTGGTTAGACGACAAAGATGCTTCTGGCGTGGCAACACCAGAACAAATGAGAGGCTGGAATGCTTTAGTTGACAAATTAAAAGAAGCAGGTCTTTGGATTACATTAGACTATGATGTAAAATATCATAGTTGGGTTTTATCGCAAGGCTTTAACGAGTACAATAAGTTTATTAGTATGATTAGTGTTAAGATACCTTACATTGACCAATTAAACTATAATGCTTGTGTTAAAATTGACGACAAAGATTTTGATGCTACTAATCCGGGTGTGTGGGTACATTCGGTTCATACATCTTTACAAACTGAATCAACTTATACCAATTGGTCTAAGTACAAAAACGATAAGGGGATTTAATGAAAAATAAAACTGAGATTAGAGATTTACAAGAACAGCATAAAAAACTTGATAGACTAACTACTGACTTAGAAAAAGGCAGATCAAATGATAGAACTACTAGTGGAAAATATGACTTAGTAGAACTTAAGAAAGAAAAGTTAGCAATCAAAGATAAAATTAATAAATTAAGACAGCAAAAAGAACTTGAGTAAAATGCCCCACCCTTTAAGTTTTACAGGGCATATTAATATGAAAAACTATATGACATCAGTATATCCATTAGGCCATAAAAATAACTGGCACAAAATAAGAAAGATTGACGGCAGAAACAAACTCTATGGTGAGTTTGATTACCAAATACAAATCCCAACCCACACATTTCTGGAGGTGAGAGCGTGGTGTTGGGAAACCTGGGGTCCGTCAATCGAGTATTATTGGTACAATGATTACAAACGGAGTCATGCTTGTAATAGTAGTTGGTGCTTTGATACAGATTTTTCTTCTTCTCAATTTGGAAACCCTGGAAGAAGACGAGGCGGAGTTGGAAAGATATACTTAGCAGGTGATCAAGAGTTAGACTTGTTTTACTTAAAATGGAAGAATAAGTGAGTTGTATATCTTTGCTAGTGGCGTTATCGCTACACGTTGGACTAGAAGGAGATTACAATGCTGTTCACCCACATGCTAGATGTACAATTGATAATACAATAGCAGGAGTTTATTATAACAGCGAATCAAATGTTGGTGCTTATATTGGAAGAAAGTTTGATACACCATTTAATTCGGAATTGGAAATTGGATTAGTAACAGGATACAGTGGAGAGAAAATTGTGCCAATGACGAGAGTAACAAAAGACGGTTGGTATGTGGCACCTTCATATGAAACTTCTCCAGATAATAATTGGGGGATTACAATTGGATATGAATTTAAATTATATTAAAAGGTTGACTTTAATAGTACAACCTGTTATTATATTAACTTAAAGTAAAGGAACTAAAATGAGCCAAGAAAACGTAGTAAACATTGATGAAAGTCCTATGAGACAACAAGCACTAAAAGAAAGTACTGCCGAAACTCGTAGCAACTCTAAAAAGATGATCTGGGTAACTTTTAGAAAAGAAGGTATACACAAATATCCTGCGGCATTGGATGATCCCAAACTAGCAACAGGTGACGAATATGATGTTAGTTTCTTAGGTTATCCTCATAGACATATTTTTCATTTTAAAGTATGGATAGAAGTATTTCATGATGACAGAGATATCGAGTTTATCCAATTCAAGCGATGGTTAGAAAAACTATATACTGAAAAAACATTAGAACTTGATTACAAATCGTGTGAAATGATTTGTGATGATTTACATAGCCAAATAGCAGATCGCTATTCTGGTCGTACTATTTGGATTGATGTTTCCGAAGATGGAGAAAACGGATCGTTTGTTCAATACGGACATGGACGTGATGTACAGTAAAGAATTAAATTTACAGATTTCTAGATTTAGTAACAGGCACCCGTGGAACACAGATGCTAACGGTAATAGTATTGAGGGCGGTGCTCTTAATGCCAACTATACATTAGTTGACGCTGTTGGTCAAGTATGTAATCAACTTGGTAAACATGGTTATACATACGGTAAAGATTTTGTATGGGATGATAGTGGTTGGACAGATGATATGGAAGATGCTATATTGATTAAATTCAACGATACAAAAATAGAAACATTACTAGGACTTAACAAATGACAAAGAAAACAAAAAAAGTAAAAAAAGTAGCAACACCTAAAACTGTTAATAAAAACGTAGTTAGAGATCCGCATAAAATTATTCAAGACTTTCAAAACTTATTAATTGAAGCAGACAAGTACAAAGGCGATGATTATAAGAAGTTTTGGACAGGACTTAAAAAACACGGTCCTATGATGTTAGGTATATCCAAAGCCATACTAACCGAATTAGAAAAATCTATTGAAGTTCTTAATGCTACTCAAACTATGCTAAAACAAGCAGAACAAAAAGTAGAAGAATTTAAAGACGCCGACGGTACTCCGGGTGTACATGGAATGATGAGGAAATAATGAGAAAACTATTTTACATGGGCTTAGAGCCTTACGAAGGAAGATACACTTTACAATTACAAGATTGGAATACAAAAGCATTTGACCGAAGAGGTATTGATTATGTTGTTGTACCAGGAACTACTATTGATAATACTAAAGCAATTAGTGTAGGACAAGTATTAGACGCTCATGGGCGTTCTTATTTTGGTATGAGCCAAATGATGAATCTTGTACAAATGATGAGAGAAGGTGAATGTACAGGCGAAGATGTTATTTTCTTTGAAGATATGTTCCAACCCGGTATTGAAAGTTTACCTTACATAATGAATCAAATTCCTAAAGAGCAACAACCTAAAGTTTATTTGAGATGTTTAGCACAGGCAGTAGACCCAGATGATTTTGTACATGTTTGGGGTATGGGCAAGTGGATGTCATTATACGAAGAAATGTGTAACGAATTCGCAACTGGTGTATTAGCAAGTAACGAAGAAATGGTTGCTAATATGAAAGTAGCAAACTGGAAAGCACCTTTATATAATATTAGTGGACTAGCATTTGACAAAGAAGAAGTTAGAGGCAGAGTTCCTAACAATATTGAATTTAATAACAGGCAAAATCGTGTAGTGTTTGGTGCTAGATGGGATCAAGAAAAACAACCAGACTTTTTTATGGATTTAATTGAAGATGTTCATAAAGATCCAGAGTTTAAAGAACTAGGAATTAACTTTACAATCTGTCAAGGTGGACCACTTCGTTCAAACAATCCTAAGTATATTGACAGAGCAAGAGAATTACAAAGTAAAGGTATGCTTACTATTGAAGAAAACTTACAAAAGAATGATTACTATGCTATTTTAAATGATAGTAAAGTATTGTTTAATTGTGCTTTACAAGACTGGACAAGCAATACAATTAGTGAAGCAGATGCTTATGGTTGTAATGTATTATTTCCAGCATACAGAAGTTTTCCAGAAATAGTAAACAACGATCATACTAGACTATATGTTCCTTGGAGTTTAGTAGATGCTAAAGAAAAATTAAAAAATCTTATACTTGAGCCAAGCAAAGATATTGGTAAAATTAGTGATTGGACAAGTAGTACAATTGACAGATATATTGATATTATGTCGGGCAACGGTGAACAATGGAGACGTGACGATAATCGTTACAGAGACCATGTAGCAAAGGAGAAATACTAATGAGTAAAAGTGTTGTTGTAACAGGCTCTGCTGGTTATGTAGGCTCTCATATTTGTAAACAATTAAAACATGAAGGCTATACTGTAATTGGAGTAGACAGATCTATTGTAACTAATCAAAATATATTAAAATACATTGATGTTAACTTAACAGGTGACTTTGCTGAAGATGATATCTGGGCAGAAATTACACAACATAAGCCAACCGCAATTATACATTGTGCGGCAAATAGTTTAGTTGGGCCTAGTGTAGACAATCCTGCTGAATATTATTATAACAATGTAGTTAAAACAAAACGACTACTAGATAATTGTAGAGAGAATGGTATTAACAATGTTGTATTCAGTTCTAGTAGTAGCATATACGGAAATGGACACTTACCGCCAGTAGGAGAACACTTTGAAAAGAGACCTCTTACAAGTTATGGTAAAAGTAAATGGATAGCAGAACTAATGTTACAAGACTATTTTATAGCATACGGTCTAAATAGTGTTAGTTTCAGATACTTTAATGCCTGCGGTGCTGATCCTGATGGTGAGTTAGGACAAGTTAAAGGTGCTACACATCTAATTGCTAGAATTATGGAAAACGTATTAACAGGTTCTAATTTTGACATGTATGGTAACGACTACGATACGCCAGATGGAACTTGTGTAAGAGATTATACTCATGTTGAAGATATTGCTAGAGCTCATGTACTAGCATTAGATCACATGAATATTGTAAATGGAGCACACAACTATAACTTAGGAAGTGGCTCAGGAAGTAGTGTACTAGAAATTATTAATTCTGCTGAAAAGAATCTAAATACAAAGGTAGACTATAAAATCGCTCCAAGGCGTGAAGGCGACCCAGATAAAGTTTTTGCTGATATTACAAAAGTATCAAAAGAACTAGACTGGCAACCAAAACACAACTTGGACAACATAATAATTCATGCTTATAAATGGTATACAAGTGATGTATACAAAAGTACGGTTTTAAATTAACAACGGACATCCCCGTCCATAACTCGGAGAGACTACAAATGAAGAAAAGTGAAGAAATAAAACAAAGACTAAAAGACTCAAACATAAAATTTTGGGCCGGTGACAATATTAGCAAAGTATTGGAACCAGGCGATAAAGAACAACTAATTGATGAGGTAGCAGAATCCTTTGAAAGTGTGCTACAAAGTTTGGTAATTGATACAGAAACAGATCCTAACAGTATGGATACTGGTAGACGTATGGCTAAGATGTATATCAACGAGATTATGTCTGGTCGTTATAATCCAATGCCAAATCCGAATTCCTTTCCTAACTATGTTGAAGATGGTTATGAAGGAATGTTAGTAGTAAGAAGTGAACTAAAAAGTCTTTGTTCACATCATCACCAACCAGTACAAGGTGTGGCCTATATTGGTATTATTGCTGGACCTAAACTATTAGGATTGAGCAAGTATACTAGAATAGCTCAATGGTGTGCTATGAGAGGAACATTACAAGAAGAACTTAATGTAATGATTGCTAACGAGATACAAACTCACACAGGTTCAAAAGACGTGGGTGTTTATGTACAAGCAACACACGGCTGTTGCGAAAATAGAGGTATTAGAGCACACAGTTCATTAACTCAAACAACAGTATTACGTGGAGCATTTAAAGATGATCCTGCTACTAAAAAAGAGTTCATGGATAACATTAAACTTCAACAAGAGTTTGCTAAAGACTAAGCAAATTTAACTAAATAACATTATTAAACACTGGAGAACAAAATATGGCACATAAAGAAGGACATAACGTACCTTTTATTCAATGGAAAATGCGAATAGAAGGCGAATACGAAACACTTGATAGTGATCACTGGTTTAAAGACAAAACTGTAGTAATATTTTCACTACCAGGTGCCTTTACGCCAACTTGCTCAACACAACAACTTCCGGGCTACGAAGATAGATACCAAGAGTTTAAAGACGAAGGTATAGATGAAATTTACTGTGTTTCAGTAAACGATTGCTTTGTAATGAATGCTTGGGGCAAAGATCTAGGTATTGAAAACGTTAAACTATTACCAGATGGTAATGGTATGTTTACTAAACGTATGGAACAATTAGTAGACAAGCAAAATAATGGAATGGGTACAAGGTCTTGGCGTTATGCTATGATTGTCAAGAACGGCGTAATCATCAAACAATGGGTAGAAGAAGGTAAAACAGATAATGCTAACATCGATCCATATTCGAATACAGATCCTGGAACAGTTATTAACTGGATACGTGGCGACTACGGCCAAAACAAACTAAAATAATCTAAAACTTTGGACTATTTGAAATATAGGGAACTTTGGTTCCCTATTTTTTTGGAGATTTTTGGAGAAAGTTTAAAAAAAGGTTGACCTTAGGTTTTATTTTTGCTATACTATAATCACTATGTTAGAAAAATATCTTGATATAGTAATTACTAAAATCAAATACCTATGGAGGGTAAAGACAATGACTAAGAAAACAATCAATCAGAGAGTTCTAGAAGCGTTCGAAAAAGGACAAGAACTTACATCAAAACAAATAGCATCAAAATTTGGTGCTGGTAACCCACAATCAGTAGTACAATCACTAAGATTTGCTGGCTACCCAATTTATCTTAACACTAAGAAAAATGGTGCTAGTAAGTACAGATTAGGTACTGCTTCACGTAGAATTATTTCTGCTGGTTACAAAGCAATGGCTTCAGGAATTGATGCCTAATAGACATTCGTCTAAGCAATTAGGGAACAAGGCGGCTCCGGTCGCCTTGCCCGACTATAAAGTTCCTGTTAAGGACTTTGGGTTTTATGTTGCTTACTGGAAAGACATTGAGAGTGATTCTAGTTGGAGAACTCTTAAAGACATTCAAGCGTCTAAACCTGCCATATGTGTTAGCACAGGTTGGCTGGTTAAAAAGGACAAAGAAAATCATGTATTAATGAGTGATTTTAATTTTGGTAAAGATGGTGAGATTGGTGATGGTGGGTCAAGTACTGTAATACCAACAGGCAATATTCTACAGTTAATCGAAGTTAAGTTGTAAGTAATGGATAAAATGAATATAGGAAATATTTTCAAACTAAGTTTTATAGTGCTATTAGTTTGGATAGGGTTCTCAATAAACAAACTAAGTGATAGGGTAGATCATTTGGGGGCTCATATAGATGCGATGTACAATGAACTATCAACAGAAATGTATAGCATTTCCGAAGATTGGAAATTCGCAAGAGTTGATAACTTGTTAGTTATAGAGTTATTAGAAAGCATTATTAATAAACAACACAATACAAAGGACAACAATGAGTAATACTGGTAAAATAAAATGGTTTAATCCTACAAAGGGTTATGGTTTTATAGATACTGGCGAAGAAGGTAAAGATATCTTCCTACACGTTTCCGCATTACAAGAGTCAGGTATAGATCAAATCACCGAAGGTGAAGATGTAACTTATGACATTGGCGAAAACAGAGGAAAGCCTACTGCGATCAATATCAAAAAAATATAATACATTTTGGTTGACAATTAATTTAATGAATGTTATACTTGTGTAAAGTTAAAGTTAATAATACACATTGTTGTGTTTCCTAACAGATTTTAATTAAGACAAAAGTTCAACGGTAGTTTATTCCTTATCTAACTATACAAGCCTAATCCTGTTCTACCGTGGGGTTAGGCTTACCTTTTTATATAATATTTCATAATATTCTTCAAAACCCTTATTTTAAGCGGGTCTTAGCACCATATTTTTTCGTCAAAATGGTTGACATTTTCCTAAAATATGCTATAATGTATGTATAGTTAGAAAAGGAGAAAAGTATGAAACAAACAACATTTGCTATAATTTCAATAATAAGTTTAATTATTGCGGTCGGTTGTATTGACGGCCCAGTAGGATATGAAAATGATAACTGGATAGGCTGTTTTATTTTTGCTATCACAGGTATCTTTTTTGGTTTTTTAACAGTAATTAACCAGGAGGCATAATGCTAATCAAATCAATCAAAGGTATACTAATAGGATCATTAATATTCTTATTAACCGCTTGTGGAGGCGGTGGAGGTGGTTCGCCAAGTCAAGTAGGAGAATCAATAGACAATGTCAGTAATATATTAAATCATAGTTTAATATCTGGCGTTTCTGACGCTGATGCTCCTAGCAAACCCGACACTAATCCTAATTCTACAGCAAGTCTTCAAACACTTATTACAGATATGAATACTCTGGCTAATAAGTTATCCGGTATGGACGAACAAGCAACTCTGTCATATATGGCATACTTAACAACAGGCGATATAGCAGAACTAAACAGCATTAAAGGTGAAGTTGAAATGCTAGTTAAGTTGGGTGCTGATGTCAAGAGCTGGGTTGACCCAGCAATAAAAGACAATATAGAACGAGAAGATATAGATTTCAAAGAAGAATATTCCGAATTTTTAGCCTATGTTGATATGGCTAATGATTTATTAACTTTTATTAATAATCACACAGACACAGAAACGGCGTTTGAAACAGATGA
>Ga0098059_1001193_pt1 | contig 13304 bp, 15 predicted proteins | sample 20_taG_FD_92580 | JGI IMG/M metagenome (GOLD analysis project Ga0098059, IMG submission 92580) | Marine viral communities from the Subarctic Pacific Ocean - 20_ETSP_OMZ_AT15318 metaG | ecosystem: Environmental > Aquatic > Marine > Oceanic | place: Subarctic Pacific Ocean | collected 2015-01-19
ATGGTATCGGAGATTGGGGAATCGTATCAGCAATGCCAAGATTACTTAAACAGAAATATCCTAATTGTAAAGTTTATGTTCCCTCTAAAAAATTATTAATATCATTATTTGAACAAGAACATAATAATGTTCGCGTAGTATTTGACAACAATCCATATGTAGATGATTTTATTGATAAAATAGATGGAGAAATATTCCATGATCATTACAGAATATACGATAAAGAAAATCCTAACATACCATTAATAAAACAAATGTTAACTTTTTGGCAGTTTAATGAAGAAGAAATGAAAGATTCTCAGCCGGAATTGTATTGGTCTGATAAAGAAAAAGAATTGGGTGATGCAATAATAAAAGAATATGTTGATAAAAAAGAATTTGGTTGCTTGTTAATATCAGATAGGTTTGGTACACAATATGGAGAACATGATGAAAAATCTTATAAGAATGATTTCACTAAAGTAAAAAACTTTTTAGAAACTAACAAACTTCCATACTTTTATTGGAGTTACAAAGATTTAGATGAGATAGGATTCAAAGTTGATAAAGCCTTAGATATGAAACATATGAATTTAAGGATACAACTTTATATTAAATCAAAAGCTAAAGTAAATATAAGTAATCAATGTGGTGCTAATCATTTAGTAGCTAGATATTCAGATTGTTACGAAGTTCAAAGACAATTTCCTATAGCACATAATTTTGTAGAGGGGGAAACATATTTATGAACAAAAAGATTGTTTACACCTCAGTATTTGGAAACTATGATAATGTGGTAAAACCAAAGTTACCGAATGGTTGGGATTGGAAATGTTTTAGTGAAGAAAATAGCTTACCATTATATGAAGATAATATGAGGAATGCGAAAAGGTTTAAAATACTACCTCACAGGTATCTTAGTGAATATGAAGTAAGCATTTACATAGATGGTAATTACATTATAAAAAGAGATGTCGGTGAGTTAGTAGAAAAATATTTGAATAATGTTAATGCTGCTTTTCATAATCATAATTCACAACCAGCTTACGATAAGAGAAATTGTATTTATGATGAGGCTAAAACTATTTTAATGTTTGGTGAGAAAAATATGAAAATAACTCCTGAAAGAGGAATGAAAAATTATAAAGATAATCCGGAACTTATAATCAATCAGATGCAAAGGTATATGGACAATGGTTATCCAGAAAATAATGGGTTGATAACAGGTGGGGTAATACTGAGAAAACATAACGAGAAAGATTGTGTAGAGACTATGGAAGATTGGTGGAAAGAAATTAGGTATGGTAGTAAGAGAGACCAACTAAGCTTTAATTATGTTGCTTGGAAGAATAAATTTAAATTTAATTATATGAATAGTGATTGTAGAGATAACACGTACTTTTACTTAGATAAGCATGTAGGTAAGAAATGAAGAATATAATTTTTATACCCTATATAAAAAGAGAAACAAGCTTTACAGAAGCTAGTGTAGGTCATGCAAACAGACATCAAGGTTATGAGTATGGTATAAACTCTTGGAAAGCTTGGGCTGAGAAGAATGGTCATGAAGTCTATGTTATGTCAGATTTACTTTGTCCTGAATCTCAGATGTTAATAACTTGGCAAAGATGGAAGGTTCTTGACATATTAGAACACAATAACATCGAATACGATCAGGTATTGGTTGTTGATGCTGACTCTATGGTTCATCCTAATTGTCCTAACTTTTTTGAGATGACAGATAATAAATTTACAAGCGTTCTTACGGATGGTGATTATGAGTGGGTTAATAGAGCCATAAATGGATACTCTAAAATGTTTTTTGACAAAGAATTTTGTATACCATCATTCGAATTTTTTATGACGGGATTCGTGATAATCAATAAAACTCATAAAGAGTTTTTTGATAAAGTATTTGATTTTTATGAAACAAATAGACAAAAAATTATTGATTCGTATGATACTCTGTTAACAGGAAGTGATATATCACTAATTAATTGTATGAGAAAAGAGTTTGGTGTAGAATTAAATTTACTTCCAAGGCAATTTGGTATGATGGATATGGTTAGAAAGCAATTATTTTACTACCATCCCTCGTGCTATTGGGAAGATAATTTAAAAAACCTTTACAATTCAGGTTGGGTTTATCAGTTCAATGCTATACCACCAAACGATATGGGTAGGGATAGAACCTATTGGATGAAAAGAATGTATGAGGAGTTATTTTGAGAAAAATAGTAGGATTTACAAGTGGCTACTTTGACATCATGCATCCAGGTCATGTCATAATGTTAAAAGAATGTAAGAGATACTGTGATTATCTGATTGTCGCTGTAAACGAATATAAAACAAAAACAAAACAACCAGATGGTAGACATAAAGATGAACCTATTTGGACACCACAAGAAAGGTTTTTGATGGTTGATTCGAACAAATATGTGGATGAACCTTTTTTGTATGATGGTGAAGAAGAGCTTTACAATTATTTAGATTCAAACAAGGACAGAATAGATGTGAGGATTTTAGGAGAAGACCATAAAGGTAAACCATTTACAGGTGATGATTTACCGATTGACATTATATTTAATAGTAGAAACCATAGTTATAGTACCACTAATACAATAAAAAAAATAATTGAGGAAAGAACCTAATGAATGTAGAATTTATATTTTCTGAATTTGGGTTAAGGTCTACAGCTAATCAACCAGATAGTTTCACCGATGAGTTTAGATTAGACCCAACATACTCCTCTGTAAAGAAGTTTTTTCCAGAGGCAAAATTAACACTTTACACCGACATACCTGAGCTAGGGGGAAACTACTCTGATGTAGAGGTTAGACTAATTGATATAGATGAAAGTCCATTTTCAAAGTCAAATCATCGTTGGGGTTGGCATTGTTGTGATTATTATGAGGCTAAGGGTTTATTAGAATCTACTGCTGATATTGCTATATCAGTAGATTCTGATTTGATGTTCGTGTCTGATGAGATTAGAACAATTTTACCAATAACTAAGAGGTTTGGAGTTTGTGTTCCGACAAATGAAAGACAGATGGTTAAGGTTGATGGTATTCATACTAGAAATAACGATGGTGATTATCATTTAGATGAGGATGAAAGTAGAGGTAATCTATTGACTTACGATTTGTGGTGGTGTAGTTTTCATACAGAGGACAATAGAGGTAGGGCTTGGTTGAGTGAGTTTTGTAGATTAATGGAAACCAATCCTAAGAGAGCTCCATTGCAAATGAGTAGAGCTAGTTGGAATACCGGTATACACCCATACTCAATGCCACAACAATGGGGAGTTGGTAGTGGTTACATAGGTTGTGGTAATGAGATTATATTGCATGTAGGACACATTAATGTACAAGATCATTATTTGGAGAGTAGGATATGATTAAATTAATTATATTTGATTTGGATGGTGTATTAGTAGATGCTAGAGAATTACATTATAATGCCTTAAATAAAGCTTTAGGTTCGATTGATGAAAAATATGTAATAAGTAGAGATGAACATCTGTCTACATATGATGGGTTATCTACCACTAAAAAATTAAATATGCTAACTCAGAATAAAGGTTTGTCAAAAGAGTTACATAATACTGTATGGAAATTAAAACAAAAAATGACAATTGAAATTATAGATGGGTTTTCTACTGATGATAGAATTAGAAGTATTATAAGAAGTTTTAAATCGGATGGCTATATGGTGGCTTGTGCTACAAATTCAATAAGGGAGACTGCTAAACTACAATTGATTAGAAAAGGATTCTTTGAGTATATAGATTTTATGTATTCTAATCAAGATGTTAAGAATCCAAAACCAAATTCAGAGATGTATTTAAAATGTATGATTAAAGCTGAAGTTAATCCTAATGAAACAGTTATTGTAGAGGATTCTCATATTGGTAGAAAAGGAGCTCTAAGTAGTGGTGCTTATTTGTGTGCAGTAGAAGATAGTAATGATGTGTCTTACGATAAGATAAATAAAGTTATAGAAAGGGCTAATAAAAATGAAGAAGTTAAACCAAAGTGGCAAGGTGGTAATATGAATGTTTTGATTCCGATGGCTGGCGCTGGTTCTAGATTTGAACAAGCTGGTTATACATTCCCTAAACCATTAATCGAAGTTAATGGTAAACCTATGATACAGGTTGTAGTTGAAAACTTAAACATAGATGCTAAACATATATTTATAGTTCAGAAGAGTCATTATGAAAAATATAATTTGAAATATTTACTGAATTTAATAACTAACAATAATTGTGAGATAGTACAAGTAGATGGTGTCACAGAGGGTGCTGCATGTACTACTTTACTAGCTAAAAAGTTTGTAGACAATGACGAACCAATGGTTATGGCAAACTCAGACCAATTTTTAGAATGGGATTCGAATGAGTTTATGTACTCTATGGTTGCTGACGATGTTGATGGCGGAATAGTTTCATTTGAAGCTACACACCCAAAATGGTCTTTTGCTAAATTAGATAATGATGGATTTGTTTCAGAAGTAGCTGAGAAAAAGCCTATATCTAATATAGCAACAGTAGGTGTCTACTATTGGAGAAAGGGTTCTGATTATGTTAAATATGCAGAACAAATGATAGATAAAGATATAAGAACTAATGGTGAGTTTTATGTTTGTCCTGTTTATAATGAAGCTATAGATGATGATAAAAAAATAAAGGTGTTCTCAATAGATAAGATGTGGGGATTAGGAACGCCTGAAGATTTAGAGAGGTACGTTAATGATTTTAATATCACATAGAGGTAACTTAAATGGTAAATGTGATGAGGAGAATCATCCAGACCATATCGACATGGCTTTAGCACAAGGTTTTGATGTAGAAATTGATGTGTGGAAAGTTTTAGATGAATACTATTTAGGTCACGATGAACCACAATACAAAGTTAGTATGAAGTTTTTGAAGAATGAAAAATTGTGGTGTCACGCTAAAAATATAGAAGCTCTATACGATATGAATAAAGAGGGAGTTCATTGCTTTTGGCACCAGACAGATGATGTTACATTGACTTCAAAAGGCTACTTGTGGACTTATCCTGAAAAAGGTTTGACTAAGAACTCTATAGCAGTTTTACCTAAAGAAATTGATAAGAATCTAAATTGTTATGGCGTTTGTACAGATGAGGTTGTAAGATGGGCTTGAATTACAGGATATAGTATGGATTTTCGTAGAGAATATGAGACAGCTTTTGATACTATTGAAGAGATAAAAAATCCTTTAATAAATGAGAATAAGTCAATAAAGTGGCCTAGCCAGAAACTTGAATTTATGAAGAGAAATAATCCAAATTATTTTGAATATGATGTAAATATAAAAATGGATATTGTAGAGAAAGCTTTATCCATACCTTTAAATAATGGTATTATAGATTCTGGTGCTCATATAGGAGATGGAACTGTTCCTATAGCTCATGCATTAATAAACATGGGACGTGATGATATAATTATATATGCAATAGATCCCTCAAAATATAAATGTGATTTTTTAAAAAAAATTGCTGATATAAACAACTTACATAATATAAAAGTTATATGTGCTGGATTAGGAAATGAAAATAATGAGTATATGTATGATGCGAATGAGGAGAGAATGTGTAGTACTAATTCAGGAGGGTGGTCTTGGAGAAAAAACACAGAAGATTCAGAAGGAATTGAAGTTGTAAAATTTTACAAACTTGATTATTTAATGTCATCAAAGTCTAAAGATAAACAGATTAATTGTCCTATTAAAATAATACATCTAGATGTACAAGATATGGAAGAAGATGTGTTAAGAGGATCCACTAAAACTATTAAAAAATATAAACCATATTTAAGTTTGGAAGATGCGGTCAGTAGTACGGCTGGAAAACTAAGAGAAGGGAAAGCTGTTGGAAATCCTGTTAAGTGTAATGATTATTTAAAATTATTACCTACGGGATATAAATTCATGGAAAGAATTGATATAAACGATACATTTGAATACATAGGAGATAATTAAATGAAAGTAGCATTATGTATATCTGGACAACCAAGAAATATAAACAGAGGTGTGCAGAATATTTTAGAAAATATGAAATTTGATTTTGAGGTTTTTGTTCATGCTTGGTGGGATAATAATTCAAATGATGATACATTTAAAAAGATATTGTATGATGGTAGAAAAGATGAAGTTAGTGAACCTATGGGTAATGATTGGGTTGGAAACTTATATCAGCATTTTAATGTAAATAAAATTTTAATTGAAAAACAAATACAATTAAATGTTCCTGATATATTAGAAAAGAGAAAGTTACAATTCACACATACATTTGGCGTTTGTAGTAGTTTGTATAGTGTATACAAATGTAATGAATTAAAAAGACAATTTGAGATTGAAAATAATTTTGAGTATGATTGGGTTATTAGAACAAGGTCAGACTTTGGTTTGTCAGAGCCGATAACGTTTGATAGTTTTGATAATTCTTTGATTTATGCTCCAAATGATAATAGTCATAACTATGGGTTTAATGATCAGTTTGCAATAGGTTCAAGTAAAAATATGAATATTTATTCTGATGCTTTTTTATGTATGGAAGAAACTATAGAATCTCATAAATCTGGAGTAAAAACCGCTCATTATTGTGATAAACCAGACAATGTAGGTCATGAACAGATATTGCAAAAACATTTAGAAAATAATGAAATAAAATTTGAATTAAAGAATTTTAAAAACTATTTATTTAGAGATAAGGATAAAAGAACAAGAATCCATTCAATTGAAGGTTAAAGGGGAATAGGTTATGAAAGCGATAGTAACAGGGGGTGCTGGTTTTGTCGGTACTAATTTAGTAAAAAGATTATTAAAAGATGGTCATGAAGTGGTTTCTTTAGACAATTACTCTACAGGTAAAAAAGAAAATGAACAAGAAGGATGTCGGTATTTTGATGTAGATTTATCCAAAGTCAGTAATTATGATGAGTTTATAAGTTCTGTTGATGTTATATTTCATATAGGTGCTTTAGCTAGAATCCAACCATCTTTAACAGACCCATCACCGCATGTACAAAATAATTTTATATCAACATTGAATGTATTAGAATATGCCAGAGTTAAAAATATTCCTGTAGTGTATGCTGGTTCAAGTTCGTTTCATCATGGTTTATATGAAAGTCCTTATGCTTGGTCTAAATGGAGTGGAGAGGAACTTTGTAAGTTGTATAGTAATGTCTACGATTTAAAGACAGCTATTTGTAGGTTTTATAATGTATATGGTCCTTATCAATTAGAAGATGGGGATTATTCTACAATACTCGGTATTTTCGAAAGACAACATAGAAATGGAGAACCATTAACTATTACTGCTGATGGTCAACAGAGAAGAGACTTTACTCATGTTGAAGATATTGTAGATGGGCTAGTTAGATGTGCTGGTGGTAATTTTAAAGCAGAGTTTTTTGAATTGGGAACTGGTGTAAATCACTCTATAAATGAAGTTGCTGAATTATTTGGAGAGGATTATCCTAAAAAATATATACCTGCTCGTAAGGGTGAGTATGATGTAACTTTAGCAGATTACTCAAAAGCTGAACTGAAACTTGGTTGGAAACCAACTAAAAAATTAGAAGAATATATAAAAGGAGTTGTATGAAAAGAACAGCATTTTTATCAGAACCAAGAAAACATAAAGCTTTAAAGTTTGTTTTAGAAAACTTTATCAGTATTTTGCCAGAAGAATGGGATATTCAGATAAATCACGGAACAAAAAATATTGATTACATAAAAAAGATAGTTGATGAAAGTGAGATAATATCAAAAGCAAATTCTAATGGAAGATTTTTATTGTACAACTTAGGTGTTGAGAATATGACGCATGAGGGGGAGAGTAATTTACTAAGAACAGAAGAGTTTTGGGATAATGTTGACGGTGATTTGTTACTTAAATTTGAATGTGATACTATGCTTTGTCCAAACTCAGAATATAAAATATCTCAATTTGAAAAGTATGATTATATTGGTGGATATTGGGGAGCACAACTATACTTACCATTAGACGATTTATATCCAACATTGAAACCAGGAGGTGCATACGCACCACCATATAAAGGACCACAGGTATTGCCGATGAATGGCGCATTATCTATAAGAAATAAAGAGGTTATGTTAGATTTAGTTAGGAATCACTTCGATGAGTATCTTGCCGCGGGAAAACCATACTCAGAAGATTACTTCTTCTCAGAGTATGTAACTAAACCTACAACTAGAGATGTAATTACTTTTGGTATAGATAATGGTTACATTTCACCCCTCGATATGAAAGCTCCGTTTGGCATTCATAAACCGTGGGCTAATAAAGGTGGTGCGTGGAATGACATAAGATTAGTTTGTGAAGGAGTAGAAGATTTATATTACTTACAAGGAGTAGAAGAATGAAGATATTAGGATTACATGGTGGACACGATTCTGCCTATGCTGTTTTAGAAGATGGTTTACCTATAGTTCATAATGAGCTTGAAAGGTTTAATAGACAAAAAGGATGCAAAGGAGACTCTCTGAAGTTAGCATTAGAAATAGAGAATAATTTAGATTTTGATTATATTGTAACTAATAGAACAGGTAAGTTTATCCAATATTTTAATTATAATGAAGACGCACTTATGGCTAATTTTCCAAACTCAAAACTTTACATAACAAATCATCACCAAGCTCACGCTGCTAATTCTTTTTACACAAGTGAATTTGAAGATGCTTTGATAATTACGATTGATGGTGGTGGCGTAGATTATAATGATGGTAGAGAAAATACTTGGGGTGATTTAGATAGTATGCCTAATTCGAATGCTAAAATCACCGCTACTACATTTTGGTTGGGAGAAGGTAATAAAATAAAACCAATCGAAGTGATTGATAGAGCAAAATTAAATGTTGGTGTATATTGGGATCATTGTACATATCATATCTTTGGTTTAAATAGAAATGCAGTAAAAAGAGGAGAGGAAGGAACTGTGATGGGTATGGCTGCTTTCGGTGATGCTGATAGGTATATCGGGCATTTCAAAAATATGGGTAGTGGTGGAACTGGTCCAGATAACATCGATTTCTTAATTGAAGAGGCGAGTAAATCAGAACAGAATAAATTTGATATAGCAGCTTCACTTCAGTTAGAAACAGAGAGAGTTTGTAAAAATTTATTTGACTCCTATGTAGAAAAGTATAAACCAAAAAACATTTGCTTATCAGGTGGAGTGAGCTTGAATTGTGTTATGGTGGGTAAGATGTTTGATTGGTATCCAGAAGTAAATATATTCTGTGATCCTATACCCTATGACGCTGGTTTAACTTTAGGTGGGTGTAGATATGTATGGCATCATATATTAGATAATCCAAGAATATATGGAAATCCAAAAAATAAAACTTCCTATTTAGGTAAGAGTTATGATGGCGATGATTGTTATTCCGAATTAGATAAGGCTTCTGATAAGGTAAATTATGAATTGGTGGATGATGACTATGTGGTAGACTTACTAATGAAAAATGATAATGTAATTTCAATATTTGGTGGTGGTTCAGAGTCAGGTCGTAGAGCGTTAGGAAACAGAAGTATACTAGCAGACCCTAGAAGTAAAAATATGAAAGATATAATTAATAAGAAGGTTAAACATAGACAATGGTTTAGACCATTTGCTCCATCTATAATGAGAGATGAAGTAAAGAATTGGTTTACGCATGATGTTGGTAGCCCTTATATGAGTGTAGCATTAAAATTCAAAGATGGTATGTCAAAAAAAGTTCCCGCTGTAGTTCATAATGACGATACGGCTAGATTTCAAAGTGTTAGAGAAGAAGACAATGAGTGGTATTATAATTTCATTAAAAAGTTTAAAGAAAAAACAGAAATTCCTATAGTTTTAAACACAAGTTTTAATGATAGAGAGCCTATCGTAGAAACACCAGAACACGCCATAAATTGTTTTCTGAGAACAAATATTGATTACTTATATTTCAGAGAATATGGTATCTTAGTTAAAAAGATAAGAAATTAGTATGGGATATAAATATGGTGAAACTATGAGACTTGAAGAAGTCAGAGATATGGGTATTAATCCAAATTCTATTTTGGATATAGGTGCACATACAGGACAATTTCATAGTTGGGCTAAAAGAGTTTGGTCTGATGCTGGTATCTTTATGATAGAGGCTAATCCACTTCATGAAAGTCACTTAGATAGACTAGCTATGATGAATGGGGATAGTTATCTTATTGCTGCTTTAGGTGATGAAGAAAGAGAGGTTACTTTTTATACGAGAAGTGATAAACCACAAACAGAAGGTAATTCTTACTACAAAGAACACAACTATTGGGATATACCACAACTTGTACAGAAAACCAAAGTTAAGTTACAAAAATTAGATAATATTTTTGAAGATGACGCGGTGTTTGAACTAATTAAAATAGATACACAAGGTTCTGAATTAGATATAATGAAAGGTGGTAAGGAATTAGCTAGTAAAGCATCAGCAATTGTATTAGAGGTTGCTTACATAGAATATAATGAAGGTGCGCCTAATGATAAGGAAATTACTGATTATATGAATGATGTAGGATTTGTGGAGAAGCTGAGTATTGGTGAACATTATGAAGGCGACAAAATAATCCAAAAAGATTTATTATTTTTAAATAAGGAGTTATAATGAAAAGAGAGTTTTTAGACTTGGGTAGACAACCTATAGCAAATAAGTTTTTAAAAGAGGATGAGGTTAGTGATGAGTTCTTCTTTGATTTAAAGGTGGTTTTTGATGAGGATACTAAGTTAGTATCCATGAAAGATTTTGTTAAGCCAGAGTTAATGTTCAATGAAGATTATAAATATAATACATCATTGTCTACACCAATGGTTAATCATTTCAGAGATACTGCACAGATGTTAGATGAAAGGTTTAAACCTAATAAAGTATTAGAGATAGGTTCTAATGACGGTCCTTTCATAAGTAACTTTGAAAAAGAAAATTCTATTTGTGTAGAGCCTTGTGATAATTTTGCAAAGATTACAGCAGACATGGGATACAGAACAAGAACAGAGTTTTGGACAACAGAACTTTCTGAACAGATAAAATCATCTGATGGTGAAATGGACTTAATTTACTCTGCTAATTGTATATGCCACATACAAGACTTAGATGATTGTTTTTCAGCAGTCGCTAACTTACTTAGTGATAATGGAGTGTTTGTATTTGAAGACCCATCTTTGCTTAGGATGTTAGAGAGAGGTTCATACGACCAAATATATGATGAACACGCGCATGTATTTTCAGTCACAGCACTCGATAATATTTTAAGAAAGAATGGTTTGATTATATTTGATGTTGACAACTTATCAGTTCACGGTGGTTCTAATAGAATCTATGCTAAAAAACCAAATATCCCATCTAACAATACTATAAGTCAAAATGTTCACAATAATCTAAAAGAGGAAGAATCTTTTGGAGTTGGTAATTTTGAAACATATGAAATATTTGCAGAAAGAGTTTCAAACTCAAAAAAAGAGTTAGTTAACTTATTAGAAAATTTGAATAAAAATGGGAAAAAAATAATAAGTATTGGCGCGACATCTAAATCAACTACTGTATTTAATTATTGTGGAATTAGCGACTCTTTAATAGAGTGTATTACCGACACTACTCCTGATAAACAAGGTTTACTAGCACCAGGTAGTCACATACCTGTAGTTGATAGAGAGACTGTAGATTTAAATAAATATGATTATGCTTTCTTAGGTGCTTGGAACTTCAAAGATGTTATTGCAAATAAAGAATCAGATTTTGTTCAAAATGGTGGGAAGTTTATAACACACGTTCCACAGGTTATGGATTTTTCATAAGGAGAATATTATGTATTACAATGAGGATGACAGAGCACAAAGATTGTTAGATGTCTTTGAAGTTATAGATGGGCAGATAAATGTTTCATATGTCAATAGTACAGAACATATTGTTGCATGGCATAAACATGATATACAATCAGATTATTGGACTTGTATCAAAGGTTCTTTTAAAGTAGGAATGGCTACAGAAAAAGATGGTTGTGAATTTGTATACTTATCAGATAAAAATCCAAGAGTAATTGAAATGAAACCAGGTGTTTATCATGGATATAAAGCATTAGAGCCAGGTTCTATATTACTGTATTATCTAACAGAGAAATATAATCCAAATGATGAGTTTAGAGTACCAGTTGGTCATTTTGGAGAAGAGTGGGTAACGGAGAATAAATGACAACTATAGATGATGTAAAAAGATTTAATTTAAAATTCTTTGATGAACCGGATGGGAGATTAACACCAATCGAGCTACACAAAGATGTTCCATTTGAAGTAAAGAGAATGTTCTATGTGTTCGGAGTTCATAATCAAAATGACAGAGGGAAACACAGTCATCATAAAACCAAACAATTATTGATTTCTATCAATGGAGCTATCGATGTTTATTGTGACGATGGTATGGGTGGTAAAAGAACTTGGCAACTTAATCAACCTTGGAAAGCTTTATACATACCTGAAATGATATGGGATGAACAAATATATGTTGGTCATGATGCTATATTATTAGTATTATCAAATACTCTATACGATCCTTCCGATTATATAGAAGATTATAATGAATTTAGGAGATTAAAAAATGAAAGTAAATAGAATAAACGTACCATATCCAGCAATTTATATAGAGGACTTTTTCCCTAACGAATCGTTATTAAGAGCTGCAGCTGAGAGTTATGATGAAGTAGATGATTGGGTTAAATATGGTGGAGAAGATTCAGGCCAAGTTCAATGGTGTAATAAATTAGGTCGTGAGAATATTCCAACACCAGCATTAATTGTTATGGATTATATGGTTACTCACTTTGATCCTAATAAAACATTTGGGTTAACAGATAATGCATTTCCAGATTTGTCTTACTATGGTGGTGGGATGATGGTTACGCCTAACAAAAATGGTGAAGGTGGTTATTTAGGAATGCATGTTGATGCTACATCTCATGGAATACGCAAGGATTGGCATCGAGAGTATAGTGTTATACTTGGTTTATCAGAAGAACATGATGAATCTTTTGATTTGCTTGTACATGATGGAAAAAAGAGTCATGCTAGAGTACCATATAAATTTAATAGTTTATGGGCATTCAAAGCTTCGGATGGAGCAACAACAGATTGGGAGTCTTGGCACGGTGTGGATAAAATAACGAAGGGTCTTGATAGAAAAACTTTGGGTGTAATGTATTGGTCTAAAGGCGAAGAAGGAAGTGGCGTTAAAGCTAAATTTAATAATAATTTGGAGTTCA
>Ga0098059_1001198_pt1 | contig 13286 bp, 1 predicted proteins | sample 20_taG_FD_92580 | JGI IMG/M metagenome (GOLD analysis project Ga0098059, IMG submission 92580) | Marine viral communities from the Subarctic Pacific Ocean - 20_ETSP_OMZ_AT15318 metaG | ecosystem: Environmental > Aquatic > Marine > Oceanic | place: Subarctic Pacific Ocean | collected 2015-01-19
ATGATAGGGAAGCCTTAAATCAAATGCTTATGCAAGATCTTTATGCTTTGCAAGATAAACAGCGAGCAGAAATAAAGGAACGAGAACGATTGGAACAAGAAGGAAAGCTCTATGAAGAGTTTGACCCGGATGCTGAAGATACTTTCACAGTAGTGCCAAGAGCCCCTTACGAACAAGCAGGTATTCCTGGCTCTTGGGCTTATGGAACCGCAAGCCCTCCTCCAATAACACCTCGTGTTTCTGACGAAGAAATGCGAAGAACAATAGAAGAACGAAGACGTTGGGGAGAGCTTGACCCGAATGCTCCTGACCGAGTATATCACGACCCCGCACCGCATATGCAAATAGACGACTTAAAATTTGATGAACATGGTCGGCCATATTCTACCGCTGTCCCAATGCCGACCACTTGGGCTTATGGAACCGGAAGCCCTCCTCCAATAAAAACTCAACCAACCAGAGAACAACTTTTAAGTCAAATACAAGAACAACAAGAGTTTAGCTCAATAGTAGAAGATGAAGATGACATGGGCATAATAAATGCAATGCCAGGAAGTTTAGAGCCAAGAATAGAAGGTCCTTTCCCATCATTTATCGAAGCCCAAAAGCACCAAGCTAAATTTAAACAGACGCTTAGAAATTATGAAATAGGCCAACAAGAAGGTCAGTTTTATTTGGTTCCACCAGACTTTGGTGAGCAGCTAATAAATCCAACCGGGTTCCAACTGTAGGAGAAAAAATGAATAAGCCTCATCCTTTAATAGGTGTTGATATAGATAAAGAAATTGTTCAGGACATGTCATCTTCGGAAGAGTCTAGACATTATCGCCGGTACATCACAGATCGTTTTGAGGTTGTTGACATCTCCGATGGTGAAAATTTGTGCGCTATTATTGCTGACCACGAAACTGGTAAAAGACAGAAGATGCACGATGGGGATTCAATAGCTGACGGATCTATTCAAGTCATTGAAGAAGGAGTGGTTTATCGTCCACCTCGCGCAGATGTAGAACCATTTTTACTCCGGAATGCTGATGAGATGTCGCCTTTAATGAATCATACCGCTACAAGAAAGAGAGGCGATATGAATGAGATTCTTGAGCAGGAACACCGAATGTCGTCAATAGGTGATGAAGATGATAAGATGATCATAGTTCTAAGCACAGAACCTATGTATTAAAGAGGAACATATGGACCCGTCGTACACGCTGGAAAATCTTGAAAAGAATGAAGAGATTGAAGAGTTTTTAACAAACCAAGGGGAACGTGGTGCGATTTACCTAGAGGCTTATGAGGAGTTAAGTAAAAAAACCACAAAGCCTATTACAGCTACACAATTGAGAGTTGAGATACAATCAATTGATAAAACACAAAATGCAACTGATGAAAAGGCTCAACAGTTCATTGACCTTGTCAAAGGTTATAAGCCAAGCCGTGTTCTTCTTTCTAAGACCCTTATACAAGCTGTAAGTGATGAATTCGATGCCATTTTAAGGTTCAAAACAGTAACTCAACCGCTAGAGTTAGGAGGGGTTGAAATAAGCGATGATGATCTTCGGACACGGGAAGATGCACTTACCAATTATTTTAAAGCAATTGAGAAAGAAAGCGATAAGGCAGCAAAAGAAATAAGGGATGCCAAAGCAAAATATGGTAAGCCTACAAAAGAGGGTGAGCCTACTAAATATACAGAAGATGAATTGAATACCATTTATGGTATGAAAAAAAGTGAAATGCTCAATGCTTATCTCATGAACACTGCGTATAGGCTAGAAAAACCAAATGAAGAAATATTTGATTATGACATTGAGAACTATGGTAAGCATAAAACCTTTGTAGAGAAAAACAAAATCACAATGGACTCTTTAGTAAAACTACAAGAGTTTTACAGAGACTATGAAAAAGGTGAGCGTGGGTTCTTAGAGCCAAAACAACCCGTTCTTGCAGGTTTGGAAGAACTTCCAGAGCAAATTGCTAACAATACACGGTTTGAAGTATATAAAGAGCAAAAAGACAAAACAACAAAACTTGCTGAAAAGTATCAGACAGAAGAATCTCTTCCATCTAACTTAGCTCAAGCAAAAGCGAGGCAAAAGCTAAAGGTCGAAGCAGAGGTTTTAGAAGAGGGGTTTACTGGTGAAGTAATTAAAACTGTTAAAGAGGAAATGTTTCAGTTGAAGGTTGACCCTGTATCGCTTGCTCAAGCTATAGATGAAATAGAGACACGAGAGGGTAAAAACAACGCGACTAATACATTTAATTACATTAACAAAAGAAGACCTACTTTAATTTCTGAGACAGAAAGAAGAGCAAAGAATCTAGAAAAAATATATTTGCATTTATCAATTGATAATGTAGATCCAAAAAATATAGAGCAAGAGATTGCAAGGGTTCGGGAAAATACGGTAAGTGAACCAGAAAAAAACTTTCTAAACTCAGTAAAAGCTTTAGACATAGAAGACTTCAATGATTTAAAAATTGAATCTCAAAAGCTACGTGATCAGAATTTTGACATTGTAAAAGAAGACACTCTTTTAAAAGCGACTGAACAAGATCCGGAAATTTGGACAGATCCGAGTACGCTGGCTATTTATGATGCTTATTATGACGTAGGGTCATTAACAGATTACTTCTTGGACGATGCCATAAAAACTGTAGCCGATAATGTTTTTACCAAAAGCTTTGACATTAACAAAATGGAGCAAGACGTAAGGGACTATTATGCCGCTATGGAAGAGGTTCCTAAAACTGGCAGTGTAATTTCAATTTTACGACAAATAGAATCTAGCTTCGAGAAGATTGATACCAAATTAGAAGTGGAAAAATATATTCGAACCGAAGTCGGTAGGGTTTCAAAGGTCCCACATGATATACATGTTACTGACTCAGATTATGTTGCCTCTTTACGATTAGCAGACAATACCAGAGATTCCTTAAACGCAAAATATAAAGAGAAAAGTAAAGCGCGAGATGAAGGGAATGATTCTAAAGTTAAAGAGATTAACGAAGATATAAAAAAACTTAAATCTACTTTGAGCGCTCAAGAAAAACTAGCACAAGATCGACGCTCTGACCCAGGTTTTTTCAGTGCGTACCTTTTTACATATGAAGACGTAGCTAGTTATGCAGAAAGTCCAACAACCGCTGTTGGGCAGTTTACAGCCGCTTTTGCCAGCTTGACAGATTACGGAGATGCATATGAAAACGCTCTAAAAACAATCGATAATATGCGGGAGCAAGTTAAATTAGAGATAATAGAGGAGCAAAAGAATCAGACGGGTGTTTTACCAAAAGGGATGGGGGCTGCGGATTTTGATGTAACAAAAGATTATGCCATCACAGATCCTGTCATACAAAGAGTTGCGAGAGAAAGATTATACAATAATTATTATGATTACAGGGGCCAAGCCAAAGATTCTTATACTGATGAATCCGACATTTTAACTAAGTACTTAGGCACTGATTTAGGTTTGCTAGAGATTAGAAAACAAGTTGGTGAAGGAGCAGTTTACGCAACAAGGGTTGAGCAAATAAATGTAAGTGGCGAGAATGAGTCTATTGTAGCAGGGCAAGCTTTTGCTAGAATGATATCCAAGGATACCAGCAACATTTCAGATCTTCTTACATACAAGTATGTTCGAGAGATGAAAAAGAAAGACATACCAGCGCATTACCAATCATATTTCCAAGGTGGAGAAGAAGACACCATTGAAAAAATGATTGAAGATGGAACGTTTGACTCAGAGCAGTTCAATAGACTTTACAATGAAGCGAGAACAAATACATTTGCTTTGGAAGTGCAACCTTTAACAGAAAACTTTGCGTCTGCGTTGGATTTTACAAGCTTTGAACACGTTGTTGATTCTCAAAGTTTTGAGGTAATTAAGAAACCTACGGCGAGTTATTACCTAATACAAACTTTACCATCACTTGCTGAAGAAGCAGTTGCTGAAATTCCTGTAGATTTACAAGACGTTCTTCAATATGTCCCAGACGATTACCAGCCAAGTTATGCAGAAGGTATCGATTTTGGTTTTTTTAAGTTATCGTATGGTGGTGGCAAACAAAGCATTGATGAATATAGACGCTTAAGAGCAGAGAATTTAAGTCGAGGAACTAAATCAGGCTTTCACGATTTGAACATTTTATTCGGGGATGAAATAATCTTCAATGAATTGAGGAAGTATGTAGATCAACGCTCGGAACAAGATAACGGTGATGCTACAATGAGCTATGATAATTTGTATACATACACGATGGAGTTCCTGGAGGCTATAGCGGCAAATGAAGAAGATGGGAGGCTTACACCTAAGACCTTAGAATATATAAAAAGCAAAGGTCATTTGGAAGATGTAAAGACTATTTATGGAAAAGCATTAGCGACAGCTATGACGGGCGAGCTTGACCATATACCATTTAATATAGGTACACCTGCTGGGATGGATTATTATCTTCAAAGGCGCTCAGATAATTATACGGGCCTTAGGCATCCGGATAGCACTTGGGCTTTAAGGGTTACTGACAGTTTGGCTCATGAGCCCCTTGGTTTTCAAGAAGGCTATACGGCTTTGGCGGCAGGTTTCGGTTTTACAACAGGTTCTGTCCATCAAGCACATATGAATATTGGAACATATTTAAGTGTTATTGTGCCTTTTGAGAATATGGCTGCTGGAGCTATAGGGAAGTCTCTCAGAACTGGTTGGAGGCCAATGAAGGCTCTTAGAGAAGGCGAAACCTTCAAGACGGCTGTAGGTGAGTTTGCTGAAGAGCTTTCACCTACAGCGGCAGCAATGGGCAGGGGTATTATAAGAGACAAAAACGAGCCTCCTGAAGGCGGTAAAAAATATATGCAAGACCCAAAGCTTTTGCAAGATATTGCTAAAGAACAAGAACCTGAAAGGCTTCTAGGAGACCTGGCGGCTGGGGCTGGCGGGACAGCCTTGGTTGGGGTGATTTCTGGTACTGTGTTTGGTTGGGAAGGAGCCACATTGGCTATGATATTTAATAATAGCCCAGGCAGACAATTTGCGTATAACGTTTTGTTAAAAGCGGCAGGAGCTACTGATTTTACAAAAAAAGCAGCAGCCCTCCCTGAGTACTACAAAAGAAGAGGAGAATACAATAACTGGGTTGCTAGAAATGCTTACAAAAGAAATCAACAAGTTATTGAAAGCGGGAACAACCCGGTTCAAGATTTAATACAAGGTTCTGAAACTGTTGTTTCTAAGGTTCCTGAAAGATTGAACAAAGAAGAACAAAAAATAAAAAGCGCAGAACGAGAGCTATACAATGAGCTTAATGAATCTCCAAGCAATAAAGCTCTTGCAGAAAGACTAGGTTACACTGAAGACCAATTACTAAAGAACATAGAAGAAATAGCAGAAGCAAAAGCAAACCGACCTGCTAAAAACTACTACAAAAAAGACGCGTTTGAAAAAGTAATCAATCAGTTCGGACTATCAATGAAGGAAGTCTTGGCTATTGGTGAAGACTTAGTCAGATCAAACGTTAGGCAAAGAGCGAAAATAGTAGCAAAGATTCTTGCCGGAGACAAGTCCAGTAAAATCTCTCGTTCTATTAAAGGCCTCAGTGAGCGTCAAAAGCTAGAAACCATATCAGGTAGAGAGCAATTAATTTATAGCAGTCCAGATTACCATCGGGTTGATCGTGATTTAAGAACCTTAGTTAATAGAGGAGTAATGTCTGAGGAAGACAAAAATATGACTCTTGGGTTGCAGGTTCTTATGGCAATGAGCAGCGAAGACCCTAAAGGTCATTTTAAAAAGCTTGCGTTCACATCAAAAGATTTAACAAACCCGATTGAGTTTTTACTGGAAACGCTTGATGAAAAAGAGCTTGATGTCAAATCACCGAAAGAGATGACAAAGCTTTTAGAAAAAACGACAAACTTTGCTGAAGTAAATTACCTCAAGTCCATTGGTTTATTTGAGTACATAAATAATCAAAAATCAATTAAAATAATGGATTTAAAAAAATATCGTGATGCCTTTGAGAAGATAGAAGTTATAGATCCGGCAGACCCAAATTCGATTGGCTTTGTAGATAATACTTTCTTTCAGAAACCCAGCGAAGCAATGGGTGAATACAAGGCAGCTAAAGTTATTATCGACGGAGAAAACGTCTGGGTTTTCTATAAAGATGCAGGTAGGAATCTTGAGATTGCTGAAATACATTTACAGAAACCTGCTAGAAACATAAAGCAACATACAGAGCTAAGGGTTCAGGCCGTACAGAAACTGTTTTCTGAAAAGCTAAAAAAGAACTTAACAAGCATTGTTTGGGACAAAGACGCAGCCTTCTACCAGATAAAAGACGCTGAGTCAAAGTCTGCTGCAAAAGATAACTTTAATATAAGAGTTGATGCTTATGTAGAAACAATGAAGAAAAAACCGAAAGCAGGTTCAATTGATACAAAGAAAGCTAGTGTCGGAGACCCGTTTGTAGGTTCTTTAAAACAGTATTTTAATATAAGAACATCCAAGAAGTTAGACCTGAGACCAGGTGTTGAAGATTACAGTCTTCCTGTTAGCTCCTTGATGGAAATAGAAAAAATAGATTCTGAAATAGTACAGAAAACAATCATAGAACAAGCGAAAAAGTTAGAAGAGAAAAACAAACAACAAGACCAGCTAGACACTTATGATCCTGAAAAAATACAAAATGTTCTTGATGAAGTAAATGACAAAAAGTCTTTTGAATTTTTTATAAGAAATTACTTATATTTGTTTGAAAAAGCAGACAAGTACACGGATAGAATTAAAAAAGCTAAAAACAAAAGAAAAGAAATTGAAAAGATAAAAGCTGAAATCTCTCCAACCATAGACACTAGAATAAGCAATAAGAGGGGCGCTTTACAGCATACAAGAATTAAAATACAAAATGAGATTCAACGTCAACTTGACTCTTTAAATGGAGCTAACCCAAAGCTGGCAGAACAGATAGAACTGTACATAAAAGATGGTTCTGGGCAGGTATCTGATGAATTAAAGTCTTCTCTTGATCAAATGGACTCTGTAAATTTCAAACCCATACTTGCAGAAAAAATGGAGCCAGTAGCTATTGGAGGGTCAGACTTCTATCGTGGGGTTGCTCCAAACGTCAGAATAGGGAACAGAAGGGGTGTCGCTAAAATAATGTTTAAAAAGCTTCGTCATTATGACAAGTCGATTTTAGTCTTTGAACAAGTTTTAACACAGACGCCTGAAAAGTTAGCAAAGGAGATATCCCTTACACAAAAGAAACTTTACGAGGCAGATGCTGATGCTGATAAAGCTAAGTTTACAGAAAGACTAGAGAAGTTAAAAAAAGAAGCGAAGAAAACACCAGACGACTTACAAGACTTGTTTTCTGACAATCGTCAGATACTACGAGACATATTGACATCTGAAGAAAGAGTTATTGATTTTATTGGGTATGCTGAGAATGACATTACATATGGTTCTGCTATCCGTAGAGAATTAATGTATGCTGGCCTAGATATAAAAGAACATATAGCTGAGTTTGAAGGTGTTCGGTATAAGTTTATAGAGATAACAGAACACGTCCGGAATGCAATGAAACGAAATAGTTTGCCTCGTTTTGATGAAACAAAGCCTCGGCGATTTATTGGAATGGAATTAAAAACGTTGAGTGATTTTGTAGAGAACAGAACATCAATAATAAATCAAACATATTATGACAATATGCTTCGCTGGTTGGGTCGAGACTTAGATGGAACCCAAAAAGATTTGATACAGGCTGAACTAAATAAACAAGCAGGTAGCATTAATACTATCGAAGAGAGCAAGTATTTTGGTTACTCTAAGGAAGAAGCTTTAGACATTGCAAATACAAATGAAAACTTATCGCCTGACGTTCGTAAAGAGTTAAAATCTTACGCTAAAAGAAAAACTGATGATTATACTTTTGAAGATTTCAATGACAACGAAACCAAGGTGCAGATTCAGTCTAAGGTTATTGATGGTGACAATGTTCTTGAAGTCAAAGGTTCAATAACAAAAGAACAAGCCAAAAACATTTTGTATATGGCAACGCAGCAGGGCTTAGATAAGGTTCAATTTAGAAATCCAAAAGCTGACATTAAAAACTTACAAGACAGTATCGGTTGGGATTTGAAGGGAGAACGAAGAGGCCAGCTAACAATCTTTACTATTTCAGATGAAATGAGAAACAGTGTTGGGAGTGAAGACCAGCCTATATTTAGACGCCCAACAGACTCAAAAACAGATAACGTTGACATCTCTGGAGATAGGTTGGTTGTAAACGTAAGTAGCTCTTCTGATGTTAGGTCTTTTTTCCAGAACAATGCTCATATACTTGAGTATATTATGGACCCCGAAGATTATATAGACTTAGTAGAAACAATTGACCCAACCGCTAGAAAAAGGGCTGATGGAAAACCGGTTGTTTCACCGAAAGCACGAGAGGATTTAGGCGATCTTTTGCAAAAGGTAATTAACAACAGAGAGAGTGTGCCGGATAAAAAGTTACAATACTTAGCTGATCAAGCAGTTTCTGGAGTTGAGAATGTTGCCTTACAGGGTCTTAAGGAAATGCAAAAGACCGGTACAAGACAAGAGATAACAAGTACTTTTAAAAGTTTCCTAGCAAGGTTTAATCCTATACCTATGGTTGAGAATGAAGCTACAATTATTAACAAAGCTAATCATCAAAATAATTATCAAAGAGCAGCAGCCAAGTTAGAAGGAATAATCTTTAGAGATGTACAAGGTTTAATAGAGGCTGCACAAAAAGAGGGTAGGCCTTTAGGCCAAGCTATTAGGGATGCTTTACGAGTTACCGTTCCGACCTCTAAAATTGAAGCTGGCTTGAGGAAAAGAGAACAAAGAGCTTTAATAAAGCATCGAGAGAAACTAGGTGATGAAGAGCTACCGAACGATGCAATCGTTTATGATTTAAGGCCGAGTAAATACGATGCTCACAGGAATAAACTTGCGTTGAAGCCAGAGAGGGAACGAGCAAGAGTAAACAGAGCCAAAAAAGTATTGGGTGATGCTGCAACAGAAGAACAGATTAAAAACTTTGAACCCAAGACCAAGTTAACAGCAAACGAAATCGATGATGCTTTTGTTGATTTGTATAGAGAAGGAAAGCCATTAGATCGATGGGATTTAGTTTTAAGAGCAGCAGCTTATACAGATGCTAAATCAACATTCAGCAGAAGTAAGGGAAAAAATTTCCTTGCAATTACAGACAGAACAATTGTCCCTGAGGGGGATGCTCAGTCTTATCGTATACAAGCTAATAAAAAACTACGAGATATATTGCAGCTTGAATCTGTAACAGACCTTGCCAATTTATTTAGATCTAAAAGTAAAGTAATTCCGTCATCAATAAATGAAATGTTAAGGCGAGAGGATCAGCCTTCATATGTTTTTACCAATCCAGAGGTTCAGGCTGCACTTCACTCTCATTTAAATGATATACGTGGTACTCCGGGGATGCACAACATAAGTGACAATTTGCGTCAAAGAATCATGGACCCTGGGCCAGATGGTGTGGTGATTTATTTAAAAGATGTACCTGAATTATTAGACTCTATTATTGATGTCTCTGTTCCTATCTCTAGCAGAAGAAATAGAAGCTTAGAGGCTGCAAATAGACACGCTGCATATAACATTGTTGCTGGACTACAAAAGATAAGCAAACCTGCTGCTAAAGGCCTTGATATCTTCATCGACAGACTTTTTGAAAATACATCTCCGCGACTACTAAAACTAGAGGCAGGGAAACTTAATCCTAGAATTCAAACATTAGTTGAAAGACTCAACCAAGAACTGCGAGGTATGAAACAGGATACTAAACGGGTTTTTAAACTACTTACAACAGAACAAAACTTTCGAGACATTGAGAAGGCTGTTCAGATACTAGGCTTAGAAAATACAAACATAGTTTTGAATCCAAACAATATGAAGCAAGCACCAGCTATGCTTGAAATCTTGAGGCTTGCTCCTAGAGCTTTTGATACTCCAGTTGATCCGGCGCATGTATTGTTTTTACAAAACATAAGAAAACAACAAGGTGTTTTTCATAAAACAAAAGAGACTATAGAGCTAGAAGGAGAACCATCAAGACAATTAGCTAAGTTAAACAGACAATCTATTGAGCTTCAGGATTTAGGGGTCACAGAACACACAAAAGAAGTAACTAAAATAAAAGATTATTTAGAAAAAGCAAAGAAAGAAAGAAGAACACTTACTAGGAAAGAAGTCTTCGGTATACACAAAAGCAATGTAGAGTTTAGAAGAATTTATGAAGAAGCTACACGTTCACCTGTTATGAGATTAGAGCCTGGCTTTGAAAAAACACTAGACACTATTGAAACCATTTTTACAGCAAATAAAACATTAGAAGAAAAACAAGCAATTCAAAAACTTAGAATATTTTTAAAAGCAACAAAAGAAGATGGAACACCTTATGATTTTAAGAATTTAACAGAGATACCCGGCTATTCAAAGTTTGAATTTGAATATAATTTAGACATTATTTTAGATGGTGTAAATCGACGTTATTCACAAGTGGAATTTAAGGGGCAAGAAATATTGCGTTCTTTAAATGCAAAAGAAGCTCAACTTAAAGAACTTCCTATAAAAGCATACACATTATTTCATTCTGGACGTATTGTCGCGGGAATGACAGATGTTAAAACTATAAGAGAATCCACTCTTTTTAAGCCAGACGAGCCTCCTGATGGTGTTGCTTGGAAAGTTGGCAGTTTAATAGAGATTGCTAGACAGTACGGGTTCAGCGGAAGTGATGCTTATGTTAAACAAAGAATTCAAAAGTTAACAAAGGTAAAACCAGAATCTTTAAAAAGCGATGCGGAAATGGCAGACCTAGCCAATCGAATTATTTTATTAGCACCAAACCGCGCAGAGATGGACAGTTTGTTAGATTTGGTAAAACGAACTGATCCACAGTTGCCTTCGGGAGAATTGCGACGGGATAACGCTTTAATTATGATGGAAATGGTTATCAGGATGATTGCAAATGAAAAGCTTGCTTCATTTTCAAGGCAGATTGCAGAGACACATATTTATGGAGACCTGCAAAAAACTGCTCGTGAAAAGCTTGTAGAAATTGGAATGAACCCAATTGAGAACAAAGAAGCTTTTATAAGTATGGTTGAGAATTATTTAAATGAATTTATGCAAACTGGATTTATGAAAGTAGTTTATGAAGGAGAATACTACCAAGAGCCTAAGTTGAGTGCAATGTCTCGTAACGCGATGGTCGTTGCTGATGAAATTATTCGAACATATGGTATAAAAGCAGGAGCGGGTAATATAGAGCAGGGGATTGTTAGGTATAAAGGTCCAGATGGTAAAGAATATATAGTTCCAAAAAAACTCGATGAAATTTTAAAAAATATCTTAGCTGACTTAACCCCTGTTGGGGTAGCAGAAAACCAAAACGCTAAGACTTTTAATAACATTCGAGAGAGAAGTTATAACGCAAAACGTCTTCAAGAAGCCTTGATTTATGGTGAAGAAATAAAAGAAAGTATGGTGGAGCTTTTAAAGAAGGAAGGGTATAGTACTAAACAATCTTTAAAAATTGCAAATACTTATTTACGTGAGTTGAACCCTGCATTTCTAGAGACAAAAGAGTTAATAAAGAAAGGGTCTGAAAAAACACAGGAAATAATAGATTCTCTCGGTGGTTCTTTTGATCAGGTTGTAACAAAGTTCTTGAAAAGTGTATATGAAGGTGTTCCAGATTTATTAGAGTTTGGGTTTGATTTGGACGTGATGATTCCTGAAAAAGCAAAAATTTTGTTAGATGCTGAAAACACTATTCGTGAAGCAATGATTACAAGCGATGAAATAGGTCACTTGCGAACAGTAAGTAAAGAACTCAGCCTAAAGGTGGATCTTGATTTTGAACCGATTTCTGATATACGTGGTGATGTGTGGCAAACTGTAACAGTCATAGGTAGTATTTTAGCTGATCGATTCCCTAAAACACCGGGCCAAGTGCTTGGAGCACTCTTTGCAGACCCTGTTGCTAATTTCCTAAAACAAGCCGTTACCGTTGGTATGATTGTTCCAAATGTAGCATATTATCTTACGAATATTTTTGGTGCTTTTTTACAAACATATACTGAAGCTGGCTTGACAGGTATAAGTAAACTTGGTGGTGCTATTGGTAGGAATCCAGGAATTTGGGCAGACACTGTTAGATTTTTACATAAAGATTATGGAGGCTTGGAACCGGGAAGTAAAAGATCTGGCACAATGATAACGAAAGATGGACGTATTTATACTGCTGAATCTTTGGCCCAAGCTTGTGACCAATATGGTATTGGTAGTTCCTTTATTAAAACTGAGCTTGGTAGAGAGGTAGCTCAAGACGTTAGAAGAAGAGACCCAACCGATCGAAATCTACTAAAACTTTTCACAAACGGACTTGGTTATATAAACGATTTTTATCTGGAAGTCGCAAACACAACTGATAATGCGTTTCGTGTAGCAATGTTTATTGAAAATTTGAATGAAGGAATGTCAGAAGTAGATGCTGCTAAGAAAGTTCGAGATACTTATTATGATTATGCTGATTTAAGTGATTTTGAAAGAAGTTGGTTTCGTAAAATCTTCTTGTTCTATTCTTATATGCGAAAGAACCAGGTTCAAGTATTTAGGGCATTGGCGCGAAATCCAAGTAGAGTTATGGCCCAGCTTCGTCTTGTAAAAAACAGCCAAAGAGAGCACCTTGAAGAGGGTGTAGACCCGGGTCTATTGCGAGATTATATGCAAACTCGTTTATTACTTGGGAGTACCCCTGTTTTGTTTAGAAGTTTAGAAGAACGCTATACATATGATGACCTAACAGGAAATAAGATATATTTTGCACCAAACATTGGCGCAATTGATGTTGTGCATTGGCTTTCTTTGTTTGGTGCGGTATCAGATAATGTTGAGTTTACAGACGGCTTAAGAGAGTTTGCTAACTTTCTTGGGAACCAAGCTTCTGTAACACCTAAATTAGTGGTTGAATTCATAAGAAATAGTGATTTATTTAAAGGTCAGAAACTTGAGAGAATGACAATAAAAGGCTCAACAGTGGACGTTATAAATAGAATTACTTTTAATGGCGCATTTCAAACCCCAAATAATCCAAAATCAGGTTTGATAAGACTGAAACCAAGAATCTTCGACAGACAAAATAACTTATACGAAAATAAAGAAGTATATCACCCGGAAGATCCAATGGATATCATCTTGCTGTATCTTACTTTACTAACC
>Ga0098059_1001207_pt1 | contig 13242 bp, 7 predicted proteins | sample 20_taG_FD_92580 | JGI IMG/M metagenome (GOLD analysis project Ga0098059, IMG submission 92580) | Marine viral communities from the Subarctic Pacific Ocean - 20_ETSP_OMZ_AT15318 metaG | ecosystem: Environmental > Aquatic > Marine > Oceanic | place: Subarctic Pacific Ocean | collected 2015-01-19
AACGTAATATTACCAATAAACCTCTCGTCTTTCTTTGATCCCTGGGATACAACCGAGCCACCAGCGTTACCTTCTGCTTGATCACCGGAGTTTCTATCCATCCAACTCAAAAACTTACCAGAGTAAGTTACAACATCTTGTATTAACGTGTTAACCGCTGCTGCTACTCTTTGTTGTTCGTCAGAGTTTTTGGTAGTCCTAGCTTTTACCATAGCAGATTTCTGTTCTTGAAGCCATTTAGTTATAGCAACAACCCACTCTTGATTTTGTAAGGCCTTAATAGGTTTGTCTACATCAGGGCTGTAACTAACATGCTGTATAAACTTATCTACCTTTTCATCCATATCAGATCCATAAGCTTGAACTTTATCCCATATACTACCAAACTGTTGGTTTTGTATATCTGTCTGTCCTTGGTGTAAAGGGCTACCATAATTCATTGGTACTGATTGTTGTGGCGTCCAGTTTTCACGTATTTTTAAATAACCTCTAGATCTTCTAGCAAATGGTGATCTGAAGTTCATTGGGGTTTCTTCAATGGGCGACATATAATCTCTTCCACCTCTAGAAGAACCTCCTTTATACTTTCTACCACCTTTGTCTCTCAACTCAAACATATCAGCGTATTCTGTTTCAAACCTTTCAGCTGTCATTTCTTCTTTCTTCCCATTAGGTAGTGTTACTGTTAGTAAGTTTATGTTTCGGCTTTTATAGTTGTTTTTCTTGACTATTTTTTCTAACTCTTCTATTTTTTTCTTTGACGCCTCGCTATTTCTGTTTTTCTTATCCCTTTTTAATTTTGTTATCTCGTTTTTCGCCGACCTGTAATTTGCTTTCATTCTAGCTTGTACTTCTTTAGAGTGCTGCGGTTTACCCTTCCTTAGTTTTCCATTTTTAAAAAGATTTGCTAAAGAAAGTTTGGTAGCTGTTTTTACATTATAAACGTCTGATGTCAACTCTTTTTCACTAAGCTCAACGGGATCATCCTCAACAACATCATCCTCAATCTCAACATCATCAACGTCATCCTCAATTTCTACATTTTCATTTTCAACTGGAGTTTCTCCTTCAACTGGAGTTTCTCCTTCAACTGGAGTTTCTACTTCAGGTGGAGTTTCTCCTTCAGGTGGAGTTGGAGTTGGAGTTTCTCCCTCTGGCATAACACAAGTATTTGTCTTTGGATCCCACTTTCCACCATCTTTAATACAACTTTTCCTTAATTTAGCATTATCCATCATGTCCCTACTAGACTCAACATCTTTCATGAGGTCTTTCATGTGGCTTTTCGCAGAGGTAATTTTATCCCAATCTGGAGTACCACCAGTAAAAGACGTTGATGATGTACCACCTTTAGCTGTAGGCGCCTTAGTTACACCGTAATTAGCAATATCAAATGTTGTTGCTGCTTTTAAAGGTTTTGATTCTTTATTTTTCTTTTTTCCCATATCTTATTTTTAATTACGATGAAATACCAGCTTGTACTGCACCACCAACTGCACCTAGCATTTCTTGGTTAGCAGCCGCTTGGTTTGTTGCGGCTACATTAGCAGCTGTGTCAGCTGAAGCTTTATCTGCTCTAGCTGCCGTCAGTTGACCTGTGATTGCTTCTTGTTGTTTATTGATAGACCATTGTTGTCCTTGAGCTTTCTGAGTTTGTATAGTAGATGCTTGTTGTGCTGCCGCCATTTGATTGGCTCTCTCTTGTTGGCCGATCCCAGCTCCAATTTGTTGAGATGTTTTAGCTCCTTGATTATAAAGTGATTGAGCTAAGGCACCAATACCACTACCACCCGCGGCGCCTTGCATAGCTTGCATTGTGTTAGCTTGGTTAATTTGACTTTGTTGAGTTTGGTAATCAACTTGCTGTTGGTTGATAGTTAAATCCTCCATAGTATTTTGCATATTAGCATAAGGATTACTCATGTCTAAAGCTTGTAATTTAGCTTTTTGGTTTGCCATTTCCTTGTTAGCCCTCTCTTGTTCTTTTTCTCTTGCTTTACGGTCTTTACTCGCCGATACGCCTTTATATATCGCGCTACCAACTGTTACCGCTACCATTACCCAACTCATATTGTATTGTTTTTATTATTCATATATTCTTCAAACTCGTTATAGTCCTTAGCTATAATCATCTCCTCTAATTCTTCTAAATCCTCTGTGTTCGTAGGATTTGGATATATGTTTACCCAAACGCAATCTTCAATTGCATACAAAACTCTCTTAGATCCAGCTGGAGCCTCTACGTAGCAAGGGGCTTCATAGTTTTCAGAACTAGTTTCCGATGCTACACACATGCTTCCAGACATTAAAAACCAAACGTGGTTATCTTTATGTATCTTGCCTATAGCAGCAGAGTCTTTTTTCATAGACATTTGCCTCACGTATATACCCTCTGTAAAAGTATGCTTTAAAGGACACACGTCAGAATCTCCTTTTACGATACTCACTCCATCTACAAGCTCTAGTAAGCTACTCTCTAGTTCCAAAATCTTGCTTCTAGTTTGAAGTTGGTTTTCTTTTTTTATTATTTCTTGTTTGTCAGCCATTTAATCTAATTTAACATGCTTATAGTCACAGTTTTTGCTGTTTATTTACTACTTTCAAACATATCAGCATTTACACCAAACAGCTCAGCTTCAGTTGAAGAGGTGTTTTTAAAACACACTTCAGCATAATATCCTAACAAACCGCTTGGATTAGAATACTTGTCTTTGCTAAACAATATAAAGCTACTAGCTGTTGGCAATACTGTTCCCGCAACATAATCTATAGTCATAGACAACCTGTCAGTAGCAATAGTTAAACAAGGTCCTATCATAACAACATCTGATTGAGCCGCTGTAGAAAAACCATTTGCAGCCGTAGAACTTGGATTACAGTATAAAACCATATCACCCACTTGAGTTGATACTTGTATTTGCTGTGGAAAGGTTAACGTTAGTGTAGGCATGTTTTATAGTGTTAAAGTTATTACTATGTCTTCTGCTGAGGTTGTGTTCACTCCATCAGTTATAGTATATGTTATAGTGTCTTCCATATCCCCGTCTGTAGCGGGAGCTACATATAATATAGATTTCCCATCACCACTAATAACAGCAGCCCCAGCACCTTTGCTAGGTACATCAGCTATCGTTAAGTTACCAGTATGACCAGTACAACCAGACAAAGGCTCTATAGTAATACTACTGTTAAGTGGACAAGTTGCTGTTGCAGCTACTATTGTAGGCGCTGCGTATGTTGTTATGAAATTAGCTAATTGCAAGGCATCCGTGACATCGGTATTACCCATCCTAAGTACACTTCCCTCCATGATCAGCTTACAGTCTGCTGTTCCCGCCCCAGTTACTTCTAATTTACTTATATCTAAAGACCTTCCAGCTGCGGAAAAAGTTAAGGTTTCTCCTAGAGGTATTGTTTGTGCTTGTGATAATATTACAATACCATTTGACTGCGATACCACCGTTGGATAACCTATTATATTATCACCCTCCACTAACATGGGCACAACAATATCACTCGCACCTGCTGCTTCTACTTTTACCAACGTGGAGTTTGTCACGGCTTCTATTACGCTAAAATCGTAGTAAGATGGACTGTATGAACCAGTTGGCCCAATATTAAATATATCTGTAACTAAAGGTTGTCTAGATATACCAACTGTTCTTGTGAATACTAAGGTTCCACTAACAGTACCATCTACACCGCTTAGAACTATTGTTCTAGCAGTTGGATCTGCTATTGTTGTTATAGTTCTGTTAGAACCAACGTTAGTCCCTGTAACAGAATCTCCAACTTGTAGTTTTAAACTAGCAGGCGTATTGGTTAAAGTTATACTTGTACCAGACTCTCCGGCAACGTCATCACTAACAGTGTACCCTAAAGTTTGTGTTGACGAGAAAGACCCGTTACTATATGATCTACTTCTTGGGAAATCAGCTGCCGCATAGCTTGGTAGAGTGGATAGTGGTGTTTTATTTGTTATGCTTTTTATAGTAGAAGCAACACTCACGCCATATGTGCTAGTGGTTACACCCAAAGTGTAATCAACTTCTCCAAATTGCCTTAGTGTTATAATGTGAGGATCAGTACTAGTTCCAGCTACATCTGTGTATGTAGAGGCACTTGGGGTTACAGTTGTTGTGAAATAAAAGTCATACGCATATTCCTTAAAATAAGCTGGAAGGCTTATCGTGTGATAGTTTGAGTTTGAGTTGTTACCTAATAATTTTTGTCTATTTGGATGGTATATAAATTGCTCACTAGAAGACGTTAACTCTCTCGTGAAAGTATTTGAAGTAAAATCATATGTTAAACCATTCTTATCTTCAACTTTTACAAAATAAGAGGCACCCTCGTTACCCACAACGTTTAGTTGTAGGTCAGTGTTTAATGCTGGTAGTATAGATTCGTTCTTATAACCAGTGTAATAAGCAGAGCTAATGTTAACAGTATTAGTTCTATTCGCGGTAGCAGAAGGAACTGACCATATTATATTCTCACCAAGAGATGCGTCTATTTTACTACTACCCATGTTATAATAAACACTATATACTATGGCTGTAAGTTGGTTGTCAGAGTTGTATGTCGTAGAGGATGTTGTAATGTTCCATTTAGAACTATCACCAGAAGACAATCTATAAGAAGGCATGTTAGTTAAATGGTACTCAGCAGCTGCTGATATTGTTACGAAACCAATCTTAGTTAATTGATTAGCTGGTAAATCTACATGACAAGTGTGTACTGTTATACCATCTGTAACAACACCAGAATAAGCTCTTAGTTTAGGTAGCTCTGGCTCTGGGATAGTTAATGTCGCTGTAACATTAGGTATAGTGGTAGCCATAGTATTAAAAAAACTTAACCTAGGTATAAGCCTCCAGGGTTTTCCATCAATATCAATACCAATAGTATCCGCGTTGCTAGGCATGGTATACCAACTAGCTAGAGTAACTGTAGCTATAATTGTATTTGCTGGATCTAAAGCCGTGCCAGTGTCCGCAAAAGAAACAGAAGTAACCTCTATTGGTAAAGTTGTTCCTATAGCAAAATCACTAGCCTGTAAAACAAAACCCGCGTCTGGCGTTATAATTAACGCTACGCTTGAAGGTATAGTTCCATTGACTACTGAATCACCTTCATTCTCTGATGTAACACTAGATGTTATTGTATAGTTATTTGCCATTTATTTAATCTGTATCTCCAGTATCCTGGATTGTTAATGTGTATGAATCTACTCTAGGATCTTGTGTTGTAACAATAGCTGAAGGTCTACCAATACCTTGTGTTGAGAATTGACTAGCATCAAGATTAGATAGATTGTTAGCTTGGTTTCCTCTTATGTAATTAAACCATTTCCCTTCTTTATTTTTAAACTCAGGTATAAATCCTGTCTCTAAATCTGAAGTTATGCTTTTAGCAAACCATCCATCTTGAGACGCGTTGTTGTAATACTCTCCGTCGGAGGTGTTAGCTACAATTCTTGATTGACTACCCTCGTAACTAAGTGAAGCGAAACTTTTCACAGAACCAGGCATATCATTAAAGATGACACACACTAGAGAGTTGTACTCTACTCCATAAAATTTATTTCTAGTTTCATTACTGTGGTGTTGATATAAACCTGCTCCGTTAAAAGTGAAATATTTATCATTTAAACTAGCCCCAGATTCTTGTAGCCAAGATTTAAAACTTGTCCAACCTTTTGAATCTTCACTGTAACTAACTGTAATATCAATTATACCTGTGTAATCACCACTAGAAGTATCGTTGTTATTGTTGTTACCATTATCATCATCCCTATCGTCATCAGCGAAAGGACCATCTAATGACCATTGGAAATGATTAGTGTCCCCTTGTATTGTTTCTCCACATAACCAAACCCCAGTAACCTCATATGACTTACGTGTCGCGTTGTAATCTATAGTTTGAATAGCAAAACAAGCCTCGGGTTGATGAACTTTAGCTGGTGAGCCTGCTCCGGTTGGATCACCGTGCCACGCACCAGTGTAGTAAAGCGCTGGATTACCAACCCAAGGGTAAAATAAACCTCCAGTCGTAGGGTGTAATCGATATGGTTCCCAAACGAAAAAAGGATCATTCATATACAAATAAACATTACCTGGTCCATTGATATTTAATTGTGTGATTAAATCGCTCCAATTTTGGGTTGTGTCATAAGAAGGTTGACCGGCATTATTATAACCGGTTGTCCAAGTGCTAAACCACAGTGTAACTGGGTTCCCTTGAGTACTCCCCGTGTTAGCGCCATATTTACCCTCACCTAATGGGTATTGGTCATAATTACTAGCGATACCAGTACCGAGGCTATATTGTATACCACCCCAACCTGCTGTGCCCGCAGTAGAGCTTATAGCGGCATTGTCAAATAAAGACCAAGTGGGAGTTGTCATTCCCGCTAGTGCATTTGAAGTAGATGTGTTGCTAGCTGCAATACTATTGGTGTTTGCCACGAAGGTTCCAGCTGTTTGATGCCACGCGTCCCAGGTATCATCAGAAAGACCTGCTGTAGTCCAATTTCCAAGTGGATTGCCATTTGTCGCAAAACCATTCCACAAGCTAACCTGGCCATTTTGCAATGGTATACCACTATTACTAGCGGCACCATCATCAGCGCTTTGACCTGCGGCTATAGTTAAATTGTATAATCTTTTATCATCATCGTAACTACCAATTAAATCAAGGAGATTTGCTTGAAAAGCATCTTTAAAGTAATCTTTCATACCCATGTCGGATATTGGTGTTAAGCCTTGTTGAGAAAACCTTATAACAGCTCCTCTAGATTTATCAGTGAAGTAAGCTCTATATTGATCAACGGCAAATGATTCTGGATCTGTCGATATACCAAAATCACCAGCGAAAGGTTTTGCGTCCCCAAGTACTTTATTCGATGCGATAAGTTGTGGATTTCCATCAGCATTATATAAAGCGTCTTTATTAGCAGTTATACCTATTACTCTATCCTCACAGAAGGCAACCAAACTAGTATCTTTTGACCATAGTTTTTGGATACTACCATATGTAGGGTTTAAATCTTTTGTAATTTTCTCAGCCATTATAAACTGATTCAATCTATTCACCCCGCTTGTTGAATTATATATACCAGAATAAATTAAGCCAGACTTTCTGCGCTCCTCTCTATATTGCTCTGCTAGCACAGTGGATACTTTAGGTCCCTTGTCTATCGTAACAGCGTTAAAGTCGTCTCTGACTCTATTAGACTCAACACCGTTGGCAAAAGAAAAACAATTATAATAACTAAGCGGGTTCCAACTATTAAAATAAGTGTGAGAAGTAAATTTACTTAAGTAAGGATTCCACTCATCCGCAATAGGATACGATTGACTAGCCTCATTGTAAATATCAACATCAACATTTTCTTTTGGCTCTGTTTCCCATATCGCTGGGTTATCACTACTGTAACTGGAGTTTGGAATAAACTCCTCTAAGAATTCTATATGCCTAGTATTAGATGCTTCGCCTATATGGTTAATAAATCCATCACCTGCACTGTGTTTATTCCACGTGTTACTAGGATCACTCCAGTCACCTACCGCCTCACCTTCAGTTCCCTCCGCGTTGCGATGTCTTGGATCGTATTGAGTCACTGGTTGTCCAATAGCGTCGAGCCCACTCCAATTGCCATTGGCGTCCATCATCCCGTCTGCGCTCCCAAGCTTTGGCTCAAACCTGCATCGTATTGCAACACTATGGTTAGAAGCCCATTTGCTCCCATTGTAATTTTCCTGCGGTCTTTCAACACCTGAAACAACTCTATAAACAGTAGTATCTCCTTTCCACCTAAACAACTGCCCGGTATTATGCATTTTAGTTGCATGATCTAGGGATGCCGAGTCGGCATTAAAGTTGTTTCCATGTCTATATATTCCCCAGTCCCAATCTTTTTTATGACCTTCAGCTCCCCATGTTTGCATCACATCTATACTGCTATCTTGGATTCCCTGCAATTGGCCACCGAACTGACGCCAATCTTCACCGAATGGGCTATCTTCTGAAACCCACCAACCATCATAATCACTTAAAGGGGGGTCTCTCCATCTATCTTCATCATCATAAATATTTGCTGAATAACCCATTTTCATCAACGTGCTCGTAATGTATTCTTTACCCGCGGAAAAAGCAAGTATATGTTTTTCAACGACAGCATCTTTATGGATTTTTACAAAAAATCTTCCATCAAATTCTGGGAGGTTTTTCGTCACTTTCTTTGCTATTTCAATAGATAAAGATGGATTCATATTACCGGTGTTTGTACCGTCATCTGTAGTAAAAGCCATGTCTATACCAAAGTTTTTATCTACAGTAACCCTCTTGTCACCACCGTAACTCGCTATACTTACGACGTTATACCATCGTGATATACTATTAGGACTTGATATTCGCATAACCCTATCTGTTGCTGTAAGTGCTTTTTCAAAAGTTCCTCCACTACTGCTAAAATAATTACTACTAACATCAACATGAATGCTTTGGAATCTCGGTTTTCCCGCGGCGCCAAACGGAGTGCTTACTGTACCAAACGTATCGTATTTTGTTTTTACAAAGTCAGGTGCTTCATTTTTTATTGCTAGTATCTTGTATCTCGCTTTATCTTTAACAAACTTATCAGAATCATGTTGTTTTTTAAGTATTAAAAAAGTCTCTTCATCAACTTTGTTTCTTTCAGAAGAAGGGAATGACAACCAAATGTTACCATCCTCAGCATCGTAAAAACGATCCATTGCTAAATTATAGTACTCGTTAGCATTTTCTTTTATATAATACTTATAATGTGTAGCCCACTCTGGGTAGTTGTATTCTTTTAACTTAACAGTTAAACCGTTGTAATCATCAGCTCGTGTTTTAGCAATCTTCAAAACCCCCGTGTCGTGAGTCTGCACTGGGGTTTGTCTTCCGAATTCGTCAGAGAAAACAACGCCAACTTGATAATCTCTTATGGACTTTATAGATCTTTCTGGCTCCGCTGTAGCCAATGGTATTGTGTTTAATGGATCATACCATGTAATAGTAGCTCCAGTAGTAGGGTCTAACAGAGCTGTTTGAGCGTTATACCTTATATTTTCTCGAATATTTTTTCTACGATTTACAGCAAAATTAAACTTCTGCTTAACAACATCGCCAGTTACATCTTTTAAATCATAATTTTGAACATAGTTACCGTAAATAATTCTATTACCACTAACCTCCTGTGATAGTGATTTTCTAGGTACGTTATCCCAAGGTCTTAATAGTTGATTCGCTGGTAAGGTGGCGTGAATCATATCTGTTTTTACCTCTAAAGAACCTTGTGGGTGATCTAAATAAACCGCTGGTCTTCTAGGTTGCATATCGTGAGCCTCAATCTCTGTACCAACAGTATACCAATTACTAGCACTAGTCAGCGTGACAGGTGTGGGGTTCGTTGGATCGTTGTGATTTAGTGATATGTAGTCGCGTATCCCACTTACCGTTAAACCGGTTGCGGGATCTATCTCTGTGTAAGCCTCTTGTATAATATCAGTAACAACAACGTTTGCAGTAAGTCCTGTTGGAATGCTACCGTTGAGATTAGGCCATTTAATAACGCTACCCACTCTCATGTTAGTGAGAGACTCAACGCCTATGTAGTATATACCACCTTGATAGACATAGTCTCCGGCGAAAGTGTTTATTCCAACTACCTCCATTACCTCATCTAAAGTGTTTGGAGCTTCCACATTAGTGCCAGAAGTTCCTTCAATTAAACCCTTCCAACTATCGTCCCCATCAAAATCTACCGTGTTTAAACTTTCAACACGAAAACTTGGAGACTTTATAGTTTCAACAGTATAAATATTTGGTGAGTTTGATTCTTTGTATACAACATCTATCTCGACAACATCAAGTGGCATTGTTGTTGGTTTGAAATTAGAGAGCAGTAAATATCTCAAGTTATTTGTCATACCAAGGTTAAAACCTTTTTTTGGAAAATAATCAAATCTATCTGGTAAAAAAGCCACTTCAGAAAAAGGAGAATAACAAGAGTACTCACCATCTTCATACTTCCACCTGTAAGCAAACCTAGGGAATTTAAACTCAAACAACGGATCTTTGCCCTGCAACTTAACGTTCCAATTACGAAAAGATTGTAGCACTGTTGACGATATAGACTGCACTTCAAACTCAAAAGTTAAGCCATTAGTAGCACTAGTTATCTCTAAAGTAACTAAAGCCTCATCTTCAAAACCAGCATCGTCATTAGTTGGGTAAAACTCAACTATATCACCAACCACCCAATCCATCACTTGTAGAAAGGTAAGGGGGTCTAAGCCAGCGTAGCCACTCGGATGTTTCTCACCGCTAATTGTAAAAAAGTAATCAGACATATTACTTCCCGGGGAGGTTTCAGTAAGTGTAAAATTAGTATCTACAGTTAAAACGCCGTCATCGTTTACCTCGGATTGAGCATCAGAAGCCTTAGACATAGTTAGCCTTAAAGGTGTTAGTGGAGATTTTTTAATTACCGTTGTGTATTGGTAAGATAAAAAAGGATATAAAATAGCGGAAGCGTAACTAGCTATTGAAGCTAACCTATAATTAGTGCTTGATGGTATTAAACCATTTACTATTAATAATGTTGGGTATTTTCTAGTTCCGTAAGAATGAGTTTGTGCAGTCGCGCTGGGTTGGACAGTTGTTAAAGGTTCGTGTGCTCCATAGGTTGAGCCATATTTACACCTTTCGATATTTATTTTTTTAGGTTCTGTTAAATTATCCGTCCAGAATAAAAGATTATCAATAATGTTTATACCGGTTATAAGTTTACCAGGTCTAGTGTTTGCAAAGTGAGAAAATCCTAAAGCTCTTTTTTCTTTTGGTAATGTAAAGGTAACACTAGTACCAGCAGTAACAGTTCCTAAACCAGGAAAGTCAGCAGCCGTGTGTTTAGTGTAAACTCTCCAACCATTCCAACTACCAGTGTCATCTTCTTCTATTTTTGTTATTCTAGTGTTTATGCCGTTGACCAAAACGTCCATACCAACTTGTATTCCAACTGGTCGTATATCTCCGGGTAAACCAAGGTTACTAACATGTAAATGATCTCCTGGGGTAGTACCGGTGCTATGACTATCATTCGATACAACAGTTTCTACTTTGTAGTTTTCTACAGCGATCCAATTACACTCCTTTGTATTATCGTCATACTCTAGAATATAATCAGAGTAAACCTTATGTGTAACACTAACTGTTCCAGAAGCATCTTGCTCAGCGTGAGAATAAGTATCATAACCTGCATTTCCAGTATCCCAACTAGCATCATAATTACAACCAGCGTCAGCTACAAGCCAATATAACTTATTAGATTTTTCATTAACAATACTACCAACACAACTAGCGTCACTAAATAAACTAGTGCTCGCTGTTAGGTTTGACAAGACATCACCTGTGACAACGTTTGTATTACCCTTTAAAGTTTGGATAGTACCAACGTTAGAACCTTCTGATGTTGAAACCTCAACATTTAAAGCATTTCTATACTCGCCGTCAGGTACCATTCTTTCGTCAAGGTCTTTATTCATTCGACCTTTCGTAAAGTTACGTTTTAACTCTGGCATATACTAGTGTTTTATTTGTTTCGACTTACCTCTTAAAATTTGAGTAATTTCTTCTAATTTAATATTTGATAATCTTAATTTTGCTTTTCTTGTTTCAGCGAATCTTTCTTTCTTAAACCTTGCTACTATGTATTCTTGAACGTTAGCTCTAGTAGATAATACAGCATGGGCTATATGTTTATACATAGCCTCTTCGGCAAACTTATGAACTTTCATCTCAGCATCGGTACCAAGGCTATCGCTTATGTATTTTATTATCACAGTTTTTCCAGATATATTAGAGCTAAAATGTACTAAACCTGTATTTTCGTCTATAAAAAACGAACCATTAGCTTGTGCATACTGAGGGTCAATACCATACCTTTGCCCACTCATGCTGGCTATTATCTCATCATTAGCATCGCTACTAATAGAGGAGTTTGATAGTTCAGCGGTAAAATTAGCATTAGTAGCGGAAGTGTTATCTACATCAAGAGCCGTACCATCAAATTGATAAACACCCGCCGCGTTCTGCTGCACTTGAAGTGGGTTTGAAGTTTTTGCCGCTGGATATATAATGTGCTCTATACCCTTGTCATCACTCCAAGTAAACTTAACATAGTTAACATAATCTTGTGGTAGTATCATGGTTAGTGATGATGGTAGTTTTATTTCTTGCGACTTGATGGATTTAAACGTATCAAAAGATAATTCTTGCAAAGCTCTCATGGCGTGAAAAGCAACATCAGTTCTTTTTATTTTAGATATTATCTTGCTTTCACCTACGTAAGCTATTATAAATTGATTTATAATATGCTCCAGTGATATAAATTGATAATCTCCAAAATCACCACCAGTGTAATATGCTTGTCCTGTCTGCGTTATTAATGCCATTTATTTATTGTTTTTTCTGTATTATTTCATTTTCTTCTGCCGCTGCCATTTGAACTAAACCTGGTTTGTTTAAAGTAATACCGGCTAATTCTAATATCTTGTAAACTAATTCATTTTCTTCTGAAGCGTGTAGCTCAAAATCAGTTGATGAAGTCGCATCATATAAGGCTTGGTTGTTAACCACCACGTAGCCCCAAATAACCTCCGTAGGTTTAGAAATAAAGTTACAGTTAACAGTTGCTGTTGCATAAGCAGGTGTGGCTGTTGCTGGAAAAAACTGAAGTGTTGCATCTGTTATTCTTACATAAACTGGCCTTAATTGTGTTGGTGCATATAAAGCGGTTTGTTGCATTAGTTGTGCTTGGTTACCATCTATTCTTTCTACTTTAACATTTCTAGTACCGTCATTGTAAAAAACAGTACCTAGTTTGTGTAAAGTTGGTGTGGTTGGTAGTGTCATAACAGCTCCATTTACAGCCGCCATATCTACGTTTGTGTTTTTAAATGGTGCTGTTTTTTCGGATAACATATCAAATCTATCACCGTACTCACTACTGTTACCCACTCTTTGACTTAGCGCTACGTCCATATCATAAAAATACTGCTCAAAAACAAGTAGTTGCGCTTTGTTTGCTAGTAAGTTATACTCTTGAGGTGTTATATAACCTCTTTGTTCTTTATTGGCTAAGGCCAAAACTCTTTGATATACTGTATCTATACTTACTGGCATAATTTTTTTTTAGTTGTAGTTTACGAT
>Ga0098059_1001208_pt1 | contig 13239 bp, 17 predicted proteins | sample 20_taG_FD_92580 | JGI IMG/M metagenome (GOLD analysis project Ga0098059, IMG submission 92580) | Marine viral communities from the Subarctic Pacific Ocean - 20_ETSP_OMZ_AT15318 metaG | ecosystem: Environmental > Aquatic > Marine > Oceanic | place: Subarctic Pacific Ocean | collected 2015-01-19
ATATTAGATTTTAACCCATCAGATGAGTATCATTGGATTTACGATAATGTTATAACTAGAAAAGATTGCGCCTTTTACAAAACTACTTATTTAGATAATCCTTTTTTAGAAGATGTAATTAGAGATGAGATAGAAAGGTTAAAAGAAACAGATGACCAATATTGGCAAATATATGGATTAGGAGAAAGGGCAAGTAGTATTAACACAATCTTTAAATACGCAGAGGTAAACAAAATACCTGATGATGCTAAACTAATATCATACGGAATGGACTTTGGTTACAGTAATGACCCTACAACACTTGTAAGCGTTTTTGTGATGGAACATAACTTATATATAAAAGAGCATTTATATAGAACGCAAATGACAACGCAAGACATCAATATATTTTTAAGAGAACAAAGCTTATTGAATAATCCTATATATGCAGATAGTGCAGAGCCAAGACTAATCGCTGAACTTAGAAGAATGGGGCATAATATATTCCCAAGCCTAAAAGGTAAAGATTCAATTAATGCAGGTATTGACTTATTAAAAAGATATAAATTACATATCACATCAGATAGTAATAATGCTATACAAGAATTTAGAAACTATAAATGGAAAGAAGACAAATCAGGAAGACTTATAAATATACCTGAAGACAAGCATAATCATATCATTGACCCTTGTAGATATGCTACTTACTCTATATTATCAAGACCAAACTTTGGTAAATATACCTTACATTAAAAATAACTTATAAAATTTTTTGTTTATAACTTAAATAGTTTTATATTTGTTATATAATAATAATACAAAACAAATGTTTGAAATAAACGGATACTCAAAAGAATACTTTATAGGTTCAAAACTTATAGGTAAAGAAATATTAGAAACACCTGATAGAAAAAGACTAGGTTATACAGGTAGAAAACTAGAAACATTACAAGAAGATATAATGTTTAAAAAACTTTATAAAAAAGGAACACAAGTTTATACTGAGGTATCTCCTATATGTGGTAAACTATTAGGAACACAGCAAGAAAAATTCCAAATATTAGCTAACTCTAGAAGTGCATACAATAAATAATGGGAATATATAAAACACAAATACAGAATTTAAAAGACCTAGAGTTCTATACAGATATAGATATTGCAATTAGTTTAGTTAAAAAATGGAGAGAAGCTAGTCCTGATAATAAAGAATTAAAACTAATGCAAGATAGTTTACTAGGTATATTTCTGTGGGCAAACACTATGGAACAAGAAGCTAGAATACACGATAGTATAGTGAGCCAATATAGAGAAGATAAAAATAAAGCATTATTTGAATTAAAAGAAATTAAAGACAAATACGAACACTTAAAAAAATTAGAATTATGAAAGTAAAAGGAGAATACAATGTAGAAGAAGCGAATTATAATTTAAATATTTCTTATGAATATTATTGGGATGATGGAAATTATTTTAACCCACCTGAAAGCGACTTAGAAATACTAGAAGTTACTTTAAATGGAATGGATATAACTGACTTTTATTGGGATTGGGTTGATGATGCAATACATTCGCAAGTATGGGATTATGCACAAGAAAATAGAAATGAATAAGATGTTGTAATAATAACTTGGGAAAAGTTACAACATTGATAGGGTGGTCAGAAATGGCTGCCCTTTTTTTATTATCTTAGTATATTATAAAATCTCTAATTAAATACGTTATATATATATGAAAGTAAGTATAAGCATACCAAACTCGCTAGAAGATATCACATTAAGGCAATACAAACGCTTTTTAAAAATACAAGAACAAACTAAAGATGATAGATTGTTGAACGCTAAAATGATAGAGATATTTTGTTCAGCTAAATTAGAACAAGTGATGCAATTAAAACTCACTGATACTCAAGAAATTATTAGCATATTATCAGCTTTGTTTGAACAAAAACCAAATCTCGTAAGACATTTTAAAATTAATAAAATTGAGTTTGGATTCCACCCACAATTAGATGACTTAACTCTAGGAGAGTATATTGACTTAGATAACTTTATAGGAGATTGGGATAATATGGAAAAAGCTATGAATGTTTTATATAGACCTGTAATAGCTAAGCTAAAAGAAAATTATAGTATCCAAGATTATAAAGTAGAATTAAATCCTAGTATTTTAGATATGCCTATGAATGCGGTTATGTCATCAATTTTTTTTTTGTGGAATTTAGGTCTGGACTTATCGAAAACTATGACGAACTCTTTGGAGGAAAATCAGACAAAAGCCTTGACGGAGTATCTCAATTCTCAAGAAAATGGGGTTGGTATCAATCAATTTATGGACTCGCTCAAGGGGATATTAGGAGATTTGAAAGTATCACTGAATTAAATGTACACTCTTGTTTTATGATGTTATCATTTATGAAAGAAAAAAGCGAACTAGAAGCAGAACAAATAAAAAAGAAATTTAAATGAGCAATCAAGGAGTAAGAGGTTTTTATAATCTAACTGAAAAATTAAAAGAACAATTATTAGAAGACATTAATATTAATACAGTAACAACTGGAAACATATCTGATGTAAACCTAAATAAACAAGACATTTTTCCTCTAGGTCATATCATAATAAATAGCGTTACAGATGAAGAACAAATATTAAGATTCAACATCAGCGTTCTTGCTATGGATATTGTTGACCAATCTAAAGATTTTCCAATAGATAGATTCAAAGGTAACAATAATGAACAAGACATTTTAAATACGCAACTAGCAGTTTTAAATAAACTAATACAAAGGCTTAGAATGGGTACACTATATACTGATATGTATCAATTAGATTCATCGCCAAATTTAATACCATTTTATGACAGGTTTGATAATCAGTTAGCAGGTTGGACTGCAAATATGGAAGTTCTTATTTATAATGATATATATATCTGCTAATGAAATACACAAACTTAAAAGCTACTATTGAAAAATATGGTAAGTATGTTGTACAACAAGCGAGAACTAATCTAACTAAAGATGGTAAAGGTGGTGGCTCATTATATAATTCTTTAGAATCTAAAGTTGATGTTGAGGTTGATGCTTTCTTATTAGAGTTTTTAATGGAAGATTACGGACTTTTTGTTGACAAAGGTGTGAAAGGTAAAGACCCTAGTAAAGTATCGCCTAACGCTAAGATAACAGGACAACAAGCACCAAACTCGCCATACAGATTTGGTAGTGGTAATTATGCAGGAACTTGGAAAACTTTCTTAGATAAGATTGAAATTTGGGCAAAAAGTAAAAATGTAAGATTCAGAGAACAAAAAGGAAGTTCAAAAGGTGGTCAATTTAAAGCAGGTAATTATAGGAGTATGGCTTATGTAATTGCTTCTAACATATACAACAGAGGTATAAAAACATCTAACTTTTTTACAACACCATTTGAAAGGTCGCAACAAAAACTAGGAGATGAATTATTAGATTCATTTATTCTTGATGTTGAAAAACAAATAATATACGGAGAAAAATAAACAAAATGGCAAATATAGCATTAAGAAATCCACAATATAAATTCATAGCAATACCCTCATCAGGTGTTCAGTCTGTAGAATGTACAATAACAATAAATACAGTTTTACGATATACACTTGTAAAAAATGTAAGTCCAAGTACAGGATGCAATTTTGATATTTCAGAACTTGTTAGAGATTATTTAGAAATAGATTATTCATCTACTTATACAGCAGATACAGTATTAATTTCAACTAACCTAAAAAACTACTCTGGATTAAATGCAACAGGAAGTCAAGTAGGTTCAACTGTTAATTATACAGATGTAGGATGGGAAGCATTTGGATATTTTTCAGAAGGTTCTAATCCTGAAATACCTTTTACAACAGGCGCACAATTTTTAATAGCACCTAATACTACAGGTGTTGGGTCAAGATGGCAAATCTTTGTTCCATATGGAGTAGCAGGATATGTGCAATACATAACGCAAACAGGAAGTTATTCTGTGAGTTCTTATAGCACTACAGCAACTTCTGCAGCTGGTCAAGGTAACGCTTGTATAATTAATAGAATTGATTGTACTAAATATGGTCAGGGTAGAAAAATTACATTTATAAACCGATATGGAGTTCAGCAAGATTTATGGTTTTTCTTAAAAGAAGTCAGGTCATTAAATAGAACTAATGAAAAATATCAGTCTAATACAATACAATATCCTGATGATGATTATGCGCAATATGAAGTTAAAAACGCACCTAATAAATTATTCAATACACAAGGTAAACAAATGCACACTTTAAGTTCAGGTTATTATCCTGAGTTTGCTAATTCATATTTTGAGCAATTGTTATTAAGCGAATATGTATGGCTTACAAGACCAAAAAAAGAAAATCCTTCAGTTGATGAAACTATACCTGTAACTGTAAAGACTTCTAATATGAAATTCAAAACATCAGTTAATGATAGGTTAATTGAATACACAATAGATTTTGAAGAAGCATTTGACTTAATAAATAACATTAGATAAATGCAAAAACTCCAATTATATATAGGAACGCAAAGGGTTGATTTATTTAAAGATGAAACTGTATCTTTTACACAAACAATACAAAACGTAAAAGACATTAGTAAAATCTTTACTGAGTTTTCTAAAACATTTTCCTTACCTGCATCTAAAGTAAATAATAAGATATTTCAACATTATTACAATTTTGATATACAAGGTGGTTTTGATGCTAGAAATAAAGTAGCAGGATAAAAAGAAAAAAAAACAATACCATAAAAAGAAGGATATATAAAATTAGAGGGAGTTGATTTAAAAAAAAACATACCACACACATATAGAATTACATTTTTTGGGAATACAATAAATTTGAAGGATGTATTAGGAGATGACCAATTAGGAGCATTACCTAGTTTATCAACATACAATCAAGCTTATTCTAAAGCAAATGTTAAAGCTAAAATGACTGCTAATTTAACTAGCACAACTAATATTTGTACTCCACTTATAACACATACTCAAAGATTAAAATATGATTCTGATTCTGCAACACACAATGATGATGGAAATTTATTTTGGCATAATTCAAGTGGAACAAATGGTGTTGTGTGGAATCAATTAAAATTTGCTATAAGATTACAAGCTATTATTGATGCAATAGAATCACAATACCCATCAATAAATTTTTCTGATGATTTTTTTAATAATTCTAGTAACACTCAATTTCATAATTTATGGATGTGGTTACATAGAAAAAAAGGTAGTGTAGAACCAACTCAACAATTAGCTTTAAATTTTGTTGCGTTAGAAGAATTGTATAAGGTTTCAGGTAACACAGGTTTTACTGCTTCTATATTTGGTATATTAGAAATAATAGCACCAACATCCCCAACACAAATTGTACAAACTGATTTAACAGTAACACCAACAAATAATTCAACAGTATATAATATACAGATTTTGAAAAATGGTTCTATTTATGACCAAAGAACTAATGTAACAGGTTCTCAAACTTTTTTTAATACATCTGGAACAATTTTAGGTGCAGGTCAATATAGTATACAGGTTGCAACATTAGATTCTAATGGAATAACTTTTAATGCAAATAATATAGTTTGGACTATTTCTGTTGCTGTTCCTGGTCAAGGTGGTGGTGGTGGAACTGATATTTGGAAAAATGCAACTGCATTTCAAAGTAGCACGATAACCCCTTTTAATATTCCTGAACAAATACCTGAAATGACAATAATTAGTTTCTTAACATCTTTATTTAAAATGTTTAATTTGACTGCTTATATAGATAATTCAGGCACAATAGTAGTTAAGACCTTAGATAGTTATTATGCATCTGGTTCTGCAACCCCTATTGTGATAGATGAATATTTAGATGTAACAAAATCGAGTACAGATGTTGCTTTACCATTTAAAGAAATAGAATATAAATATAAAGGTCTAGGAACTTTTTTAGCAAAACAATATAATCAACTTAATAATATTGGATGGGGAACATTGAAATACACATTAAATAATGCAACTTTTGATGCACCGAATAATATTTATAAAGTAGAAATACCTTTTGAACACCTTTTATATGAAAGATTAATTAATGTTAATACTGCAGTATCAGCACCTGCTAATGAAACAACAATACAATGGGGTTATTTCGTTGATGATAATCAAGAACCTTATTATGGTTTACCTTTAGTTTTTTATGCAATAGAAGTTAGTAATGGAACTGAAATAGCATTACAAACAGGCACAGGTACAGAAGCTATAGATGATTATATTATCCCATCTAATAGTTTAGAAGTAGGAACAACAAATGAAACTAATATTAATTTTACTGCTGCAATAAATGAATATGATGGCTCTGAATATTTAGGAACACTTTTTAATACTAATTATAGTACATACATAAATAATGTCTTTGATATTGGTAGAAGGCTTATTAAAGTTAATGCAATTTTACCACAAAAGATATTTCATAATTTACAGCTGAATGACTTAATACAAATCAGGCAACAAAACTATCAAATAAATTCTATTACAACAAACCTTACAAATGGTAAAAGTCAATTAGAATTATTGAATGTTGGAACACCTTATTATAGGGTGCTACCTAGTGTATCGTATCAAGGCTCACTTGGAACTTTATATTATAATTATTCTGTAGGTATTGCATCAAGTTTATCAATCGGAGATACAATGTATAATAATGCAACATTAACTAGCACAGCGAGTTCTGGAACATATTTTCAAGTAGGCTCAACAGAAGATGATACAGTTTGTCAAGACAGTTCATATATGATGTCAATGACTTTAGATTCTAACGGAATAATAACTAACATATTATGTGGGCAACCTTAAAATAAAATTATGATTAAAAATATATTAGACTTGCTAAATTTAGCAACAGGAGAAACTGAAAATATCAAAATAGCAAAAGGTAAATATGCATTACCTAAAACTTTGAAACAGGGTTTTAAAAAATTAAAAAACAATATCAGATGGCAACAGTAGTAAAAGAATATGATATAAAAATATCAACTAAACAAGCACAAGCAAATATTGATGAACTTAATAAATCGCTTGAGTTACAAGAGGAATTAATTGATGATATTGAAAAAGAACTTAGACAATATCAAAAGGAATTAAATAAAACCTCAGCTACAGACCTAGCTAAACGACAAGACTTAAATGATAAAATTAAACAAACTAAAGAAAGGTTAACAGATGAAAAGATTGCTTTAAAACAAGTCAATAAAGACAGAAAAAAAGCAAACGAAGTTATGAAAGAAGCAGAAGAAAACGCTGCTGACTATTCTGGTGCACTAGGTTTAATTGACCAAAAAACAGGTGGCGTAATATCAGGTTTCAAAGGTTTAAAAGATGGTATAGGTGGTGTGAACAAAGGCTTTAAAACTATGAGGGGTGCTATAATAGCAACAGGGATAGGTGCGTTAGTTTTAGTATTAACATCTTTAGCTTCTGCTTTTACTTCTTCTGAAGAAGGGCAAAATAAATGGTCTAAAGCTATGGCTATGGTTGGTGCAGTTGTAAGTGCTTTTACAGATAAATTAGCTGACTTAGGAATGTTCTTAATAGATGTGTTTACAAACCCAATAGATGCTCTTAAAAACTTTGGCAATAGTATCAAAGAATTTGTTATGGATAAGGTTGACAAAGTCATTGATGGATTAGGCTTAATGGGTAGTGCTATTAAAAAATTATTTTCTGGAGATTTTTCTGGTGCATTAGATGATGCTAAAGATGGTTTTGTATCATTAAATAAAGGACTGAATCCAGTTGTTATATCAACAGATTTATTAATTGACGGAACTAAAAAACTTATTAAAAGTACAAAAGACTTAGTTACTGAAATGAAAGCTGAAGCTAAAATAGCAGGACAGATAGCTGACCAAAGAGCAAAAGCTGATAAATTAGATAGGCAAATTATAGTTGATAGAGCAAAAGCCAATAGAGATAGAGCCGACTTATTAGAAAAAGCAGTTGATAAAGAAAAATTTACAGTTAGTGAAAGAATTGAATTTTTAAAAGAAGCAGGTCAATTAGAAGAAGAAATAACAAAAAAAGAAATACAAGCTGCACAATTAAGGTTAGATGCAAAAGTTAAAGAAAACGCATTAGGTAAATCAACTAAAGAAGATTTAGAGGAAGAAGCAAACTTAAGAGCAAACCTTATTAATTTAGAAACTGCAAAACTCACGAAAGCGAAAGAAGTTACATCACAAATAATTGCTTTAAATGCTGAAGCCAAAACAATAAAAGACCAAGAAGATGCTGAAGCTAAAGCTAAAAAAGAACAAGATGATGCAGATGAATTAACAAAGGCACAAGAACTACAAACATTAAAAGACCAAATAAGAGATGCCTCAGCAGTAACAGATGATGAAAAAAGAGAATTAGAAATTATTAAAGTTACTGAGCATTATGATAAATTAATAGCATTAGCAAAAGCACAAGGTTTATCAATTGTTGGTTTAGAAAAATCTAAGGTTGATGCATTAAATAAATTTAATCAAGAAAATGCTGAAAACTCAGTTAAGTGGGAAGATATGACTGCTAAAGAAAAACTCGGTATTGCTAGTAGTACATTAGGTAATATGGCAACTATACTAGGCGAAGAATCAGCAGCAGGTAAGGCAGCAGCTATTGGTCAAGCAACTATAAGCACATTTCAATCAGCTACAGATTCTTATAAATCTATGGCAGGTATACCAATTATTGGTCCTGCATTAGGTGCGATTGCAGCAGCAGCAGCAGTTGTTTCAGGTATGGCTCAAGTTAAAGCTATAAAAGGCACAAAGTTACCAACTTTAGCAGGTAAAACACCACCTGCAGTAGGGGGTGGTTCAACACCAACACCTGCTCCACCGACACCACCTTCATTTAATTTAGTTGGTTCAAGTGACACAAACCAATTAGCTGAGGTAATAGGAGAACAAACTCAAGCACCTGTACAAGCATTTGTAGTAGCGAGTGAAGTTACAACTGCACAAGGATTAGAAAGAAACACTATTGAGGGTGCAACAATAGGATAAATACAAATTTAAATTTTTAATACGTTATATAATTATGAAAATAATAGAACTAATTTTAGATGAAGAACAAGAAGAAAGTGGCATAGATGCTATTTCTATTGTTGAAAGTCCAGCTATTGAATCTGATTTTGTTGCTTTAAATTCACAAGAAATTAAATTAGCAGAACTAGACAAAGAAAAAAAAATATTATTAGGTGCTTTATTGATACCTAATAAACCTATTTACAGAAATGGAAATGAAGGGGATTATTATATATTCTTTTCAAAAGATACCATAATGAAAGCATCGCAGATGTATTTGAAAAATGGTTATCAAAATAATTCAACACTAGAACACAAAGAAGCGTTGAATGGATTAACACTTGTTGAAAGTTGGATAGTAGAAGACAAAGTACACGACAAGTCAAGAAAATATGGACTAGATGTTCCTGTAGGTACTTGGATGGGAGCAGTAAAAGTAAATAATGAGGATATTTGGCAAGAATACGTTAAAACTAATAAAGTTAAGGGTTTTTCTATTGAGGGTTACTTTGCAGATAAAATGGAAAGACCTAAAGAATCAATCAAAGAAGATATGTCAGAAGATGACAAGTTACTTAATGAAATAAAAAACATATTAACAAATGAAACGGAATAATAATAGACCATATATACCTAGTAGAACAAGTCCTAAGGGAAGTTCTAGAGCGTGTTTATGTTGGGATACTAATAAATATTCTATTGATTGTTGTGATGGCTCAATACACGCACAAGGCATCGGAGTAATCACAAGAATAACTTGAAAATGCAAAATTAAATCAAATAATCGTTATATAAATAATATGAAATCAACTGAAATGTTAAACCAAATTAAAACACTTCTAAACATCGAGGTAAAACTTGAGGAAATGAAGTTAGAAAATGGCACTATCGTAAGTGCTGAATCATTTGAAAAAGGTAAAGAAATTTTTATCGTAACAGATGATGAAAAAGTAGCAATGCCTGTTGGCGAATATATACTAGAAGATTCAAGACTAGTAGTTGTAGAAGAAGAAGGAATTATTGGAGATGTTAGAGAAGTTTCTGATGAAGTTCCGCAGAAAGAAGAAGCAGGAGAAGAAATCACTGAAGATTTAAAAGAAGATGACTACGAGGAAGACAAAAAAGATGAAGAAAAAATGGCTGATGTTGGAGATTGGGAAGGGATGGAAAAAAGAATCCAAAACTTAGAAGATGCTATCGCTGATTTAAAATCAGACAAAGAAAGCAAAATGGAAGAAGAAGAAATGAGTTCTGAATCACAACCATTAAAATCAAGAACAGTAAAAGAAGAATTTTCTGAAGAAGTAAAAAAAGAAGAATTATCTGAAGCTGCTGTAAAGCCAATAAAACATAATCCAGAATCAGTTAGTAAAACAAAAAAGGTTGAATTTGCAAAAGGTAAGTTTAACACAACACTAGATAGAGTATTAAATAAATTAAATAAATAATAAAAAAAATGAGTAATCTAAAAAATGTAAATTTAGCAACTGCTGTAAATATCACTACTACGTATGCAGGTGAGTTCGCAGGAGAATATATTGCTGCAGCACTTCTTTCAGCATCTACAATTGATGATGGAGGATTAACAGTAAAAGCAAATATTGCTTACAAAGAAGTAATTAAAAAATTAGCAACAGGTTCTTTAGTTAGTCCTGCTAGTTGTGATTTCACACCTAATTCATCTGTAACACTTACAGAAAGAATTATCCAACCAGTTGAGTTACAAGTTAACCTACAATTATGTAAGTATGACTTCGTAAACGATTGGGAAGCACAACAAATGGGGTATGGCTTAAATCAATCTTTACCACCAAAATTCTCTGACTTTATGATTGCTCACGTAGCAGCAGAAGTAGCACAAAATACAGAATTATGTATTTGGCAAGGAGATACAGGTGCAGCATCAAACAATTCATTTGATGGGTTTGAAAAACTAATCGCAGCTTCAGCAGCAGCAGGAGATATTCCAGCAGGTCAACAAATTGCAAAAGCAGCAATAACATCAGCAAACGTAATTGATGAATTATCTAAAGTAGTAGATGCTATACCATCTTCACTATATGGAAAAGAAGATTTATTCATTTATATTCCTTCTGCAATAGCTAAAGCTTATGTTCAAGCATTAGGTGGATTCGCAGCTAACGGATTAGGAGCAAATGGTGTAAACGCACAAGGAACACAATGGTGGAACAATGGTTCACTAAGTGTAAATGGTGTAAAAATATTTGTTTGCCCAGGAATGAGTAGTGATGTAATGTACGCAGCACAAAGAAGTAACTTATACTTTGGAACAGGAATCTTAAACGATTCTAACGTAGTAAAAGTTTTAGATATGGCTGACTTAGATGCTTCAAACAATGTTAGAATGGTAATGAGATTTACTTCTGCAGTACAATTTGGTATTGCTTCTGACATCGTAGAATACGCATAATAATTAACTAACTGAATTAAGGCAGGTAGAATAATCTGCTTGCCTTTTTTTTTAAAATAAATATAAATACTATGGCTTGTACACTAAACACAGGTAGAAAAGTACCTTGTAAAAGTGCCTTTGGGGGAATAAAAACTGTTTACTTTGCTGATTATGGAACTATTCAATCAGTTGCAGTAGATTCAACAACAAAAGAAGCAACAATCACAAATGGTTCGCCTGCTCCAACTTGGTACGAATACGATGTAAAAGGTAATTCATCTTTAGAAACAACTGTAACAAGTTCTAGAGAAAATGGTACTACTTTTTATACTCAAACTTTAAACTTAACATTAACTTATTTAGATGCTAAAACACAAGCAGAACTACAAGTTCTTGCAGTAGCTAGACCATACATTGTTGTAGAGGATTACTACGGTAATAGCTTCCTTTGTGGTTTTGAAAACGGAATGGATTGCACAGGTGGTACAGTTGTTACTGGTGCTGCTGCAGGAGATTTGAGTGGTTTCACATTAACTTTTGAAGGGTTAGAAGAAACTGCACCTTATTTCTTAGATAACGGAGTTACTCCAGATGCGACACAAATAGACCCAACTGCATAATAATAGTTTTTTTTAATTGTAAATTAAGCACTCTTTATAGGGTGCTTTTTTTTTGCCTTAATGATTGTACAAATTCCTTGTATTATTACGTTATATAAGTAATGATTATATTAACTACATCAGCAACTGCCCAAGCATTATCAATTATTCCTAGAGAATATACCGATGCTTTTAGTGTATCTATAACAGATGATAGCACTAACATAACTAAATACTATGATATAACATCAGCAGTAATTTCTAATGATTATTTAAACTTTAATTTAACATTTAATCCTATCTTAGTAGAAAATCATTTTTATGATTTAAGATTATATATAGATTACAATTATTGGAATACAAATTATAGTTTCTGGAATTTATATGACCAAATATGGAATTTAGATTCTGAACAAATAGATGACATCTATAAAGATAGAATATTCTGTACAGACCAAGATGTAGACCAATTAAATAAAAACGACCATTATGAATTAAATAAAGGTCAATACCTGACTTATGATGGGTATGATAATACATATTTAGTAATATGAAAAATAGAAAAAGAAATACACTAGGGCAATTCGTAAAAAATTCTAAGGTTTCGGAGTTTGGCTTTGTAAATTTAAGCACATATACAAGTCCTGAAATTGAAGAAGTTCAAGGTAAAGAATGGGTTCAGTATGGTGCTGATAATAATTACTTTCAGTTTTTAATTGATAGATATAATGGTAGTCCTACAAATAATGCTGCTATAAATGGTATTAGTCAGCAAATTTATGGTAAAGGTTTAAACGCAACAGATGGTAATAGAAAGCCAAATGAGTATGCTCAAATGATTTCTTTATTCAAAAAAGAATGTGTTAGAAAACTATGCTATGATTTAAAATTAATGGGTCAATGTGCTATACAAATAATATACACTAAAGATAGAAAACGTATTGCTCAGGTTGAGCATATGCCTATTGAAACTTTAAGGGCAGAAAAATGTAATGAAGATGGGGAAATACCTGCATATTTTTATTTTAAAGATTGGGTTAATATAAAAAGAAGCGATGAGCCTTTAAGAATACCAGCTTTTGGTATGTCAAATGAAAGCATTGAGATATACTACATAAAACCATACAAGAGTGGCTTTTATTACTATTCTCCTGTCGATTATCAAGGTGGTTTGC
>Ga0098059_1001211_pt1 | contig 13188 bp, 3 predicted proteins | sample 20_taG_FD_92580 | JGI IMG/M metagenome (GOLD analysis project Ga0098059, IMG submission 92580) | Marine viral communities from the Subarctic Pacific Ocean - 20_ETSP_OMZ_AT15318 metaG | ecosystem: Environmental > Aquatic > Marine > Oceanic | place: Subarctic Pacific Ocean | collected 2015-01-19
CCGTAAGGAAGAGGAATCTTGTAGTAGTCTTTTCCGTTTCTAGGGTTCATTATAATCATATTCCTTTCCTTTATGTAGTCGGGAATTTTGTCGTAAAATATTACACCGTCCTCATCTTCGTCTGACATCGCTCTGTTCATCATGGTTACGAGTCCTGAAAATAAGAACAATCCAAACGCTAGTTTCTGCGCATTGTTAACTCTTTTTAAACCAGCTCTTTTAGACCCGTCGGGCTTGGTTGCAGGCTTAAGTGTTGCTAAAGACCTACCTAAAACCATTGAACCTTGAACAGACGCGTTAAAGAACATGTAAACGCCGTTAAGCGCTTGCCCCCACTCTCCGTGTCTGTTAAAGTTTACTGTTACATTTTTGGCAAACTGAGCAGCTTTACCTCTGCTAATACCCTTCTCTCTTGCTGCAATATAAGCTGCTAATCTAATGCTGTTTTCAAAAGCATCATTAACACCCTCTACAACGGTAGCAAGGTTTTTAGGAACCCCTAGCAACTCTTGCATCTTAGATTTGTCTTTAGATTCTTTTTCTAGAGCTTTAGCAATATCAGATATCTTCTGTGTGTAGGCCCAGCCAGTTTTACCTCCGTCTGCTTTGTATTCATCATAATACCTCTGCATCAACGGATCAGCCTCCATGCCAACCTTAGGTTTAAGTAAAGATTTTAGTGTACTAGGAACCATTTTTATCATATCCTGAACTACCTGCTCACCATCGAGTCTACCGCCTTCTATGTCTGATTCAGCTGAAGCATTAAATATAGCTGACTGTATATCACGAGAGAAGTTAGATATCATAAACTCAGGGCTGAGGGTTGTAAAAGAAGCTCTTAGCCACCTAGCAGGCTTAGCCATCATGTTACCAAACATTGAAGTTGCTGGAGCATTTAACCCTCTTAACGTCTCTGCGTAGCTAGCATCTACAAACCTTATGTACCTCTGCTTACCATCTACCCTTACAGCAATGGTATGTGGATCTACATCGTTAGGTTTGTTAACTATAGACCAAACATTTTTATTAGGATTCTGTTGAACTAATTCATAGAGAGATTGTAAAGCCTCGTTTGTCCTGCCCTTAATATGAACAGATGCATTTTGAGATATTATCTGCGCTAGTATGTTAGGGGCTTCTGATTTTCTACCACTAGCCTTTTTAAAGGTACTTCCATACACGTGCATCCCAGCCCCTCCAGTAGGGTAAGACGATGAGAATGAGTCTTTTTCGTCTTGTGCTAACCCTCCAAGCGGTACGTAGTTTTTAAATAAGTTCTCTAGAACATCAATGGTCTCTTGACTTTCTAGACCAAACTTCACCATCGTATCCCTTGTGTTTTGCTGTATCTCTCTTATTTTTTTAGCTATTTCTTCTATCTTAGCTTTCTTAGCTTCATCCATAGAGTTTAAGATCTCATCAGCTCTAGCGTCAGTTATTCCACTACCACTTACGTCCTCTCCGTTGCTCCTCTCTAATATCACAGCGTTACGCTCTTTCGCGTGCTGAGCATATAAGTACAGCTCTACTTCTTCAATATTTAAACCTTTCTTCTTTATATCGTCTGTGATGTCTTTAACTTTATCTTTTAAAAGCTCTAGATCGTTAGCAGACTTACCATACATACGAGTCTCTGCCATTTCAAAATCTTGTGATTCCTTTAGCTTACCATCCTTTGACTTAGCAATGTCTTCTTGTATATTAAATATGTACTGATACTTGTTAGCAAACTTCTGTAAAAATTTGTTTCTCAAACGCTGGTATGCGCTCATAGTACGTAGCTCAAACGGTCCTTGATCCGTTTCAAACATTTCCGTACTTCCTTCAGTATCTATGTCTTTTGTTTTAGAGAAGTTTAAGTCTGTTGATTTAGATGTAACCCCTTTAAACCCTAAGGCTACTTTAGCGGGGGTTGCAGTAGCAGCTTTTAGCTTCTGCATCATAGATGCATCTTTCTTTGTTGCCATCCTGTATACATCTTTTGTTGCAGGTTTATCTTCAACCATTACAATGCTTTCTAGCCCCCCATTCATAGCATAAGGAAATGACGAGCCTTGATCCATTTTAGTTTGAAAACCACCACTAATGCTTCTCATTTTATCTAAATCTATAGTCATAACTGCTGCCATAGTTCCAGACTCAACAGATTGTCCTTGTTCGTCTAAATATTCAGGGAGTATAAGTTGCTCTCTTATATCGGATATTGTTGGTAAAACAGGATCTCCTTCTATTTGTGCTTCTGCTACAAAGTTGTCTCTAATTAACGCTAAACCAATTCTTTTAAAATGACCTAACGTAGTTTTATCAGCCTTTAAAAAAAGCTCATGCCCTTTTTTTAGAGATTCGTAATCTTTCCACTCATAAACTCCATCACTCTTTTTTACTATAAGTGGCTCAAACTCAGAAGAATTTTCAGTTTTAAAAGCAGCTTCAAAAGCGCTGTCTTTTTTATCTGACTTTCTTGCGTTCCACCCTAAGTTAGCTTGCTTTAAAACAATGTCTTCATCTATAACGCCTTGACCAACTTGACGGAAAACATTGTCTACAATAGATTCAAAAAGAGCTGGGTTAGCTATCATTTCATTAGCGTCATTTAAAGAAATGCTAACGTGAATCTTTCCTGAAAGATTCTGAACCTTATTCATAAATTGTTTTCTGTAATTTTTTGACCTAAAAGAAACAGATTTTCCAAAGTCAGAAGTAGTAACTTCTTCTATACCGCTTCTTAGGTTGTACGGTTTTGAGTTTCCTTTAAATTTAAAATTAACGGCTGCCACCTGATCCCAAGCAACGTTAAAAACCTTACCCTCTTTAAAGTCTTTAGCTATCTCTTTAAATGGTTTTTTAATTAAATCGGTTGCTTTACCTAGATAACTTGATACATTTATAATGCTATCTGTATTATCTAAAACGGTCTTTCTATACTTCTTAGATGCTTTTTCTTTAGAAAATTTTATAGAAGATGTGGCGTCTGGATTAACCTCCCTATCAGTATCTTGAATGTCCTGAACCTCTGTATCTACTTCGCTCTCACCAAACTTGCTGATCCCAGACATATTAAATATCTCAGGATTTACGTTAGGGTTTATTTTATCTTTATTACCCTTTATAGCTCTTAAGTCTTCAATAGAAACGTCCGAAGCTATTAAAGCTAACAGATTCTTTTTAGCTATAACAAAGTTTTCTATTTCAGATTCTATGCTTTGCTCCCCCTCTGTTTGTGGGAAGAAGTCTTGAAAATCTGTAAATAGATTTATCCTCTTACTGTTGTTCATCCACAAGTCCGTAACGCTTTTATCTAGCGAAACTCTTTGAGATGTTAGTTCTCTGTTAAGCTCTTCTGTCTCAAAATGATCTTTAATCCTCCTTTCGTTAAAAGTCATTTGAGTAGGCATGTTAAGAACATTGCCCCCCCTGTCTGTTTTAGGTTTAGGTGGTTTTACGTTATGTCTTTTTTCGTTTCCTTCAGCATCTTTTGTTATAAAGTACACATCTTCCATCCTAGATGTCTCCTGACCGTTACCTGTAAGCTTAGCCCATAAGTTTCTGTAGTGAAAGTAGTCGTTAACCTTGACTGATTTTTCTTTTACAGATCTAACGGTAGACACACCTGTAAACTGATTGGTTCTAGAAACCACATCGGTGTAGTACAACTCCGTGTCTTTCAAGTAAGTAAACTCTTTCTTTTTGCTAAAGTCAAGAGATTTAGCACCTTCTTCAAACTCTTGCTGTTTTTTACCCTCTTCTGTGTCTTTAGGTAATAAAGCGTCAGCCTCTTCAGCTAACCTAGTTTGATATTCAGCTTCTGTTTCTGTAGGTTTTTTGGCTAAAGGATCTACCTTAACCTCTGTCTCTACACCTCTAGTAGCCATCTCAAACTTTCTAGCTAGCTTAGTAATAGACTCAGCACCTGTAATGATATTTCCTTTTCCCCCAATATTCTTATATATTGCGTTTATCATTTTTACAAACCTAGCTAAAGGGCCTTCTAAAACTTTAGGGTTATTAGCATATTCCCTAAGAACTTTTATAATAGATTCCTCTTGAATTTTTGAAGTAGCATCTCCATCATAGTTAGATTCAACGTCTTCTAAAATTTTCTTTACTGCTTCATTTTTATTAGCTACAGACTTTAACTCATTGTAAAGTTTGCTTCTAGAAGCAGCGTCTTTACCAATAACATCTACCAAATGAGCATGACCAAACTCTTCTCTTATATCTTTTATGGTAGATTTTTTATGCATTACTACCGTTTGCGTATTAGGATCAAAGAAAGCATTAACTTTTCCCTCTTTTATAGCTTCAGCCACTTCTGGACTATACTCAGACATATCCTCGTAGTTCTTATAGAACTTTATTTTCTTTACAGAATCTCTACCTTTAAAAGCTTTGGTAAGGTTATCTATAGCTTGAGCTTGTCTTAAGCTCATCTTATCTTTTCCGTCTCCTACATTCTCTGTATCAGCTATAAAGTTTGTGGCTCCATCTATATCTGTGTCAAATGTTGGTGATACCTCCTCTACAGGTGCTTCCTCTACAGGCGTATCTCTTTGTAATTGCAAAGCTTGAGTAAGACTAAATTGATCAAACTCATTTATACCTGCCGCATCTGCTGCTGCGACAGCTTTTCTCATTCGTCGAGTTACAGCCGCAAGTTTTGCCCTTTCAGAAGGTGTTCGTTCTGATGCTTCTTTATCTTCAATAGCTTTAATCTCAGGTGCAAACATTGAAATAAGCCATTTATTATATAATTCTACTACATTGTCAGGAGTAGCATCTATTATTTTTTGTGACTCATCTTGTTCTACAACTCCTTCCGTCTCTTTTACTTCAGGGTCTTTAGTTTCATCGAACTCAGATAAAGCTTTTTCTTCTTGAATCTGTTCCTCTGGTGCTGCTTTTGGTGCTACAGGAGTTTCTTTTCTTTTGTCTGCCTCTTTCTTATTTTGCTCCTGTGGTTCAGTTGCTACTTCTTCGTTATTAGAATCCTCCGCCATAACAGGCTCTTCAGCTTCTTTCTCTGCTCTTTTAACAGCAGCATCCTCTATTTGTTTTTTGCTTTCATATAAAGCCTCAAACCTCTTCTCTAGCACATCCTTATCTTCTTTGGTAATAGCTTCGCCTGTCCAATATTTTCCTTTAGCTATTATTTCTTTTATTCTAAATAACTCTTGGTTTAAACTCAAAACCTTACCCTGCTCTTCAGGATTTAAAGTACTATAAAGAGCAGCCTCTTCCTGTGAAATCATTTCATGTTCAGCCATAGCTTTTACAAGCTTTTCTCTGTACAGAGCTTTTACTTCTGGGTTGGTTTCTTGGTCATGAAGATTCTTAACCTCTTTAAGAACCTCTAAAGTTCTTAATTTATCCTTCATATTCCTGCTATGACCTACATTACTTGCCATTTTAGACAATCCTGCAGGGGCTGCAGCTCCCGCCATTCCACCTAAAAAAGCATCCACCGATTGAGTTAAGTTTAAATCTCTTACGTTTCTACCTGCCTCTAAGTCTCCAAGCATATCTATACTTTGATTTGTAAGGTCTACAAAGCTTTCTTCAAGAGCTTCAGGTATCATATACTCTTTAAATATGTTTTTGTTTTTATTAACAAGCTTTTTTCCAGATGCTTTTATAGATTCTTTTCCTACTAGTCCTTTTCCAAGGTCTTTTAAAGCTCCAGTAGCACCTTTTCCAGCTTGTGTAAGGTATTTAGCAGCAGTTATTTCAATAACCGTTTTAGGAACTGCATGGCCAATTACCTCAAGAGGACTCATGTGTGGGTTGTTAACCCTCATATCTGAATAATGGCTAGAAAGCACATCAACCGCAAGGGGTATTCCGCTTCCTATAGTATATTCCGCTGCGGTTCTAAAAGCATCTGCAGCTAACCTAGATGTTTGAGCAGTAGAAGCTATCCAAAAATCATCTGAACTAATATCTCCTTTTCTATAAGCATTCATCCTGTCAACTGGCCCCATGTTAAAAATATCTACAGAAACTCCCGTTCCAACCGCTAGCTTTTGAGTCACTTTAGCTCTATGCTTATCTAACTCTATTTTTTTTGCAGCCGCTTTTTCATATAACTCTTTGTGGGTGTGGACATTAGGAAGCGTGTTTAATGCAACTCCTTGTCCAGTGGGATGAGGTAAAACTGAGGTTTGAGCAAGGTCATGAAACATCATCTCTATACCAATAGGAATACCTTTCATGGCATTTTTAAAATCTTCAACAATAGCTCCTCCAAGACTTGTAGTTCCGTAATAAGCTTTTTCACCAATTCTTTCAATTTCATCTTTAACTTCTTGCTCTAACTTCTCTCTTCTTGCAATGGTTCTGTCTATAGAATTTGCCATAAACAAATTCATATCTGCATAACTATCAGTTCTATACCTAAAGTCTGACCCATATTTTTGGTTAAGGTCATTTGCCTGCTGCATAGCATTAGCCATTTGATTTGAAGATGTTTTGCCTATTTCATTAGCAGCTTGAGCTATTTCAGCTAAAATCTCTGGTGAGTATGGCTTTTGTTTAACAAGAATACCGTCCTTTGAATAATAGGGTTCTCGTTGCTCTTTAATGTTAAACTGCGTCAAAAGTCCTTGACTTTGAAACGCTCTAAGTAGTTTGTTTATTTTTTCGCCGTCTTGACCATCAAAGCTTTGAACAGCATCGGCTAGTTTTAAAGCATAATCGCCATTAAATAAAGCTTCAGATGATTGATCATCCATAATCCTTACTGCCGCAAGATCAGGATTAGCAACAGTTTCTATACGTTGAAGTTGTTCTTCAGTCTCTTGACCAGTCGAACCCAAGCCAAACTGAAAGGGTTCCCCATCTGGTTCGGAAACATCTTTTTTTTTTAAAGCACCTTCAAGCAATTCTTGCTGTTCTTTGCGGATTCTGTCTCGCTCTTTCTTGTTTGCAAGTTGCTCTTTTCGTTGAGTATCATACCTTACATTTATGGTATTAACCACCTCGTTAGGATCATGTCCATTAGACTGCATTATCTCTACAATTCTTTGAGAATCAAAATTGCGGTCTAGCAAGAGGTCTAAGTCCTGCTCTAGAGTGTACTTAGGTTTAATTGGATCTCCGTTCATGTTCTATTGATTATCGAATATAGTTGCTTCGTCGGGGGTGCTACCTATAAAGGCTGGATTGGATGCCTCGTCAGCGTCTCTAAGAATCTGTAAAATGTTTTGGTTAACGGTGTTTTGCTGCTGACTAAGCAAATATAACGCTATATCATTGTTAGCAAAAATTCTATTCCACGCCTCGCCAGCTATTCCGTCAGCACCTTGCTCTATAATTATATCTTCAGCTTGCGGATCTCTTGTGACCTCCACTTCTTCTATGGTTCCGTATTCTCCAGCTAATGCTCGTGCTTCTTCATAAGAAGATGCAGTTCCTTCCTCGTTATTGTCATTCGTCCACTCATATCCTTTACTTTTTCTTTCTCTCATTATACGGGCTGTCTGTTTTCCTTTAGGGTTAACGCCAAAGCCGTAAATATCGTAATTACCGCCAGATCCACCAAAATTAGACCCCTTAACCCCTATGGGTTCAGGAAGGGAAAACATATCGTAACTTATAGATGTGTCTCCTGTAGTTACGTCTGGAGTTTCTAGCTCCATATCGGCACTTAAAGTTCCATACCCTTCAAAAGGATCAACAACATCATCTCCACCACCTGTACTTCTACCTCTTTGAGCTGTGGTTTCCCCTTTAGTAAATCTAGATTGTTCTATAAATAGTTCTCTACCCATAGCAATAACTTTTTTTGCTTTCTCCTCATCTAACGCTTCAAAGTTTCCGTTGACGAAATTTTTTCTCTCTTCATCAGAAAATATATCTATTAACTTTCTTTGTTCTAAAGTATTTAATACTTGTCTCCTGCGCCATTCCCCCATTTTAGTTCTGTCTTCTTTAAACCCTGTTTGAAGAATATTATCATCGTACAACTGACCCGCCCTTTCCTCGCTCCATAAGCCATTATTCCAACCTATATCGGTATAAACTTCTGAGGATTTAGCCCAATCTCCAATAGCTCCAGCTTCTATAGGTCTGGTTTGTAGGTCATACATAGATGAATTTAAAGTAGCTTCTATATCACCTAGCTCTTTAAGCTGTCCATCAGAGGGGTCTATAGCCATCATACGTCCATTTACAGTTGCTATACCATATTTATAGGGGTTATCCCAAGCTCGTTGAGCTAAAGCGGCATCAGAAGCTTCTGGAAGAACATATTCTTCATCCACCCCTAATCCTTCATTTAATGCATTTACTTGTGGGCCTGTTGCAGTAACCAAAGTTTCGTATGTAAGCTTTTTGTCAGCTATAGATTCTTGCCTAGATTTAGCTATGTTATATTGTTCTCTAAAGTTTGCTATAATCTCCTGAGCTTCTACTGGATTTTTTGCTTCTCTTATTTTTGCTCTTGCGTCTTCTGCTAAATCGCTTAAAGCTGTAGAAAATTGCCCCATCCCACCTATAGTAGTGTCAAACCCATGCATGGTTTTAAGGTCTTCACGCATCATAGTCTGTGCGTTCTCAAACTGCCTCATAGCTTCTCTCTTCTTATTTTCTATAAGAGTAGCAGCTTTAAATATCGTGTCAGAAACACCTTTCGTGCCAGCTCCCCCTTGAGAGATTTGTTGCGAAGGTTGAAGCCCTTGTGTAAAAGTAAATCCTCCGTTAGCCATTATTTTTGAAATTGTTTCTTAGAAAGAAGGTTTCTTAAAAACTCTACAAGTTTACCTCCTTCACCAGATTCTACTAACTCTTCGATGGTATCGGTTTGATCGACGTTAAACACAAGCTCACCCCCTGTAACCTCCCCTTCTTTCAAGCCTGTGTCTTCATCTATAATTGCTTTAGGGTTGTTTTCATGGCTAAACTCTCCGTTAGTCATACCTCCTCCGTCTTCAAAATTTAAAACACCTCCCTGCTCATTATTGGGTACTTCTTCTTCTTCTTGATCTGGATTAATTTGATTTAAAAGCTCCAGTACACCGTCCATACTCGTGTTATTTCCGTCACCCAAACCTACCCCTACTTTAGGGTCAGTGAGAGCTGAGTATGCAGCTATTCCTGTATTGAGCCCTGCCTCTGTTGATGCTGGTCCAGCTTGTGCCGCTTGTAACATAGCCGCTAGCTCCATTTGCCTTCCTGCCTCTGCCCCTAAAGCTCCTCTGTCCATTAGCTTTTCACTCAAAGCAGCTTGCTTGTCTAAAGCAGACTGTTCAAGATCCGCAATAACAGCGTTTGCCGCTGCCCTTTTATCTAACCCTAACAGATTCGCTCGTTGAAGGTTTTGCTCTATCTCTCTCGCCTGTTGAGGAACTAACCCAGACATTCTAGGGTCTCCACTTTGAATAGCTGAAACAAGGTCTCCTCGGCCCTCTTGCCCTCTACGCCTTGTAGCTTCTACAAACTCTTCAGCAGCGATTTTAGCGTCTTCAGAGGCATCTCTCTGTTCTTGAGCTACGTCAAATTTACCAGACCGAAGCTCCTCTAGCATCTTTTCATAGAGCTTTATACCTGACTCTTTCTGTTCTCTTCCTTCTTCTTGGAGAAAATCTTGTCCAGCTTTACCTGCTCTCTTTGAGCCTATTTTTTGAAGTAAACCCGCCAGCGCTGACGTAGTGAGCTTTCCAGTATCCGAATCTAAAAAGTCGTCTGTCTTACTTAAAATTTTTGTCCAGTCTATTGCCATGTTACAAAAGTAGTGAAATATTAATTACTATGGTCAAGATTTGTAGGGGAATATTCAAGGTTAACTGCATGTACCTCAAAATCCTCACTACCTAAAGTTAAAGTTACGTCTGCCACTTGACCTTTTGGCGACTCACCGTTAATAGAACTAGGGTAGGCAAAATATAAATTAGTACCTTCACTCAATCCAGCCCCTCCTCCGAGAAGAAGCATTCCGTTATAGAGAATAAGAGTGTTCCCTAAAGGTATAGGCTCTACCTCTCCATTTTTAACACCTTGAGGGTTGTCAGTTACCCCTACAGCACCTCCGCTTAAAGCGTTCATTTCTGTATAATAAAACTCTATATAAACGCCGCTAGAAACACCTTCAAAGCTAAGGCCTGACGCAGCCTCTGCAGCCTCTTGTGACGTATGTATGTTTTTTATCTGACCTATAAATTCAAAGTTAGACAAAGTATACTCGTTTTCAGTACCTATATGGCCGTACAGAATACCTCCTTTTTGCCTCATCTCCCCAATAGACCCAGACTCCCCGTTTACAATAAACGTGTTTATGCCCGATATGTTATTAGGGTTAAGACTTTCAACTGAAAGAGATTTAAATTGTTTGTTTGAAGAAGGATTGTCGTTAAAAGATACCCCTATAACGGAAGGTGATGTAGTGTTATAAAAAGTGTTGTTACTTTCTGACAACCCATCATGTTTCCAAGCAACACCTGTACCCGTAGTCATTGTAGGAGATGTAACCATAAGATCTTTAACCCAAGCTATACATGAGCTAAAAAAGCTGTATCTAGTTTTCCAAACTCCTTTTTTATTGTCAAAAGCTATTGTTCTATTCATGGTTTTGTAGCGTTAAAAATCTGGAGAATAGTGTTGGTCCATATCGTTCCAATTAGAACCGCCTTGTAACTCACTTATATTAAATCCGTATCCAACTAGGAAGTTTAGCAAGTCGGCAGAACCAATTTCACCATCAAAAGTAGTATCAGACTGAACGGCCTTAAAACTTTCTCCTACTACAGGTAGCTCCGTCATTGCCTGCATTAGCGCTTGATATTCGCTTCTTGTTATTCCATGAGCAGTAATGTATGCTTGCAAACTTTGAGGACCGTCTGTAACGTCAGAACCAGAACCAGAAGACAAACCATCATTAAACCCAGCTGTATACCCGTTGTCGTATCCAGCATCGGTTATAACGTTAAGAAGGTTAGTAGGTAAATACATATTATAACTATCCTCATTATTTGTGTGAACAACATCTAAAGCTCCTTGCAACGCATTAGCTGATTCACTTGTCATGTTTTGATTAATTATGTCAGACCAAGAAACAGGCGTTCCTGCTACAACACCACTAGACCCTGCCGTAGGACTTCCTAGGGTATATTGAAAAAAATTATTACCCCCACCTTCTTCATCATAAAAATTAAAACTACCTCGAAAAGCGCTGGTCCAAGCTTTAAGCTCGTTAAGTGCCGCATTAACAGCTGGAGCAAGAGAATTTCTTTGAGGCTGTGTTAGAGTTTCAAAGCCTGTAGTCGACCCCCCGCTTTCAGGGTTGTAATCCACCTCTGCAAGGTTGTTTATAGGCGACCATCCGTGCGCGCCTAAACTTAAGCTTACATCAATAAGATCTTTTTGAAGGCTCAATATTTCTGTAGAAAGACCTGCTTCAGTTAAAGCCCCTTGTGACACTCCAGAATTGTAAGCGTTTTCTATTGCTTGCTCATAAGAGGGTCCACCAGTAAAGCCTAACTCTTGATTTGTTGCTCCGTATGCGATTAGGAAGTCTAGTAAGTCGGCAGTACCAATTTCACCATCTCCGTTAGTATCCAGTTGAGATGCGTCAAATTCTCCACCTTCTAACTCTTCAACAGTGCTTCCGTATGCAATTAAAAAATCTAGCAAGTCGGCAGAACCAATTTCTTCGTCTAAATTAGTATCAAAGCCTTGTTGACCACTGCCTAATATTAAGTTACCCCAACCCCCTACCACTCCGTTTAGCTGATCTATACCTGAAATTATATTTTGGTAATCTGTTTCCGTTTGCGTCAAAGAAGATGCAAAGCTATTTAAAGCAGCTAAATTATCTTGAGCAGCTAAATTTGCATTTGCTAGTTGAGTTTCGGCAGCTGTTTGAAGTTCTGCAGCTAAACCTGCTGCTGCTTCCGCCGTTGCTTGTGCAGATTCCGCTGCTGCTTGTGCTGCTTGTGCTGCAGCCGCTATACCCTCTGCGCTTGTTTGAGCTACTAATGCGTCTGCTAAATCTGCTTCTGCGGTTGCTTGAGCTGCTACTGCTAATCCTTCGGCTTCTAGAGCTGCGTTTAATTGACCTTGCAAATCTTGAACTACATCTGAGGCAAAAATCCCATTTTGAACATCAAACCCAAGAGAAGCTGAAAAAGTTGAATAATCGGCCAAAATGTTAACAACATCGCTAGAACTAAACCCAGCTGTAGAAACAGCCTGCCATTCATTCCAGTTGTTATAAGCAGATAATAACTCTGCTTGAGCTTCCCCATGTGTTTCCCAGTTAGGGTTAATATTTAAATACTCTTCTAGATTGTTTAAAGCTGTACTTAAATTTCCGTACTGTTCTTCTAAATTGTTGAATGCTGCAAAATCCGCTACAGAACCTTGAGCTTGATAAGACTCAAGTTCATCGACAATATCATTTATTTCTTCTGGAGATAAGTTTAAATCTACAAAACCTTGCACTTCATTAGGTGATAAACCTGTATCTGTATAATCATTATATGCGTCTATAATGTCGCCTAGTTGTGCAGCAGTATATCCTAGCTGATTGAAATCGTTAAATTTTATAAGGTTGTCTAAAACCTGATTGTAACTTAAATTAGTTCCAAACCCAGCAGCCGTACCAATGTTTTGCCACTGGTCTAAATCTGCAACTAAAGCATTTAATCCCTCTACATTTTGGCTATACCCAGCGTTATTTAAAACTTCATACAACTCTGAAGACATCTGTGTCTCTAAAGAGCTATCTGATATACCGTCAGATAGAACTTGTTGAATATATTCAGAAGAAAAGATAGAAGACGCAGTAAAGTTATAAACCAAACCCATATCAACACCTACGTTTTCTAAAGCTTGAAGCGTGTTTATAGCGTTTTGAAAAGATGCGGCAGAACCTATACTGCTATAATTAGCATAACCTGTAATTATGCTTGCAATCTCACTTATACCCGTGCCAAAACCATTATCTGTTAAAACAGCTTCAATCAATTGAAGCTGCTCAAGCTTGCCTAATATTTCACCTGCAGTCAGGCCTAACCCTATAAAAGGAGAAAGTTGACTTGTTAGGCTATCTATTTGATTTTGTAAGCCAGCAGCAACACTTGCTGCTTCTGAAGCTGCTGCCGCCGCTGCTGCTGCATCAGTGGAAATAGTCTGCTGCAAACTTAGTATTTGAAGATCAAGTTCATCCACAGCCTGTTCTTGCTCGTTTAAAGC
>Ga0098059_1001213_pt1 | contig 13185 bp, 18 predicted proteins | sample 20_taG_FD_92580 | JGI IMG/M metagenome (GOLD analysis project Ga0098059, IMG submission 92580) | Marine viral communities from the Subarctic Pacific Ocean - 20_ETSP_OMZ_AT15318 metaG | ecosystem: Environmental > Aquatic > Marine > Oceanic | place: Subarctic Pacific Ocean | collected 2015-01-19
AGACTAGGGAGCTTCCCTAGTTTCGGTCTATTAGACCTCATCAGTATAACTTTGTTAGTCCTGCATATAATTCCGTTCTATCTCCCTATCTTTTTCAATTATCATATTCTTAATTACTTTTTCATCAGTAGATGTAATCTTGCCTTTAGTAATGTTAGATGATAAGATTCCCTCTAGTGTTCTAACTTCTTGTTGTAACTTCTCTACTCTTTTTAGGTTCATGTGTGTATTGGTTTTAGTTAATTTAATGTTCGTGATAGTGATTATTGTACTAGGTGGAAAATTAGTGATACAATTGCTGATGTAAAAATTACACAAGCGGAAATTGTAATTAGGTTGCAGATGGTAGTTTGTGTCTTGCTCATAGTTTATTTGTTTTTGTTGTTTATTATTTTTTTAGTAATTCTAATGTTTCGTCTATCTCTTCAATAATGTGTAATCTTGACAAAGATAATTTACCGCCCATTGCTTTTTCGTGTAGTTTTCTTAATTCTTTTAAAGCAATTGTCAGTTGGTCTTCTCTTTTAAGTAGTTCTAGTGCTTTTTGTGTTTTAGTTAATTTTTTCATAATTTGTTTTTGTTTGATACTGCAAGTATACGGAATATATATTAAATGAAATGATTTGTAAATGCTTGGTAATCAATGCTTTAGGAGTGTAAATGTCAGTATGTCAGTACTATTTTTAAGGCAAGTTGGCTAATTTAGGATAAAAAAGGTGGCAATTTGTACCCTGATTTTCAGTAAGTTAGGGCAATAAAGAGTAAAAAGGGCAAGATTTGACTGCTAATTTGTAACGATTTATAAACTAATTGCAATTTATTTTTAAGACAATTTGTCATGTTTACTAACATTTTTTATTAACATAGCTAAGTGTCTGATTATCAAGGTTATAGTGATTATCTATACTTGTAAGTGCTTGAGTATCAATGCATTATAGCGTATTAGATTATCTCAAAGTTTTAAGGGTTATGTACTAGACAGGAGGTAGAGTGGCTTAGAAGTCCTTAAAATAGGTTTAAGTATTTGTGTGCATGTGTGTTACTTATGTATGATTTAGAGTAGGTTGTTTTAGTGGGGGTATTATCACACTGCTTTACTTATGCGAGTGCGACCTCTCAGCCGTTTGTCCATACTGCCGTAAGTCCATCAGGATGTTATGCGTGCATAGTATTAGTTGGTTTGGTCGCTCGGACTATTCAGACTGCATAGATTAGTTGAGACTAGGGCTTGCCCGTTACGGGATTAGATGTACCCCGTTTAGGAATTGCGTTTTGTGTATGAAAAGTGTAATGAAATAATAGTATATAATACCCCACCCCTGTGTATCTCACGTTTTTTTAAAAAAGGGTACCCTGTAATATATATGTATTTATATATGTATGTATAGCAATGCTGTAGCAATGCTGTAGCAATGCTGGGGCATACTATTTTTATTTAAAAAAGTTTATTGGGGTAAATTCAGTTTTTCCAGTAAATCTATTAACACCTGTTTCAGAGTCTATTACTGGGTCTGCTTTTGCGGATGTTGGGCTAAGCATCATAGCTAAAAGGTTTAGTCTTGCTCCTCCTTTTATTGCTTTTTGAGCGGCTTCTGTTGCGAAAGTACTCAATGTTTTTTTTACGTTCTTATTTGTTAAAAGCGATGTAAGTTTAGCTTTATTGCTATCTTCTTTTATAACGCCTGAGTTTTGGCTTTTTATATCCAACCCAGGTCTTTTTGGTATGTGTTTGAAAGGTCCTGGCATATTATGATATGTTTTTCTTTAACCAGCCACCCACTTCTTTGCTGATATATCCTCCTTCTATTTTAGCATTGATTTTTTTCATTTCATTATCAATACGCTCACTCTCCATTTGACCTGTATACCTCTCTATATTAGCATTGATTCTTTCTGTATGACCAGTTGAGCGTCCTTTATTTGAGTCTATGTCTGCTCTTAATTTACCTTTTATATGACTCATTATTTTCCCTTCTTTTTCTTTTGACTTGATTTAAGTCCTGTTATAAATGCTACATTAGTTGTAAGTGGTCTTGTTTTTGTACGACTACCTCCTTTAACAGATATATTTTTACTAAAGTCTTTTGGTTGATTTCTTGCCATTTTATTTTATATTCTTTTTCTTGTTCCTGTACTAGGAGACTTTCTCCCTTTAGGATAATTGTGAGAACGACCCTTTTTTCTGCCTCCTTCCCCTGCTTTGCCTCTATTGCTTTTTATACTTCGGCATACGCAGTTAGAAGGGGTGTTATTTCTTGGGTTACCATCTTTATGGTGTATCTCTTGTCCTGATGGACATTTCTTTTTTCTATTTATTCTGTTTCTAGCGGCTCTATCTTTCTTGGCCTTTGTAGAAGATTGGAATTTCTTATACTCGTCTTTATAATCTCTAGCCATTACTTCTTTTTTATGTTTCTCATCTTAGCAGTGTATGCTGCAGCAGCTTGTCTAGCCTTAATTCTAGCAGTAGGCTCAACAGGAGTATTAGCTACTTTATTTTTTGGTTTACCACATCCACATCCCATAATATTTTTTTTAAGGTTAATACACAAATATAAGAAAAATTTTATTAACATCATAGTGCATGTTAATATTTATTGTTATATTTGGTTAGTTTAATTAAATAATATGGACAAAAATAAAAAAACAGAAGAGCCTGGGTTACACACTAAAGCCTGGAGTCTAACAAAGTCGTTAACAAGATACGCTATGTCAGGATTTCCTAATGTATCGGAAAAAATTTACGAACAAAGAATGCTTATATGCCATGGGTGCGATAAGTTAAATAAAGAGAAAGCATCATGTATGTCTTGTGGGTGTAAGGTAGAATATAAAGGAAGAATGGAAACGGAGTCTTGTCCACAAAAAAAATGGTAATGGAAATGCAAACAGGATTAATAAGAAAAATAATAGTTACAGCTGGAGATAGAGATATAACATATGTAAAAGGACAAACCATTGCTGGTGGGTCTATACAAATAGTAGATATAAATTTTGACTCAGGATGGGCAGAGCACTATGGGGAGGGTAGATATAACATCTACGTCATACCAAATAATACAAAGTTCGTTAGGTTGTGGAAATCTATCCCTTCCAATAAGTGTGTCCCTGAATATGAGTTATCAATAGAACCTCAACTTAAATAATATGGAGATACAACCTATAGGTAGTTTTGTGTATGTGGAGATAGAAAAAGAAGAAGAAAACACACACGTGTTAGAAGGTGGAGAGGTTTTATATTTAGACACAAGTTATGATAGATATGTTAATGCCAGGCAGTACGGAACGGTTAAGTATATTTCTAAGTCAATAAGAAAAAGAGTTGATGACGGGTATTCTCTTAAAAAAGGAGATAAGGTTTATTTTCATCATTTTTGTATAGATGAAAAAATGGCCAGTGAATTTGGGGGAGAAAATATATATAAAGTAAATTACGAGCAGATATATTGTTTTGTAAGAGATGGTAAAATTACAATGACTATGGATTATGTTTTTGTAGAGCCAATTCAATTAGAAGATAAAATAGGTCGTATTTATATAGAGTCTAAAGAGTCTGTAAAAAGAGGAAAGGTAAAACACACTAATCAATTTTCTAAAAATGATGGTTTTAAAAACGGAGATGAAATACTGTTTATAAAAAACGCTAACTACGATATGATTATTGAAGGAGAAAGATTGTTTAGAATGAAGAATAGTGAGATATTAGCAAAAACATCAGGGATAGAATGAGCGATATAGAAAAATCAGACGTACAGGTTTATGTGGAGGAAACTTTACAAGAGTTGTTATCAGCAGCTAAACATGGTATATCTACGCTTATAGCTGATGTCAAAAGACCTATAGCCGATGATGTGGCAGACGAAAGACGTAAGTCGGCATTAGAGTCTAAAAAGAAAGCATTTATGGATGCTCAAGAAATGCTAGCAGCATTAGTAACCTTAGAGAATAAAATAAAAGGTCAAGAAATAATTGAGGAAGATAGAGAAGATAATAATTTTAAAGGAGGGTTCTCCGAAAAATACGCTAGAAAAAAATGATAGAAGAAATAATGGAAATGCAAAGAGAAGACGATATAGTATATAACTCAATGTTTTGGTCTTACATGCTACTGACTAAACAAACAACTTTTAAAAAAGTTTTAGATAATGACGAAGAGTTTGGTTTGATATTTGACCCAGCTAATTTAAAAAAAGCAAACCCAGAAGAGTTGATAGATGTTCTTATAGAATACTTTGTTGAGCTAGAAGAATATGAAAAGTGTGCGGACTTGGTTGCTGCTAAAAAACTCTACAAGAAAAAGAAATAACAGATTTTGAAAAAATCGGTATAAAAAAAAAGGGGCTTACGCCCCTTTCTTATTATATATACTTAAACTATCCTTTAGACCAGTATCCGTACTCTAATATGCAAGTTGCAGTATTAGCTTGTACTTCTAAGCCTACAGCTCCTTTTAAAGGTAAGAAAGCAAATTCTCCAGGGTTTAAATCTGAAAAAGCTACCCCCCCATCAGTTTTTACTGTTATAATATTTGTAGAATCTAAATTCTTTAAATATACATAAGCAATATCTGAATCGCTAGTAGTTAAAATATTAGTTACTCCAGTATGTAGTATAGCCGCTCTAGCTGTACTTACCTGTGGATTTGTTGTTGTTAACGTATCTGTTACAGTAATACTTAAAGCATCAGAAGTAGCGTCTGTACTTGTTAATGTTAATGTTGGTGTTAATGTTGCCATTTTTTCTTAATTTTTATTAGTTAATATTACGTTGTTAATGCTATTTCATTTTTACCAACTAACGCTGTTAAAGTGTGATTTACAATAACTCTTTGCCATCCTTGACCAAGACCATGCATTGTAATGTGAGATTTACTAGAAGTAGTACCTCCTAGAGAGTCATTTGAATCTTGCTCTACAGTAGATATATTTATGTTTCTAATTAAACCACTAGCAGTTTGGTCTGGAAAATCAACTAAACTTCCGTTAACATTAATTTGTTCTAAGTCTAATAAAGACCCCTTCCCTCCTAAATGCATGATAAAGTTAGTTTTGATACCCGATAAGTTTTCGTCAACTGTTAAAAAATCAACATGTGCAGAATCAATCTGAGCTTTGTTAGTTCTAGATTTATCATACCACATTGAAAAATCAGCAGAACCATCAGCATCTTCATAAGCAAGAATAACTCTGTCTAAGTTAACAATCACTTCTTTATTAGGAGAGTATGCTACTCCATTTTTCTTTTCAACCGTCATTGGATATAATTGATTTGAATACGCAGTAACATCCCCTAATGATGTTTCATCTGTTACTACTACGATTGGTCTTGCTGATTGTGCTCTATCGTAGTACAATATATGTGCTACTGATGTTCCATCAGCATTGTCTGCCATCCATCCGTAGACAACAGCTTCTGAGTTTAACCCCAGTTCTCTTTTACCACCCGTATCGTTGGTAAAATCTCGGTTGCCATATTTCGTGACACCTAAGCTAAATAAGTTCATAATTTTTTTTTTTTATTAATAATTGATTGAATGTAATGCAAATATAGTTAAATCATTGTATATATGCAAATATTTTCATATATTTGTGTTCATGTCAAGTAAAGTAATTTATGGGATACCAGTTAATATTCCAAAAAAACCTTCTAAGCGTTTTATATTAGGTTCTAATAAACCTAAGAAAAAACAAAAATGGGAAAGAACCGAGCTCCCTGACAACTGGGAATTATTATCAGAGTCTAAAAGAGCAGGGTTTATAGGGCAAGAGTTTAAAAGAAGAGTAGAGGGGGTTTGGTTTATGAATAATGGTGAGGCTACTTATTTAACAGGCTTACATTACTATTATTTAAATTGGTGTAAAATAGATGTTGGATACCCAGATTACTGGGATAGAGATAGAAGATTTTTTCTTGTGTGGGACGCTGTAAGAACTAATCCAGATTGTTACGGATTAATTATGCCAAAACACAGAAGACAAGGAGCTTCTTGGAAAGCAGCAGCAATAGTGATGCATGATATAACTCTATCCTACAATTCCAATGGAGGGATTATGAGTAAGACAGGTTCAGACGCTAAGAAGCTCTTTGACAAGGTTGTGTTTATGTTTAGAAAATTGCCTGATTTTTTTCAGCCAATTATTGAAGGTACAGATTCTCCTAAAACAGTACTGTCGTTTAAAAAGCCTGGGGAAAAAATTACCAAGAATAATGTAAAGGTAAAAAAGTCAGAAGCTTTAGATAGTCAAATAGATTGGAGGAATACAAAGAATAACTCTTATGATGGGGAAAAGTTAAAAACATTTGTTTCTGATGAGGGCGGTAAATGGTTAGAAGCAGATGTTTCTAAAAATTGGCAAATTGTAAAGCCAGCTTTATCAGAAGGAATTAGAATAATTGGAAAAGCGTTCTTACCTTCAACAGTTAATGAGATGGAAGCGGGAGGGAAAGGCTTTAAAGATATATGGGATGATTCAGGCCAAGAAGATATAGTTCCTGGAATAAATAGAACTAAATCTGGGCTGTATAGATACTTCACTCCAGCTTATGATGGTTTTGAAGGTTTTATAGATGAATATGGAAATAGCGTTATTAATACTCCAAAAAAAGTAGTACTTGATAAATACGGAGAAAAAATAATAGTAGGTAGTAAGAAATATTTAGAGGGTATACGAGAAGGCTTTAAAAATGATACAAATAAACTTGCTGAATATAAAAGACAATTTCCTTTTACTCCTGAAGAGGCTTTTAGGGTTAGTACTGATGATTGTCTATTTGATTCAGAAAGAATTTATCAACAAATAGATTATATAGAAGGAACTGGAGGAAATATGGTTACAACAGGAAATTTTATATGGAAAAACGGAGAAAAAGATTCAGAAGTTATATGGACACCAGACAGAAAGGGAAATTGGAATGTTGTTTGGTTGCCAAAAAAAGAAGACAGTAATAAAATGAAAATAAAACGCTCAGGGAAATACCCTGGAAATGAATTGCACCTTGTATCTGGTTGTGACCCTTTTGACCACGATACTACTACTGACGGTAGAAGGTCTGATGCGGCATCTTATGTTTTTAAAAAATTAGATGTGCATGACCAAGATAATTCGCAAATGTTTGTTGCTGAATATATACATAGACCTCCCAAAGCAGAAATGTTTTTTGAGCATATGTTAATGCAGTGTGTTTATTATGGATGCCCTATTCTTGTAGAAAATAATAAGATAGGTCTTATTCAATATTTTAAAAGAAGAGGTTACGAAAAGTACTTAATGGCAAGACCAGAATCAACACACACTAAGTTTAGTAGAAAGCAAACTGAAGTTGGTATACCAGCTACAGGAGCTGCGGTAGCTAATGCTATTGTGGACTCAATACAAGCTTACATATATGATTATGTAGGTTTTAATGAAGAGGAAGATGAGGTCGGAAGAGTTTTTTTTATAAGACTATTAAAAGATTGGTTACAATTTGATATAAATGATAGAACAAAATTTGATGCAACTATGGCTTCTGGATTTACTTTACTTGCGTCACAAAAACATATAAAACCAAAAGTTGAAATAAAACAAACAGGACCTTTTGTAAAAAGATATAGCAATAAAGGAATAATGTCTAAATTAATATAAATGAAAAACAAAAATTATTTTGGGTTTCCAAACCCATTAGCTTCACGAGAAGAGAAGTTAGAAAAAGAATATGGACTACAATACATGAGACAAATGTATAGAGAATGGGAGGACTCAGGTTCTGGCGTAAATGTCATGAGCACTAGAAACCAAAGGTTTAAAAGATATAGAGAGTATGCAGAAGGGATGCAGTCTGTAGACCAATATAAAGAATTAGTAGGTGCAAATGGAGATAGTTCTTATCTTAATTTAAACTGGGAAATTGTTCCTATAATACCAAAATTTGTTGACGTTTTAGTTGGAGGGCTGACCAATCAAGATTACAATATAAGATGTACAGCTATAGACCCTATTTCTGTAGATAAGAAAAATGAAGACAGATGGGCTGCCTTAACAAAAATGTCAATGCAAGATTTTGCTCGTGAAGCAACAGGATTGACTGGGCTTCCTTTAGATAAAGATTTTGAAAACCTTCCAGAAAGCAGGGAAGAATTAGATTTATTTATGGAGCTTAATTACAAGCAAGCTACAGAGATTGCTATGGAGCAGGGTATTGAGCTTACTTTTTATTTAAATGATTGGGAAGAGATAAGAAAAAGAGTTATTCGTGATTTAGTTTCTTTAGATATAGGGGTTGCAAAAACTGGAGTAGAAAATGGCAAGATAACAATGCGTTATGTTGACCCTATGAATTTTGTTTCTTCTCACTCAAGTAGCCCAGACTTTAAAAACATGGAGTATGCTGGAGAGATTATGTATATAAGTATTCATGATTTAAAAAGAATGGCTGGAGAGGAATTTTCAGAAGAAGATTATTTAAAAATAGCTGAATCAGTTTTAGGAAAACATGGTAATCCTGGGAAAATGTCTTTAAGTAGTATTAGTTATAATGGGTATGAAACAAATGAATATGATGTTTACAAAGTAGCTGTTCTTGATGGTGTTTTTAAATGCACAGATGTAATGTATTATGAAAAGAAAGGAAATAGATATGGAGGTTTTTCTGTAAACAAAAAAGACACAAAATATAAGCCACCAAAAAACCCTAGATATAAAAGAGAAAAAATAAACTCTTCTGTTGAAATGATATATAAGGGAAAGTATATAATCGGAACTGATTTTATATTTGATTATGGAACTGCTGATAATATTGTTAGGCCTAAAAGTAATTTATCAAGAGCATTAATGCCTTACGCTGTTTATGCTCCTAATATTATTAATATGAATAATAAAGGAATGGTTGAAAGAATGATTCCTTTTGCAGACCAAATACAATTAGCACATTTAAAAATACAACATCTAATCTCTAAAGTAAAACCACAAGGCTCAGCTATAGAATTAGGGGCTATTGAAAATGTAGGGAAGGGAGATGGCGGTACTTTTACTCCTTTAGAGGTTCAGGATATATACCAGCAAACAGGTAATTTATATTACAGGCTTCAAATGGATGATGGGAATCCAGGAAATCCAAATCCTATTCAAGAATTACGAGGAGGTATAGGAGGAGCTCTTCAAGAATTAATAGCTATATATCAGTATAACTTACAAATGATAAGAGATGTTACTGGTATAAATGAAATTAGAGATGCCTCGCAACCAGACAAAGAGTCTTTAGTTGGAGTTCAAAAAATGGCTTTACTTGCTTCTAATAATGCTACTAGATGGTTAAATCAAGCTTTCTTAAGTATCACAAAAACTATGGCAAAAAGTATAGCTTTAAGAGTTCAAGATTTAGTTAATTATTCAGGAAGCTATAAAGGATATGTTCAGGCTATAGGTGATTTTAGCATGAAGGCTATTGAGGTTACAAAAGATGTTACTCTGGCTGATTATGGAATAATGATAGAGCCATTACCTGATGAAGAAGAAAAAGCATTGTTAGAACAAAACATACAGGTCTCCATACAGGAGGGGGAGCTTAGAATTGAAGATGCTATCCTTATAAGAGGGATAAGAAATATAAAACTTGCAAATCAAATGTTAATATTGAGGCGTAAAAAATATATGCAAGAGCAGCAAGAAATGGCAGCAGCAAATGCACAGTCTAATGCAGAGCAGCAACAAATGTCTATTCAAGCAAAAGCTCAGGCTGACTCTCAGTTAGCACAAATGAAAGCTCAATCTGAAATTCAAAAAATGCAAGCAGAATTTGAAATGAAAGAAAGATTTGCTCAGGCTGAACATAAAAGAAGAATATATGAGTTAGAGTATCAAGGAAACATAAAAAGCGACCATATATCTTTATCTCAGGACGATTCTGACTTAGTTAGAACTAAAGTGTAGTGTAAAATTGCAATATTCAAAATAATTTTGTATATTTGTAAAAGTTTAATTTAAATTTAAAAATATGAATGATAGATTTGAGGAGCTAGTAGCTAAAGGCTTGGGGGCCAAAATAGTTAAAGAAGAAGAAACTCCTACATCTGAGACAGCTCAGAAAGAAACCCAAAAAGAAACTGTTTCTGAAAAAGTAGAAACAAAAGAAGAAAAAAAAGAAGAAGTAAAAGAAGAGGTTACTTCTGAAGAAAGTTCTTTGAAAGAAGGAGACTCGTCTCCTGAAGAAGAGAAAAACAATCCTACTGAGGGTGAGGCTGTTACTCAACAACCTAATTTTGACGAACTGTTAAGCGAAAAGACTGACGGTCAATTTAAAAATTACGATGAGTTATTATCAGTTTTATCTAAAGAAGAAACACCAAGTGTTGAGTTTGCTAACGAACAGATGGCAAAGCTTAACGATTATGTAAATAAAGGTGGTAAAATGGAGGATTTTTTTAGTACTCAAATGGCTAATTATGAAGAGATGAGTGATGAAGCGATTGTAAAAAATCACATGAAGTTTCAAAACCCAGAATTAAGTATGGAGGACATTAGTCTTCTTTATGAAGATTCATATAAGTTAGATGAGGACGAATATACGGATAAAGAGGTTAAATTGTCTAAGATAAAACTTAAACAGAAAGCTTCGCAGGCTTATAAAGAGCTTACTAATTTCCAAAAAGACACAGCGATACCTGCAGCTCAAAAGGATGCAGAAGCTGAGAAAGCTGCTGTGGAACAAAATCAGAAAAAATGGAAGTCTCAAGTAACTGAAGTTTTAAAAGATTTCAATACTGTGGATTTTGATTTAAATGATAAGGGAGATAAGTATACTTTTAAGGTGAGTGATGATTCTATGAAGTATGTGACAAATACTACTTTAAACCTTCCAGATTTCTGGAAAAGATATGTAAATGAAGACGGTACAGAAAATGTTTCTAAACTTGCTAAAGAAATGGCAATTTTAGATAATGTAGATTCTATAGTTAGAAGTGCATATGCTCAAGGAAAGTCAGGAGGAAAAGAAGATGTAATTAAGGATATTAAAAATCCATCATATACTCCAGAAAGCAAGTCTGAAAACAACAAGCCATTATCCATTCAAGACCAGATAAATCAAGAATTATCTAGTCGTTAAATTAATTATTAATGAATAAAAAATAAAATAAAATGGCATATTCATCAGGTACTGGATACGCAAACGGAATACCAAGTGCATTTCGTGTTGCGACAACAGAAAACTACGTGAACACATTAAATGTTCACATGCCAGAAGTTGCTGAAGATTTCGTTTCTAGATACGGAGACCAATCTTTAACAGGACTTTTGGAATCAATCGGAGCTCACGCTCCAACGTCTCAACGTAAGTTTGAGCACTATGAGGATGACTTCATCCACCAAAACTTTGGATTACAAGGAGCAGCTACTGTAGCTGTTGCTGGTACAACTGTTACTTTAGCAAATGCTGACTCTGACGATGGTACTGCTACAGGTAACTGGTTCTTAAGAGTTGGTGATGTAGTAATGTCACCTCTTGGAGAGCTAGCTCTTTGTACTGCACGTCCAGCTACAAATACTGCAACTTTAGTTGCTTATAATGCTGCATGGACTGCAACAACTACTGCTCAAAGATTAATCATAATAGGTAATGAATGGACTGAGGGTACTAACCAGCCAACTGGTATTACTCCTGTTTCTAATCACTACTATAACTATACAATGATTATGAAAGAATCATTTGATGTTACTGGCTCTGAAGCTACTAACAAAACTTGGTTTAAAGTAGATGACCCTTCAACAGGTCAATCAGGATACCTTTGGTATTTAAAAGGCGAAGCAGATACTCATAGACGTTTTATGAATTACTGTGAAACTATGATGCTTCAAGGTAAAATTGCTACCAATACAAATGCTGCGTTACAAACTACAGGTACAATTGGTAATGGTGGTATTACTGGTTCTGAAGGACTTATTGAGTTCATTAGAACAGGTAACACTCAAACTTACTCTTCAGTAGCTGGATTCAACTTATCAGATTTTGACTCTATGATTCGTACATTAGACCAAAACAGAGGTTCTCGTGAGAACACAATCTGGGCTGGTATTGACTTATCTTTAGCTATTGATGATGGAATTGCTGCAATGTTTGCAGGTGGTGGTGTTTCTTACGGTGCTTTTAATGGTGCTGAAGAATTAGCTGTAGCATTCGGGTTTAAATCTTTCACTAGAGGTGGTTACACTTTCCATAAGAAAACTTATGAAGCGTTTAACTACTTACCAATGTTTGGTGCTGCTGGTTATAATCACCCAGGAATGGGAATGGTAATACCAGGAGATATGAGAAAAGATTCTAAAACTGGAAAGTCTATTCCTTCTTTAAGAGTTAGATATAAAGAAGCAGGCGGATACTCAAGAAAGATGGAGCACTGGTTAACAGGTTCTGCTGGATTGGCTAACCCAACTAACGAGACTGACGACATGCAATTACACTACAGAACTGAAAGAGGTTTTGAAGGATTTGCATCAAACAGATTCGTATTATTAGAAAGAGTGTAAACTCTTAATTACTGAAAGAAGGGGAGGACAAGCCTCCTCCCTTTCTTTTTTTTATTAATTATATTAAATTTTATAAAATGGCAAAAAAAAGAAAAAGCACGATATATCAATTATCGCAAAAAACTGAAGCTCCAGCTACTCAGGGTAAAAATTACCCAGCTACAGCTAGAGTCCCATCGCTAGATGAAATCTACGATGAAGAAACAAACACAAACAGAATGATTCGTTATGTAATTGGTGAACCATCAATTTTTGAAGACGAGCAAACATCAGATAAGCCTGTATTAGGAGATATTGTTTTTACTAATGGAATACTTCCAGTACCATACAATCAAGCTACTTTAAAAAAATATTTAGACACTTCTAATTATAACGGGGGAAATCCTAATAGAATTGAAGATAAAAGAGTATTATTTCAAGCTATTGATAATGAGTTTGATGCTCAAAAATCCATGAAAGATATGGAGATTGAGTATTTAGCTACAGATACTCTAATGAAACTAGACGCTCAAAAAATGGTAGGTTATGCTAGAGCTATGGGTCTTGATGTAGATAGAAGTATGTATGAAATCAAACACGATATGATGGTAATGGCTAAGGGTAATCCAAAATTATTTATGGAGGAAATATCTAATCCTATGATTGAGAGAAAGCAGGTTATCATGGATGCTATTGATGAGATGAT
>Ga0098059_1001223_pt1 | contig 13126 bp, 10 predicted proteins | sample 20_taG_FD_92580 | JGI IMG/M metagenome (GOLD analysis project Ga0098059, IMG submission 92580) | Marine viral communities from the Subarctic Pacific Ocean - 20_ETSP_OMZ_AT15318 metaG | ecosystem: Environmental > Aquatic > Marine > Oceanic | place: Subarctic Pacific Ocean | collected 2015-01-19
AAATTTCCTAGCTTGTATTCTATAATATGGGTCTGTAGTACTAGTAGGTTCTTTTCTAAACTCTACAGCTCCTGCTTGGAACATTGCTTTACCACTTAAAGTTGTACTCGTGTATGTTAGATAGTTACCAGAACCCGCAACAATGGTTGTAGCTCCTGAATCCATGTGGAAACCAGTTGTGAGTGTTGGCCAATCAGTTCCTGTTGTATTTGTACACACACTATTTGGTGTTTTATATCCTTTGAAGTCGAAGAAATCGTTATCGATTGCTGCTCCTTCACTAGTAGATACACCTAAGTAAGTTCTTCTAATATTATCTCCCGCTGATATAAACGCGTTTGACGAACCATCTGAATTCGAAAATGGTGGGTCATAAACAGTTTCACCAGGTGTAAAGTATTTTGTTTTAAACTCTAAGTAAGGATTTTTAGCTGTAGAACAATAATCTCTAAATCTATAACCCTCAAATCCACAAGGTAACGAATCTGTTTGTGTAGAACCTTCTACTAATACGTCTTCATGGATATATAACATAATATATCTTGATTTTAATTCGTATTCACCGTCACTTGTACCCACTTTTCTACCAACAAAGTTTACGAGTTGTGGGTTCATTGTACATCTAGTATATTTTTCTAGTACTATTGGGTTTGCATCTGTATCATTAAATTGTCTTACTAAGATATCAAACTCCTTTCTTTCAAAAGAGATGTTAGTGATTGATAGTTTAATTTCTCTATTCGCAGCACTTCCATCTGAAATCGAAATAAATTTAAATAGTGGGAAGACTGTATTTGTACCATCTGGACCATTACCTCTTATTTCTGAAACTAACCACGGTGTTTGTGGTGTTTGCCATTGATTCATGTACCAACCTATAGATGTTCTAGTTGTGTTGTTAAATCTTGCCGCTGGTAGGGGACATAAACAACAATTCAACCCTCTAATTTTCTGTCTGTTATATAAATATTTTATTAAATTAGGGTAAGCTTCCTCAACAAAAACAGGAACATCGTACCTATTTTTATCAAATACATTTACACCTAATACTTTTTTAATGTATGATTTTTTACCAGTATCAAAACTTGTAGTGAATTTATAAACAATACCAGTATCCGTTTTAGCGGAAATTCCAAATTCAGCAAATGGGTCAGCCATAACCTCTTCATAAACACCACTACAATCCATCACTACGTTACCTACAGTGTTACCACTAATGTCGTATGATGGTCCACCAGTACTTAGAGTACTTTCACCTCTTGACCTAATAGTACCAACTACTAAATCATCATACTCTGTTAATGCACTTACACATCCCCAGGTAAATGAAGCTCCACTAGGATTAATAGCTAAGTATCTTACTTCTTTACAGGACGCAGTATAAATGTTAACAACACTGTAAGCTTGACCTGTCCATACAGTACCAGCTGAAATCGCAGATGTCCACACCCCTTGTCCATTATAATCAACACCATCAGCTTGAGGAGTGCCAATACCAGTCCAACCAGATAATGTTGCTTGAGTTGCCGTATATGGTGTGTTACCACTACATCCGAAGTAACCGTCACCAGGTATTCTATTACTATAGTTTACTTTAACAAAAGAACTAATATCACCAGAACATACCCCTGAAGTAGCAGCACTTGCACAAGCCATTGTTGTAGGACAGTCACCTGAACTATAACAATAGTTAGACGGTGTAGCTGCAACACCATAAGCGGTTCCAGCAGAACCAGGTATTAACCATTCAGTATACGTACCAGCGGATGTCATTCCTGTTATAGAACCTAAATAATAAACTTGTGTTCCAGATAATCCTGAAGATGATGGAACAACTTCTTCTATATATGTTGACGCTGTAAAGGCTGATTGAGCCCATAGAGCCATAGAATTACCACTATAACAACTTACTCTACAATCATCAACTGAATATTTGTAGTCAAACATACTACGATACCATCCATCTTGACAATCAGCAGAAAATTCTACACAACTGTCTGTGTTACCGGTTGTTAACGTAATACCTAATCTATTACTTTCTTTTAATTGTTGACCTGTCCAGTTAAAAACTTGTGTTTGTGCAGTGACCGTGGCAGCACTTGGGACGAATCCCCAGTAATAATAGTCATTAGCACCACTAGGTGTGAAATTATCTACATTACCATCCATTAGTCCATAATAAACCCAATGAGTTATATCGTCCATCATAGAACCTAACTCATTTCCTTGGCAGTTAAATAAGGTGTTTCCGGTAAGTTGGTATGGGTCTTTATAGAAAGGGAATTTTACGTCTCTAAATATATTAGCATCTGCGTCGGTAAGTAGCTGATTTGAGAATGATTCTAATACGGAACCATCCTGAGCGTCTCCAGCTGTAGTAGCACTTAGATAAAGGTCTGCAGAGTCTATCGAGTCTCCAGTTAATGGTACATACCAAGTAAGACCCAAGTCATCTCCCGCAGGTGTAAATCCGTAGAAATAAAAAGCGTCTGTCGCATTAGCATTGTTAGTTATCTCACCTCCACCGTTAAATGATAGTGCTGGTGTAGTTCCTGTGGTTGCAGAGTAAACACTACATGGGTCGATTTCACCAATTGTAGTTATAGACCATGATGGTCCTGCGTCATAACCACTTTTACCCAATACTCTAGTCACAAATAACTGATTTGATTGACTTAAGTATGATTTAGCTATATAACCTGTTTCATATTTAGGGATTTGAGTGTTTATAAATTTTTCTGAATCGGTATCTCCGAATCTTGTTCTAAATTCATTCCACGAATTTATAAAAATAGGTTCAAAAGCTGGACCTTTTTGAGTTTCACCAGCTATACCTAAAGTTGTTACACCCACACTCTGGGCTACAAATGTTAAATCCTTTTCCGCCGTATATACACCAGGAGAAACAAAGACTTTATTATTACCGTCTGCCATTTTAAATATTTTTTGAATTTAAAGTTTATTTTCTTTTTTAAATAAATACCGGAGTAATAATCAAAAGTTAAAGCTAAAAGCTGACTATTTATGATAAAGTAAGACTATTTTCTTACTTTTTTCTTACTATGGAAAAAAAGACTATCAAAAACCTTAAAATTAGACCTGAATTCCACAATATACTAAAAACGTATTGTAAACAGCGAGGACTCGTTATGTCCAAGTTCTTAGAAAAACTTATAGAAAAACATTGTAAAGACAAAAAAGATATATATGGAGAATAACTTAAAAACTACTTTGTGCACCTGAGGGTATAAGGACCTCTTCTATAACCAAGTAGGATGGTTTACTATTATCTGTTTGTGTTACAGTAATTTTTGCAGTTTCCCCTAATTTAACATTTACAGGTGTCCAAGTAGCGGTAGTTGTACCTACAGTAATACTAGTAGTGTCAATATTATCTGACCTAACAATAGAAATGTTATTTTCGTATTGGTATGTTTTAGTGTCGATACATGGACCACACCCGGCTGCAAAAGTGATTCTTCTTCTTAATTTACCGGTATTACTCATTCCTGCTGTAGTAATCCCACTTAAAGGTAGTGCCGATTGAAATTGTGCAGGACTACCATTTCCTCTAGGTTTATAATTATCAAAATCAAAAAATAATAAATTTCTAGTAATAGCTGGTTTAACCTCAAACTCTTCTTCATCTATTAAAAACCCTTGTAATTGAAATTGGTAATTTTGTTGGTAATATCTTCTGTCTTCGGTATCAATAACACTTTCATCACTTAAACTACTTAATATAATCGGGATATAATGTCCTTTTACAAAAGTGTAAGCCTGTCTTGATGAAAAATTTTGCATAACTTTTCTATTAAAAATGTTAAGTTCTCTCATTCTATTACTAACTATTTTAACATCATAAGTGATGTCTACCGGTACTGGTTGTGGTATTGTGTATACATCCATACCTTTTCTATTTCCATCCCATGTTGGTACTTTGGCAAAATGAAATTGTTTTCTATCTGGTATAGTATAAAGGAGTGATGGGTTTGACCCATATTGCACATCTGGTTTTCTAACCACTACTATAAATGGTAGTTCTACATTTTTATCTTCAGTAGAAAAACTCCATGTTTGTGAAAATTCACCCCAACGTTGTACAGTAAGAATCCTATCAATAACGTTAAGTTTTTTTCCACTTAACGCTACACTTAACTGGTCTTGTACAAAATTTAACATACCTAAATCCATATCTTCATGTAAAACTGACTTGGGTAAAAAGGTACCATCTTCAGTAATAAAATCAGACAACTCTTTTCTACGTATAGGTGTACTTAAGCCATTATAACCATCCGGGTAGTGTGGTTGAATTGGTTGGGGGCTTATGTTAATATTTTTTTTAATTTTTTTAGGTAAAGCCATTATATTCCTTTAAATTCATTAGGTGATACGTATGCACATAGTATTGTACGGTAAAAAGGTTTGTACCCACCTATTGTATGTTTATTATCAGAAGTAACCCTACCATCATTTGTAACAGTATAGTACCTCATCCTATCTTCAGTTTCAGGGTACCCTATATAATCCCCGTAACTAATATCTACATCTAACTCTTCAAGATGTTTAGAGTAAACACCCAAAGTCATATTTCCTGGTTCCATATTATTTACTAAACCACTAGCATAACTTTTATTTTGTGGTGTGTCTATCTTAACATAGGCTTTAAATTCTACAGGTGCATGATATCTAATTTCTTCAGGACCCGCTTCACCATATACATCATCTACATCAGTTTTTTTTCTGTCTACCCTAAACAATACTAAAGTAAAGTGCATATCACCATGTAACCACTCCATTCCTATATTTTGTTCTAAATCAAAATCTTCAGATGCGTAAAATTTACTAATTCTAGTAATAGGTATTTTTTTCTGTTTTGCCATATATTATAAATAGTTAGTTGTTTATAATAGATATTTTATTATATTTGTATATAACTATGGAAGTAACTATACCAGAAATAGAAGCCAGAAAACTTTTGCTTGCATACACTGGAGCAAACAACTATATACATGCTATTAAACAAAGTATTAGTATTAGCAAATCAAAAAGCCTAACAAGGAGTCAATCAGATTATATTATAAAAAATCACCAAAACAAACCAAAAGTAGCTAAAAAATGGGTGGAGATAGACGATTATTTTGGAGAAACCTTAATGACTCAAAAATTTTTACAAAGTAAACCTACTAAGATTTGGGTGGAAAAAATATTAGCTGAAAGTGACAAAGCTTTTCATTTGTGGGGTAAAGTACTTGAGACGGATAGGTTGTACGACTTTTGGGTACCAAAAAACCAACTGATAGTTAATACCGAAAGAAAGGTTACGGTAGATTATTCACCCTATTCTCATAGAATGCCTTATGACCACCAAAAAACAGCGATAGAAAAATTATTAGGGAATGATAAATTCATTCTTGCTGATGATATGGGCGTAGGTAAAACTACTAGTGGTACAATTGCCGCTTTAGAAAGTGGAGCAAAAAAAATACTAATAATATGTCCCGCTACATTAAAGTTTAATTGGAGACGTGAACTCCAATACTATACTAATGAAAACATAGGTATAGTGGAAGGTAAAAAATGGGAAGATGGAAAATTTGTTATTATAAATTATGATATTCTAAAAAATTTCCATTCTATAGAGGGAGGTGTTACTAAAATACTGGATGAACAATTTGACCTTATTATGGTAGATGAGGCACACTATATTTCTAATGGTAAAGCTCAAAGAACTAAATTAGTTAATGATTTAGTTAAAAAGATAGGTAAAGTGTGGTTGTTAACTGGAACACCTATGACTTCTAGACCTATGAATTACTATAACCTTTTAAGATTAGTAGAGTCTAGAGTTGCAAAAAATTGGGTTGGGTATGTTAAAAGGTACTGTGATGGGTATCAAATAACCAAGGGTAATAGAAAAATCTGGTTAACAAGTGGAGCGTCTAATTTAGAGGAGTTAAGGGAACGAACCAAACAAAAAGTTTTACGAAGATTAAAGGAGGAAATTTTAGACCTACCTGACAAAATTATTACCCCTATATTTTTAGAATTAAATTCTACTGAATATAAAAAGGAAGTGGGTGAGTACTTGGACTGGGCTGAAGAGAATTCTAACCAAAGTCTATCCATTCAACTAAACAAGTTAATGAAAATTAGACAACTTATAGCTCACGAAAAATTACCTAGTACTTATGAATTTATAGACCAATGTCTAGAACAAGATAAAAAAGTGATAGTTTTTACTAATTTTACAGACCCTTTAATGCAAATTTGGTCCAAGTATAAAAAAATCGCTGTTCCTTTATATGGTCAAATGAAAAAAGAACAAAGACAAGAAAGTGTAGATAAATTTCAGAATGACCCAAAAACTAAAATTTTTGTATCTAATATAGTAGCTGGTGGTGTTGGTATTACTTTAACCGAAGCTGAAGTTGTTATTTTTAATGATTTATCTTTTGTCCCTGCTACTATGTCTCAAGCAGAAGATAGAGCTTTTAGAATTGGTCAAAAAAAGAATGTTTCTTGCCTATACCCAATATTTGATAATACTATAGAGAGAATAATATACAATATAGTAGAAAGAAAAAAACGCATTATAGATACTGTAATGGGTGACAATATTTCTGAAGAAGATATGTTTGGAGAAATCCTTCAGGAAATGCGTTCACTTTAAGTATTTATTTAAAAACTATGCGATTAATCCAAGAAATAGAACGTGTGCGTAAAATTATGGGTCTAAACCCATACACTAGAGTACGCGATGGATTAATTGTTGAACAAGCGGAAGGTACAAAAGAAACGATTAAAAAGGCCATAGAGGATTTAGGTAGTAGAGTTAAAACAGATAAGATGATAGTTAATATGAGGTCTAATCATCTAGGTGATAAATCAACAATGACAGCGTGTAACTTTCTTTCTTTATGGAAAAATTGGTTTGATTCCAGAACTAATTTTGACCCATTCAACAGGTATAGTGAAGAAATCAAAGGATTAATAAATGAATTTAGTGAAAAATACCCCACACTACCTAAAGAAGCTCTAAGTAAATTTATATGGGTAGAATCTAAAGGTAATAAAAACGCTGTAAATAGAAAAAGTGGTGCATCTGGTTTACTACAATATATGCCTAAATACTGGTCTGACTATGGATTAAATTCTGAAACTGTTTTTGACCCTAGAAAGAATTTAGAGGTAGGTGTCCCTAAACTAATAAGAAGAGGAAAAAGGTTTAATAGTAAATTTCCAGGAACTAGTGTTTTTGAAGAAGATAGTTGGTATCTACTATATCTTTTATGGCAACAAGGTGAAGCAGGTTGTCAAATAATTTATAGAGCGTGTCAAATACAGGGTGGTACTACACCTACAGAAGATGAAAATGATGATGATGAAGTTATAGTAATAAATACTGGTGAAATTTTTGATTTTAAAACTGTAGATGACGATATAAATGAAATTTTAGAAGGTAACGCGACTCTCCAAAGAGGTGACACAGGTAACGATGTCAAGTACGTACAAACCCAAATGTTAAAAGTCTTAGAGGTCAATATTGGAAAAGAGGGTGTAGACGGTGATTTTGGCCCTTCTACTGAAAAAGCTGTAAAAGATATACAAAAAGCTATAGGTTTAGATGTGACAGGTGTTATAGATAGATGTGTCATGTTATTACTTATGGGGACCTTAAGTCAATCATTACAGAAAGGAGAAGATGAACCTTGTTATTTAGAAATGTTAAATAATTTAGAAATGGAGGACGAAAAAAGAGAAGAAGATGATGATAAAGGTGAAGATAAAGATGAAGATATTGTAGAGGTTGGTGACGAGTGTACTTTTAAAACTAAAGACGGTGTTAAAGCTTTTGTTGATTTAGTACCTGATTCTAATATGGGTACAAAAAAACGTGGTGTTAACTTTGATGAAATACCTGATGGTAAAAATAATTATAGAAGTGGAGCTCCTAGTGCTGAACAACTTTTGTATATTTTACGAAACTATAAAGTAGATAATATAATAGCAATGAATAGGAAAGGTAGAAGTAATGACCCTGTTAGTATGAGTTCTAAAGAAGAAGAAAAATTTATAAAATGTTATAATAAAGCCTATGGAAAAAACATTAAATGGGTTAGAATAGGTGCACATGATGGTGGAGAGTGTGGTGAAGGGTACACAGGTTCGATTAATAAAATTTTACCAAAAATAACTAAAAACACTTTAGTTCACTGTACTTGGGGTGCTGATAGGACTGGGTATATTGTAGCTCGTTACTTAAAAGATAAAGGTATTGTTACTTCTAATGAAGAATTATGGGACTACACTACGGAGTACAACGGGTGGGGAGGTAACAATGGTAGAATTTGTAAAGGACAATTAGGATATATAGCTTATTTAGAAGGTTTTTACCCTTTACGTGAATGGTGTAAAGTGGGTAATCGAAAAGAAAATTGTAAAATCTGTAGAAATCAAAAAGATATGACAAAACATAACTATTATAATAAAACACAATGTAATCAATATTATGAGTAACGAATTCGAAAGACTTATGGACGACTTAGACCCAGAACAAGGTGGTCCTTTACTTACCCTAACCAGTAAAGAAAGACATGATGTTGCAAGATTTATAGAAAAACTAAGACAGTGGGGGAGGTATAATACTATAATGACTGATTTAAGTCCTTTCCTTACAGATGCAAAAACAGTTATAGAAGGTGAATTATCTAGGGAAATATTACAGTACGCTAAAGAAACCGGTGAATTCCCAGTTAATATGGTAGACTTCATAAAAACACAACCTAAACCATTATGGCATATCTGGGAAAATTCTCAAAAAATGAGAGATTTAATGACACGTGCAGCAATTCGTTTTATAGAAATGAATGATGACATATCAACGAATAGAATTAATGAAATATTCCCACAATTAGCTAGAAAAATTTATAAAACAATTTTAACGGGTCCTTATTTAGGTCGAGCTAAACAATCTTTTGAACGAATGGGTGATGAGCCTTATTAAATAAAAAGCCCCGTTTTAAACAGAGTTTTTCCATTTTAATCTTTCAAAGTTTAATTACTTCTTTTCCATGAAAAATGAAGCTACAATCATTAAAACAACAAAACCTACAAATCCACCATTACCTAGTGTGTTTATTAAGTTTGTTAAATTATCGATAACATTAATGTTAAAGATAGCTCCACCTGTTAGTACGTCCCACAGAATAGTTAAAGGTATTAAACCCATTAAAAATGAGGTCATTCCTTTCACAAATCCGCTGACATAATTAAAAATAGAATCCATAATTTTATATTTTTTTATATGGTTATTGGTACTAATAAATACATTTAATATGTGTAAATTCATCAAATTTTACCATTTATCTTGGTAGTAATGGCCTCAAAAAACTTACTAAAACATAAAAACTTTCGTATAATATACTCAGATTAAGATATTATTTATATCGTTTTTTTATTAAACTTTATGTCTTTACGCTGCTATTTTTTTTATTATTTTATAGTATTTATATTAAAAATGACCTTATGAAACAGACAAATATTAATCTAAAACAGTTAAATTCTATTATTTCTACTATCGTTGAGGAGAAAATGGATGCTAAAACTGAGTTAAAAAATGCTTATGACCAACTTAAAAGAGCGAAAGATGCTTTAAGAGCTAAAGGTAAAAAACATGGTGAACTTAAAGAATTAACTAAAGCCTTAAGAAAAGCTTCTGATGAAATTATGGAATTAGATGATGCTGTTACTGATGAAATGAGAGAAAATGAAGAAACTGAAGTAATGGAAAAAAATGAAAAGTCTGAAGGTCATGGAAAATATTTTGGTATAGACGAAAATAAGAAAACTAAAGTTATTAAGTTAAAAGAGTCTGATTTAAGAAAAGTTATAAAAAAAGTAATTCAAGAACAGGAAGATAAAATCGAGGGCGTTGATAGAGGAAATATAGATGATATGGTTGTTAAATTTGTAAAAGAGAAAAGAACGGTTGGTCCTGAATTTCTCTTAAAAAGAATAGCTGGATGTCCTGGTCCATTGTTTCCGTTAAATACTAGTTTTTCTGCTGGTGGTAGTGGTGATAGTGTTTTTCCTGGAAGTAAGGAGGGTACTCTAGAGATTGTTTATAAGGGTAAAACGTACAAATCAGATAATATATGTGGAGGAATGGATATGTTAGTAAAATCATTTCTTGACCCAAATTCTAGAAATAGAAAAACAGATTTTCTTAAGTTAATAAATGAGTTTTTAGAAAATAGAACTGATGGAGTAATGAATATGACTAAAGACCAAATAGATAGTGATGATGGTTTTAATGAGAAAAGATTCGATAAGTTTAGATGGAAAGATACCGGTGATGGAAAGTATGCACTAGTTAAGGTGTAATACTACTTAAATAAAATTTATTAAAGGTCCTATATGGGGCCTTTTTTAATGCCAAACTCTAAGTATTTATATATAAAAGGAACACATGTCTACAATTATAACACCAGAAAAAAGAGATAAATTATTTACACAAGTAAAACATTTACTTGGTGCCCCATTAAGAGGTGTCGAGTTAGAAGATGAAATGTTAGATACCGCATTAGAATTAGCCATACTAGATTACGGACAATACGTACAAGACTGGTTAATAGAAAATCAGTGGTCTTCTGTTTATGGCCAAGACCAAGACGTTATTTCATTAACAAATGCGTTTATGACTAGAGACTTAGACTTTGAGACTTCTTTTACTTATGCATATTCTAAAATTGTAGGTCTCCAAGCAGGGGGGCCTTACCAACTTAAACAAGACTACGTAACTCTAAGTGCTAATACACAAATTTATGAGATACCTGCTGGTAGAGAAATAAATGAAATATTATGGTATACGAGAGCAGAATTAAATGAAGCTTTTATTGACCCATTTTTAGGTGCGTTTGGTGGTTTCGGAGGATTTGGAGCTGGAGGACCGGGTGGTTTTGCTCAAATGGGTATTCAGGGGTCGTACTATATGATGCCTGCTTTTGACATTCTTTTGCGAATGGGAGACCGTAATTTAAAGAATCGTTTAATAGGGGGTGAGTTAACTTATAGGATTACCGCTGGTGCTGGAGGTGTTAATGGTGTAAAATACCTACATCTTTATAATGTGCCTGGTGGTAGATTTGATTTTGGGAATCTAGAAGTAAATCACCATAGATGTTACTATTGGTATTACGATACTGGGCCTGCTAATAGAAATGAGTGTTTACTCCAAAACAAAGATATCGTACTGTTACCTAGTGATGTTAGGTTAGAAGAAATGACTTTTAATGAATTAAATCCACCAGCTCAGTCATGGGTAAGAAGATACTTTTTTGCAAAAGCAAAAGAAATGTTAGGTAGAGTAAGAGGTAAGTTCGGTGGTAATCTTAAAACTCCAGATTCTGAAATTACAATGGAGTATAGTGATTTATTAACCGAGGCTAAAGATGAGTATGCTAAACTAATAGAAGAACTAACAGCACGATTAGAAAGATTAAGAAATGACAAAATGTTAGAAAGAAAAGCTCTTGAAGCTGAAAATTTAAATAAGTCACTAGGATATAGACCTATGAATCCTGGGAGTATATATGTAATTTAATATGGGTTTTTTTACTAAAGTAGACTATTCTAGACAATTAAGACAAAGTGGAAATACTGATGGTGTATTTTCTGGTAACACACAAAATAGGGGATGGTTTGCTGCAAATGTAGGAAATTACACGGGTTGGTCTGGATATGAAGCTTATACCGCAACAACCAATCCATTATCTGCCGTAAGTTTTTTAGTAGGTAGTCACACTGATACTTCAGGGACTTCAGCAGTAACAGTTACAAGTTATTCAGGATTAGCTAGTGGAGTAACAGTACTTTCTTTAGGAATGCCACCTATATATCCGGTAAACCAGTTTGCTACCACACCAACACTTACAGCTAGTACTTTTCAAATCCATCCTTATGATTTATTAACATCTGGTGGTGATGGGGATTTAGAATTAGATGTTGCTACTGGAAATGTAATATATAATGGGTCATCAAGAAGATATAAGTATGATATCAATAATATTAATTTTAGTAATTTAGATAAATTATTATCTCTCCAACCTAGAACCTTTAAATGGAAATCTAACCATAAAGAAGACTGGGGATTAATAGCGGAAGAAGTAGATGAATTAGGATTTAAAGAATTAGTTAACTATAGTAATAATGAACCCGAATCAGTTCAATATAAAAAAGTTGCTTTAGCTTTATTAGAATATATTAAAGTTTTTGGCGTAAATTCTAAACCTGTAGAGTGTAATTGTGAAGAAGATGAATTTATTGTAGTTGACCTCGATGGTGAAGTTATTCTAGATAGTTCAAAATCTTTAACTTATATAGTTAAGTCATTTGCTAATGTAACTATAAAACCAGATAAGGGTCTAATAGATAAAAAATGGGGTAGTTTAGAATTGTTACCTGAAAGTTCTATAATATTTAAGTTTTGTAAAAAATCTAACTGCTGGATGATTGTTTCATCAGACGGTATCAAGGAGTCCTAGTTGTTCTAAAAAATAATCCTCACTTACACCCATAGTATCTTTCCAGAATATTTTTTCTTCATTAGATAGGTCTAAGACTTCTTCTAGAGAATCTTGGTCGCCTTGACTCCTACCAATACCATTAATTAATTCACATTGTTTTCTAGTGAAGTACTGTCTATCTTCTGGTTTTTTAACCACAATACTTTCTCTTATATCTGGTTTAAAACACACTAATAAAGGCTCTACTCTTTTATTAAAAATATTAATATACCTAGGAACATTATATTCCCCAGTTAATTCAGGGTTTTTTTCCATTTCATTTAGAGATATCCTATAACAATTTAGTATAACTTTAGATGTACCATCTTTTTGTTTTTTTCTTTGTACGTCACCGTGAGACTGAGCGGTACCATTATTTACATAAAATATTGTATCACCTAAATCTACTTTGGAACCTTCGTTAATAACCAATTCCATATGAGCTTGTCGTGACATTAGATTACCAGCTTTTGTTCTTTGGGTACATCTTTTTTTATAGTCTTCTATACTTTGTTTTATACGTCCCTTATTAGCTATTTTACTTAAAGGTATTTGTTTAT
>Ga0098059_1001224_pt1 | contig 13123 bp, 11 predicted proteins | sample 20_taG_FD_92580 | JGI IMG/M metagenome (GOLD analysis project Ga0098059, IMG submission 92580) | Marine viral communities from the Subarctic Pacific Ocean - 20_ETSP_OMZ_AT15318 metaG | ecosystem: Environmental > Aquatic > Marine > Oceanic | place: Subarctic Pacific Ocean | collected 2015-01-19
AATACCTGATCTGTAATAATCTAAGTATAAATACTTAAAACTTATTAAATAATTACGTATCTTTACAAAAAAAGTAAAGAAAATGACAGGGTTTCAGATTGGTTTTGATGCATTATTATCACTAATCTCTGCAGTAGCAGGAGCTTTGGCAGTTTGGTATACTTTAAAAGGTAAAGTAGAAATTCAGCAAGTTGTTTTAGATAATCTTATTTCCGACGTGGAAGAAATAAAAACACATAAAAAAGAGGGACATACTCAGCTGCATAAACGTATAGACGACCTTAAAGGTCAGGTTGAAAGAAATCGAGAAAAGAATGACGAATCTCTCGGAGAATTAAAGAAAGAGATGGGGGCGATGGAATTAAGAATTATTCAAGCAATTCATGCGCTTAAAAAATAGTTGGTTACTAATAGTCCTATTAGCAATAATCTCGTGCACACCGCAAAGAAGGTTCACTAAGCTTATCGACAAATATCCACACTTACTTACTATTGACACATTAACTATACATGATACTGTAAGAGTAGAAATACCAAAAGTTGTTCATGATACTATTTTAACAGAACACTTCTTTACGCAAATAACTAGAGATACTTTAATTCTTCAAAAAGAAAGACTTACTATAAAAATATTTCACGATACTATTAAAAAGAATGTGTTTATAAAAGGAGAGTGTGACACTGTTACAGTAGAAAAAATAATCGAAAGAAAGATACCAATAAAATATTACGAAAAAACACCCACTTGGAAAAAAATAATAAATTGGATTTTGTTAATTGCGATTATTCTTACTATATTATATAGCCTATATAGGCTGCTAAATTTTTTAAAAAAAAAGATATGAAAAAGTTTTTAAAAGAATTATTAAGTGATGAAACAGGAGTTTATTCTTCTAAAAGATTAGGAGGATTATTGTGCGTATTAGCATTAGTTGTTTCATTAGTGGCAAATACATTTACTCACGGTGATATTAAGCCAGCTGAGTATCTTGTAGACGCTGTAGCATTATTTGCATTTGGATCATTAGGATTAACATCTATTGATAAATTAACACGCATTAGAAACAAAAAATAAAATGGGGTAACTCCGCTATTCTTATTCTTATACTTTGCAGCATTTTTTATGCTGCCTGCTATAATTAGAGCCATATGGAAAAAATAATAACATGTCCACATTGTAATACAGCGTTTGATTTATCTATTACAGAACGTACAGAAGGATCTAAATATCTTTGGATATTTGATAATGGTCACGGAGGTATGATAAGTGATGTATACCAAACACCTGGTAAAAGATCTCCAGTATGGCCAGATGGGTCACAACTATTTGAAGGTGAGTTTAATAGAGCTATTGTAGATAGATTAGTTAAAATGTGTGAGTCAAATAATATTGACTATATTAACCTTGTAGCTACTCCTAAAGATATAAGCTTATCAGAAAGAGTAAGCACTGCTAATAGATTAGCTAAGTCTTCTGAAAAGCCTTGTATATATGTAAGCATACATGCTAATGGTTTCTCTGATGAATCAGCCAACGGATGGGAAGTTTTTACGTCTCCAGGAGAGACTAAGTCTGATAAAATAGCAACAGTACTATACGAAAAAGCTAAAGCAGAGTTTCCTGAACGTAAAATGCGCACGTCAACAGCTGACGGAGATCCCGATAAAGAATCTAATTTTTATGTTCTCGTTAATACTAGTATGCCCGCTATCTTATCAGAAAATTTCTTTATGACTAATTCTAAAGAATGTCACGAAATTCTTATGAGTGAGTCAGGCAGAGATAGAGTTGCTAAAATACATTTTGAAATGATTCAACAATTAGAAAATGGCTAGATTAGTAGAAAACGAAAAGAAGCAATCTAAGATTAAAAGACCGTTGATTCATGCTAAATCAAAGACTTCTAATCTAAAAACATCTAAGAACTATAAAAAGAAATATAGGGGTCAGGGGAGATAAAAGTCGAAAATAAATCATATATTTGTTACTATGCTAACTTTAGAAGATCTTCAAGCACAAATAGATGAGTCATTATCAATTAATTCCATAGAATCCTCATACTCTTTTGATTTCTATACAGATTTAATTAATGAACAAAGAGCTCTATGGCTAAGAAACGAATATAATAAAAATCGTCGAATAGATCCATATGTGCTACAAAATCTTAATTGTCTAGAATTAGAATTAGTTAATCCAATAGATTGTTGTATTACAGCACCAGATGCATGTAAGATTCTTAGGACTAAAAAACAAATTCCTAATACAATAGAATTATACTTTAAAAAAGGTATAGCAGCTGTAGGTCCTGCAGATATAACTAAGCCTAGATTCATAGTTATAGATTATTCTAGAGTTCCTTTTGTGGGTCACGGACGAACTACACAAAAAGCTATTTATACATTTTTGTATGATGAGTATATATATGTAATCAGTAGAGATGCTGCTGTTAAAAATATTAAATACATTACTCTTAGAGGAATATTTGAAGATCCTACTAGTTTATTAAATTATGTAGATTGTGTAGACGGTACTACATGTTGGAGTACTAGTAAACCATATCCTATTAATCAATGGATGTGGACATATATTAAACCAATTATTTTACAACAATTGATGCAAAAAGGTGCAAACGCATTTGACGATATGAACGATGCACAAGATGCTAGATCTCAAGGAATGAGAGCAGCACCTGCACCCCAACAACAACAACAACAAAAAGCTCAACAATGATAAGAGGAGCTGGTAAAATAAATGGAGATGTAAAAAAGAATGACTTTTATAAGCATTATAAAGAAAACACTAAAGAAGAAGTAATTAGTAAACCTTTATATAATGCTTTTATAAAAGAATTACTTACTGCTTTTAGTAAAGCTATCGTACAAACAGGCTTAGAACTAAAAATAAATAAAGTAGGTAAATTAAGAATAAGAAGTAAAAAGTTAAACTTCTTTGATAAAAACGGTAAAAGATCTAAAAGTTTAAAAGTAGATTGGAAGTCTACTTGGGATTTTTGGAAAGCTAAACATCCTGATTTATCTAAAGAAGAGATAATTGATTTAAAAAATAAAAAAGTTATATATCATCAAAATGATCATAGTAGCGGTGAGTTCTATGAACACTATTGGGATAAATTAACTAATGTTTTAAAGTATAAAAGTTTTTACGTCTTTAAACCGTCTAGGCAATATTCAAGATTAATTGCTCAAGTCGTTAAAGACCCAAACAGAAAAGTTTTTTATTATGGATAAAATGGAAATATCAATGGATGATTCAACAGGATCATCTACAGAAGTAGAAACAACAGTAAGAATTAACCGTAAAGAATTTGAAGACGGTGGATACGAAGAAGTTCGTGTAGAAGAAGTCGACGGAGGTTTTATTAAAACTGTATGTACTCGCAAAAAAGTAGATGGAGAATGGACTTATAAAGATGATAAATCTGTAACAACAGAAGATCCGCTCAAAGATAATTCTTCAGAAGGAATCGCAAGTAGATTAGAAAAAGTGCTTAAAAATCTAGGATAATGTTTGCTGGTAAGACTGTCTCATATAAAGGAATTCTAGACAAAGTAATTAGAGACTTTGGATTTAATTACGACATTCACGAAGAAGAAGGTTTAGAATGGTTGGCTGAATTTATGGCTCACACTAACGTGCCTATGACTTTAGCTAACAATATTGCATATATTAAAATATGTGATGGTCGAGGAGAATTACCGTTTGATCTTCATAAGATAGGCCAAGTATCCGCACTTACTGGTGTAGAAAATTTATCAGAGGCAGAATGCGGCAACGGTCGTATGTTTCCAATGAGATGGGCAACAGATTATTTTCACAAAAGATATCACATAGATAGAAGAGATTATACTTCTGAATCAGATCAAACATATACTGTTGAAGGAGGATTTATTTTTACTTCTTTTAATAGCGGTTTTATAGCAATGAGTTATAATGCTATACCAACAGATGATAATGGATATCCTACAGTGCCTGCAGAACAACAATGGTTAGAAGCAGCTTCTCATTATATAGCATTAAAAATAGCTAAAAAGCTATGGATGCAAGGACATCTTCGTCCTGATGTTTATCAAGTTATAGAACGAGATAGGGATTGGTATTTTGCACAAGCAGTTAACCACGCTAAACAATGGAACGGGGTCGACGAGGCAGAAAGTGTTAAGAATGCAACTCTTAGAACCATACCTGATGTACAGGCGCACGCGAGCTTCTTTGCTAACATGCAATTACCTGAACAACGTAATTTTAGACCTAAGTCAGGAGCACATAATACTACTGATATATCTATAGTAAGTGCTTCAACACAAGGAACTAACCCTGCAACATCTTAAAACTAATTCATGGAAGGACACGTTAATACATATGGCGGAATGAATAAAGACACGGCTTATGATACAATTAAGCCGAACATGTATATTGACGCATTAGATATTAGAATATCTACTGATAAAGGAGAATCACAAGGAGCTTTCACTAACATGAAAGGTAATAAATTAGCAGTTACTATTCCTGACGTTGAAACAGATGGGTCAGCACCATTTGGAGCATGGACAACTACTGGAGATGTAGATATTTTAGGATATGCTACAATAAGAAATACTATTATTTTATTTGTAACTGACGATAGTGCTACTCATCCAGGTTGGATTTGGAAATTAAACTATAATCCAGCAACCAGAGAAAGTACTACTATTACTTTAGTATATTATAGTGCTAATTTAAATTTTAGAAAAGAATGGCCGATAGAAGCATTAGGTCGTTATGAAAATGCATCTACCCAAAGAATTTATTGGACAGATTATAATAACATATTTAGAACTATAAATATTGCTAATCCTAATTTAGACACATTTCCTGTAGAAAATGTAGATATATATCCTAATATAGAATATACTCAGCCTATATTACAATCTGTTTCTGGAGGAGGAGCTCTTAATTCAGGGATGTATCAAATAGCATATAGATTAATTACATCCGACGGAAAAGAAACATTAATTTCTCCTCCAAGTAATATGATTCACATAGTAACTGCTTCAGAAACTAATAGTGTTCCTGAATACATAGGAGAGCCTGAAAAAATAGATGCACAAAAAATTATTAATATAGAATTAGATACAACTAATTATGTAGGAAATTTTGAAAAAATAGAATTTTTCTCTCTTTATTATGAAAACGATACAGCTACTCCAGTAGCTACATCTATTGAAGTTAAAGATTTAATTTCAAATACAACTAGTTTATTATATTCAGGAACAGAAACTACAATATTTGATATTGAACTATTTACATTTACTTCCAAGAATTTTGCATTTAAAACTTTTAAATCAGTTACTCAAAAAGATAATTATTTAGTAGGAGCTAATATAAAATCTTCTACAATTAGTATACAAGATTTATTAGAATCAGGAGAATCTTTTGATGCTAAAAGTAGAAGATATAATAGTACATTAGGAACTCCTTTTCCTAATACTACAGAACAAAATAAATTAAACAATGCTTTTAATACAGAATTTAATGAAGATAAACATTGGGATGTTACTTGGCAAACAGCAGCAAAACAATATAAATATCAAGCAGACGGAACTACTTTAGGAGGTGGAGATCCTACTCCAATTACAGGAGATAATATTTCTTATACTTTTCATTTAGAACCAATGACTGTTGATATAGATTATCAGGCTAAATATCACAATGTTGGGGGAAATATTCATTACGGAATAGATAACCACGATTTAAATGATGGATATGGAGTACGTCCTAATCCAGGTTCAAGTATTCCTAATAGTGCTTCTCCTATAGTATCAAGTTTATTAAGAGGATATAAAAGAGGAGAGACTTATAGGTTTGGCATAATATTTTATACACTAAAAGGAGAAGCTACTTATGTAGAATATATAGGAGATATTAAATTTCCAGATATATCAGAAGCAAATGGAGTTAATAATACTGGTGGATCTCCTTATTGGCCGTTAAGCACTGTGTATGATGATACAACAGGTACTATAGGAAAAATAGGAGCTCCTATTACTGTAGGATTAACTTTAGGAATACAATTTAAAATAGATTTAAGTAGTTGTCTTCAATTAACAGATAAAATAGAAAGTTATCAAATAGTAAGAGTACCTAGAGAAAATGCAGATAAAAGAAGATTAAGTCAAGGAATCATGACTCCTTATGCTTATAATAGTATTGGAACTAGTCCAGCATCTCCTGATTATGATTTTAGAATAAATGGAAGTGACGAAAAAGTATTACATCATTGGAATACTCCTAGATTATATAAATACAAGCGTTTTACAGGTACTATTCCTCAACAAACTTCAGTTGATATTTATAATGATACTTTTTTATATTTTATAGATGAACAAGATAATAATGGAGCAGCAGTTCCATATACTGATTATAATAATGTTTTTCCTTCTGCTGCAGGAGCACCAATGCCTGCTGTAAATAGCACACTTAAATCTCAATATTTAGCATTTTATTCTCCTGAAATGTCTTATAATTATAATAATATTCCTGATTTAGCTACATCAAATAATGCTTCTCTTTTAGTTACAGGATGCTATACTTTAGAAGATAGTCCTAGTCCTCCAAGTGCAGCAGATTATAGAAAACAATATACTCCAGCAGCTTTTCCATCTAATGGCCCTGAAGAAGCAAATATAGGAAGTAATGGTCAATTAACACTTTGGGATCACGGATTTAAATTTAGAAGAGTAGGACCCGTTACTTTTAATAGTATTGAAAATATTAAACGAATTAGAAGCTCTCATTATTTTGATATGAGAGATAGTACTAATGTTTGGCTTGATACTAAAACAGCTTTATTTTTAGAAGATCATGTACGTAATATTACAGGAAGTCCTCTTACACAAATGCCTTCAAGAGATTTTCCTCTTACTGGTAATTCTGCGCATGCCCCGACATTAGATAGAGGGGATACTTATGTAAGAAATTATTATGCTATGGTAGGAAGACCTAAAAATAATAATCCTCCTCCTGCTACATATGGTATTAATAATCCTGCAAGCGGAGGTATCGACAGAAGTTGTGGAGTTGCAAGAGCAGGTACTAATTTAAGTGTTTTAATAGATTTTTATACTGTAGATCCCCTAGATCCTACTAATACATACACTACTGCAGGGACAGATAGGTCTTGGAGAGATTATTTTTTAATAGCAGGAAATACTACTCATTCTGCTACAATTAATGCTCATATAGCACCTTTGCCTGTTCCAAATGGTTCAGGAGGAACTACTACAATTAATCGTGATAGAGCAATTCCTATAGTTGATTTAGTTCTTCCTAAAAAAGAAGTATACGGAGGTTATACTACCAATGCTTTAGAGTCTAATGTTTTTATTCCTGCTTCTCCTGTTATTGATAAAACTCAATTAAATCCTATTGTTTATGGGGGAGATATATTTATATCTATGTTTAATTGTCAAAAAGCACAAATAGAGTTTAATAGTGAACTATACAATGCTGCTGACTATGAATCAATGTTTGTAAGGAATGATTTAATGGTAACAGAAAGCACTATTAATTTAAATTTAAATAATAGTGCAGATACTACTAGAGGAATTAAGTTTAAATTTAATGGAAACGGTCCTGAACAAGAATTAGAAGCATATAGACAAGAAGATAATAATAGTTTTTCAACTTATGGAAAAAAAGATCCAGGTTTAGATTATTATAAAACTTATAGTTATAATTCTGTTTTTTCTAAAGTTTCCGATCAAGTATTATTTTTCATTAAACCTTCTACATTAACAGATCTTTCACTAACAAATGATGTAAGATCTTTTTTATCTTTTGTAAAAGTAAATGGAGAAAATATAGATTCTTGGACAAAATTTGGAATCAATGATTATTATGATGTAGATGATCACGGTCCTATAAATAAAATATTAAATTTTAAAGACGACGTTTATTTTATTCAAGATAAAGGTATAGGTAATTATTCTATTAATAGAGAAGCAGTTACCACAACAGATGACGGTGTTCCTACAGAATTAGGAACAGCTAAAGGTTGGGGTAAGCACAGATATCTTTCTAAAGAAGTCGGTTCTATGCACCAATGGGCAGTGGCAGCGACTAATAATGCTATTTATTTCTTTGATGCTCTTCATAGAAAAATATATCAATTAGGCCAAGGTAAAGCAGGTTTACAAACTAGTCCTCTATCAGAATTAAAAGGAATGCATTCTTATTTACAAGAATTAGGACCTAATGTATTTACTAGAAAAGAAGTTGCTGCTACTAGCGGAACTCCTGGAGGAGACAATCCTGTTATATTAAAAGGTGCTCACATAGGAATAGATCAAATAAATAATGAAGTAATTTTTACATTTCTTTCCAGTACTACAAGGGGTGATAATAAAAGTATTGTATTTGATGAATTAGCTAATCAATTCTCTACCAGACTTTCTATTAATCCTAAAATGTGGATTAATAATGGAGATAATCTACTAACATTAGGTAATACAGTAGCAACTAGAGAAAAACTATATACTCATAATATAGGAGATTGGGGAGAATTTTATGGAACAGATGAAGGATGTGAGTTGACATTAGTTATTAATCCTAAAGCAGATATAAATAAAGTTCTTAGATTTTTAGAATTTAACAGTATTGTTAGAGGCGACGACAAAGTAATAGATAGAACTAAAACTATTACAGGGTTTAAAATTACTACAGAGACACAATCTAGTAATGATATTTACAAGACTACTCCTAATTCATTAACAAGATTAAAAAGACGTTTTGATAAATGGAGAATTAAACTTCCTAGAGATACTACAACGAATGGACGTTTTAGATCTACACATTTTTTATTAACTTTATATTTCGACAATACTTATAATAAAGAATTAATCATGAATAGATTAGTTTCTTATTATGACCCACAAATATTTTAAATTATGGCATCATCTCTTTTAAATAAACTAAAACTTATAGCAGGAGAATCTATTGATACAACAGATCCTACAGATCCTGATAATCCTAATCAAGCTATTATAGATCGCTATAAAAATGTTCCAGGAGTTAATGTAGAAAAATTAACAGAGTATGTAAATCTAAATATTCCTGAACCTCAAACTATTGTAGATGCTATAATTCTTGCAGAAGCTATAGGATATACTCCTGAACAAGCAAAAGTAGTAGGAGCACAATGGGCAGTAGAATCTGGTAGAGGAGTTAGTACAGCAGGAGCAGATTATAATTATTTTGGAGTTAAATCTCATAACGATGCTGTTATGAAACGTATGAGTGAACAATATGGAATAGATGTTTCTCAGGGTGATGTTGTAAAAACTGTTGAATATATAAATGGAGAAAGAAAAGTAATTGAAGATACATTTGCAAGTTTTAATAATCCAATAGAAGGATTTTTAGGAAAAAAAGCATTTCTTGAAACAAATAAAAGATATAAAAAAGCTTTAAATCCAGAAAATACTGCAGATGAATTTGCTCAAGGATTAAAAGACGCAGGTTACGCTACAGATCCAGTTTATGCTAGTAAACTAGCAAATATTTATAATGGTCCTATGAGAACTACTCGTCCTGAATGGATGGCGCCTACTAGGAAAAGCAATGCTCCTCAAAAAGAATGGGCTATGACTGGAGTACAACCTACAAAAGGTTCTAGAGCAGAATTAATTGAACAAAAAAAATCTACATCAAAAAATCCTATTATTGCTGAATATGAAAATTTTATTTTAACACCTGAAGAAACTAAAGAATGGTGGTATAATATATATAAAGATGATTTAGAGTCGGGAAAAATAACTAAAGCAGAATTAGATAAACAAATAGCTATCGATAAAAAAGAGAAAAATCTTGAATTTCAAGAATATCAAAAAGATCCATTAGCGTATATACAAGATGAATTAGATTATGCTTTAGAGACTAGAGAAGAAGGAGACGACTCATACATTGCAAGTCTAGAAAAAGTAGTTAATGCTATGTCCCCAGCTCCAGAAAAAGTAGAAGCTCCAGAAAAAATAGATTTACAATCTGCAGAAGAAATGCAAGCTTCAATAAATATAGATGCACTACAAGAATGGAATAATTTACAAAAACAAAATTGGGCTGGAGTAAAAGAATACGATCCTAAAGGAGTAGAGATGCTCAAAGAGTACAATAAAAAGATGGGCGTAAATTATGATCCTTCAGAAGCTTGGAGTGCTATTACAATATCTAATGCAGTAATGGCAGGTTCTGGAGCTAATAATAGAGATGAGATAAGAGCTAAAGGTTTTAATCCTAGTAAAGGCCATTCATATTATATATCTGACGCATTTAAAACAAGTAAAAATCCCGACTATAAATATAACAAATATAAAGCTGAAAAACTATCGGGTACATATAACATAGGTGATATACTTGTAAAAGGAAGAAAACCTAAAGAAGGTATAGATACATCAAAGTGGAGTTATGAAGATTTTAAATCTCATGGTCCTGGGTATTCTAGCCATACCGATATTATAGTTGATAAAGGAACTGACGATAAAGGAGAATATATAGAAATAGCAGGAGGTAATGTAGGTAATACTTATGCAACCGAAAGAATTTATGTAAAAGATATTCCTTCTAGAAAGTATAAAGCAACTCTTAGAGATAAAGCTACTATTAAACCTTCTTTTACTATTAATAAAAACGAACCTGTTCTTAATCCTTTTACAGGAGAAAAAAAAGCAGAAAATGATGCTATTTTAGCGGATATTAAGTATAATCCTAGAATGCCTAGGATGATAGGAAATACTGAAGAAGATGTTACTAATTATTTAGTAAATAAAAAAAATGTTGAAGATGTTGCTTTAGCACAATTAGCTGCAGAAGAAGAAAAAAATTATCAATCTTCTACAGATAATTATGAAAGATTTGCTGCTGCAAATGCTGCTAATGAACAAATACTTCCTGAAGTAAGAGTAGTTGCAAAAAAACCTGAAAATAAAGAAGATGAAATTATTCCTTTACAAAAACCTGTAGAGGAAGAAAAAGTAATAGATATGGAATATTTAAACAATATTCCTGATGTTAATTCTTTTATTTCTCCTGGGTCATTTACTAATGAATCTAGATCTAAAGAAGAACTTAAACAAGCTACAGATACTAAAAACTTTATAATGTCTCCTTTGAAAAAAAATGCTAACTCAGGATACTTTGGATCAGGACAATCTTTATTTTACCCTTCTACTAGACAACAGAAATATGGAGGCGCAATGGCTCCTATCATTCCTACTTGGAATTATCCATCTGAAAAAACATTTGTTAGAGATACTACTGCTTTGCCTTTTAAAACAGGAGGGTCTATAAGTATTAAACCTGAAAATAAAGGAAAGTTTACCGCTAAAGCAAATGCAGCAGGTATGGGAGTACAAACTTTTGCTAATAAAGTATTAGGAGCATCAAAAGGTACGTATTCCCCCAGTACTCGTAAGCAAGCTAATTTTGCTCGTAATGCTTCTAAATGGAATCGTAGTGGAGGAACTATATATCCTAAATATTTTGAAAATGGTGGACCAAGCGACGGTAATCCTTTTTGGCATAATGTATTAAATAATGTAGAAAATATAGTAGAAGATCATTATCAATCCATGTCTCCTACAGAATACGCAAAACTATCAGCAGATACAACTAATAAACTTCAACAATATCAAGATGAAAAAATTCGGGTAGGAAATGTTATGGATAAGGCCCATCAATTAGGTTTAAAATTAGCAACTAATGCGCCTGGGGAGAAAAAGGAAAAAAGAGGCAAGGGATATGTATTAAATTATGATTCTGATCCCTATATTCCTACTCTAGAACCAAGAAATGTAACTATTGGAAATACTCAAGATTGGGAAGCTATAGGTATGGATTTTATAAACGATCCTCAAAATTACTTAAACAATTTAAAAGATATTGATACATACACTGGTGAAATCGAATATTTAACAGGCGATGGTGAAAATTTTATTTTAGATTCGGAAGGAAATAAAGTTCCTAGCTACTATCAAGGCTATGGATGTATAGGAGCGCAATGTGGTATTTACAGCACAGCAGGAGCTACTAATATTTCTGATTATAAAACAGGTTACGGAAATCAGGTAGCAAAAGCAGGTGACCCTATTTTTAAACAACTTTCTAATAAATTTTGGGACGCAGATAATCAAGCTGCATTAAAGGCTGCAGGTTTTGAAAAAACTGATAATCCTAGAGTAGGATCATTAGCAAGAGTACATGATGACTACTATACTACAAAAAATCCTTCATATGGTCACAGTGCAATGGTTAATAAAGTTAATGCTGATGGAACACAAGTTGATTTTGATGCTAAAGATGGTTTTATAGAAAACCCTGGAGGTTTGGCTGAAGGAATTATAACTAGTAGTCCCTATAACAGTTATAAAGGAAGATTAGATTATTATAATTATGTAGGAAACGAACCTCAATTAAAAAAAGAATATGAGACGTTGTTGGAACAACAAAAAGCTTATAAAAAATACAATCAACCTGTAGAAATTCCTATAAAAAAAGCAAAATTAACAAAAGAAGAACCTGTTAAAATGCCTTTTATTGAGAAAAAACAATACCCTAATACAAGAAGAGGTAGAAAACAAGAACAACAAGATAATGCATATATTACAGCTTATATGAATAGAATACAAAAAAAATAAGTTAACTTTATAAAAAAGTATAAAAATGAAAAAAGGTATTAATAATCCAGGATTTAAAGCACTTCCCTCAAGTGTTCAAAATAATATTTTATCTAATATGAAATATGGCGGAAAAAAATATGCAGCTGGAGGAGCTATGCCTATGGAACAGTTGACTGAGTTTAATGAAGGAGGTCGTCATGAAGAAAACAGTTTAGGAGGTATTCCACAAGGAATGAATCCTGATGGGCAAATGAATTTAGTAGAAGAGGGAGAAACTAAGTTCGATGCTGAGAATTATATTTATTCTGATTCATTAAAAGTAGATAAAGAATTAGCAGAAGCTTTTAACCTTAGTCCTAAGATGGTAGGTAAAACTTTTGCAGATGCAAGTAAAATGGCAGGTCGTAAAAAATCTAAGCGTGAGGGAGATGCTATAGAAGAAGCTGCTAAT
>Ga0098059_1001231_pt1 | contig 13052 bp, 12 predicted proteins | sample 20_taG_FD_92580 | JGI IMG/M metagenome (GOLD analysis project Ga0098059, IMG submission 92580) | Marine viral communities from the Subarctic Pacific Ocean - 20_ETSP_OMZ_AT15318 metaG | ecosystem: Environmental > Aquatic > Marine > Oceanic | place: Subarctic Pacific Ocean | collected 2015-01-19
TGTAAGCCCTGCAAGCCCTATTATACAAGTGGGTATGAAGGTTCAAAGGGTAAGTGGTACTGCAGTACTTGATAGCGGTAAAGAATACTATGTTACAGCTGTTGTGAAGTCTGGTGTTAATGTAACATCCTTTACCCTAAGTCAGGCAACTGAAGCTGCTAATGGAAATGTAACGTTGCAGTTTATCCAGCCATGGTTAGTACCAGGAATGAGAGTATATGGGACATCAATAGAACAGTCTGGAAAAACTTATTATTTAGGACCTCAACTGGCTCTTGCAAACGCAACTGACCTTAGTTTTCAATTGGAGTATTCAAATAATTACGAGGAAACACGCCAAAATGTAACTTCAGCAAGTGTGGCTACTAATAAAAGTTATAGTTTCTTAAAACCTACTAAATACTCTTACATCTCTCAAGCAACTTTTGCAGAAGAACACGAAATAGAGAATGTTTTAACGAAATCTATAATATTAGGTGATAGATTTAGAGTGACAGCAGTGTCAGGTACTGCGTCTGACTTTACCAATATAGGTGGCGCAAATACTTTGTATAGCACAACTGGGGACTCCTATATAGCCTCTCAGAATCCTGCCTCAAATGCTGGAGGTGAGGTAACTCTTATTCAGCCTGTAGCTGGTCCTATAGAAAATGGTTTACTTAAATCGGATAATACCGATCAAAGAGCACCAAGGAATAATTCTACTTATGTTAACCTAGGGGATGCGGCAACGAGTCATTTATGGCAATGTGATCTAGATGCGCAAGATGCTGGGGAAAACGATTATTATCAAAAAGACTTCTCGATTAACTTATACAACAGAGGTGAAGAGAATACATATATAAAATCAGTTGAATGGATAGAAAATAATTTCTTACCAAAAGGAGCATTTCCAGAGCAACAATACACTAAAAAGCCAGTGCTTCACACAGGGCAGAATAATTGGTCGCTATCTGAGACTACTGATGACGCGTCTTTAACTTGGAGCACTGCAGCTGACGAAAAAATAGAGTTAAATTCTGGTTTGTATGCAGACAATTTATATCTTACCGATGCAAATGCTGGAAGGGTTTCTAGAAATCCCGATGGTGCTACTACAATTTATGGTAGAGTTCTTATAAATAAAACGAATGCTCAAGGTGTTTTCTATAAAACTCTTAAGGTAAAGCATTACAGAAGAAAGGGATCTACAGATAAAATATATGACGCGAGTAATGGTACATGGAATGAAAGATCAAACGATAAAAGAGAGGTTTGGATTTCATATATACAATTTGCTTTTGTAGTAGGTGTTTCACCTTCAATATCTATAACTGACGGTGATGGAGAATCTATTAATTACGATGATTCATTTACTTTTGCTCCAACTACTGTATAACTTTTTGAATTATTATGGCTTATACATATGAAAGTCAAAATGAAGATGGATATAAAATAGTGGTTCTCCCTCTCACGATAAAACGTGGGGGGGAGACTTCTATTAGTATCACTAAAGTTTATGTCAGAAATTATTCCAAAACTTCTACGCTAAATAACGCTGATAAGTTTAACTTTAAGTTAAAAGCAGAAAACGTGTTGTATGGTGAAGATCCTTTTTTAGATACATCTTCAGGTTTATTTAGTAATCCATTAGATTATGATATAAACCTAAATCCTGGCTCTATAAGTGTTACTACTAGTTTTATTCCAGAAGAAGATTATTATATAAATTATGATCCATCAGTAACCTTTATTCCGCCTCCGAATGATTTTTTTTATGGAATAAGAGGAGATGTAGTTAATGATGAGCAATTCCTAACAATAAGACTTAGCTACGAACCCATAAAAGATAATCCACAAATTGGAACACATTATGGGCAATTAGTAATTGGTTACCTCGATAGTGATGAATCATATAGAGAGTTTCTTTTTAATATCGAAGGTACGTGTAGATATGGAAATGTAGATTCAATAGATGGGTTTGATTTAGGTTTAGTTTCTCAAGTTCAAGGAGTGAGTATTAATTCTATAATTATTAATTAATGATCGTTGGTGACTATATAAGTGGCTTAGGGGGTTATGTATTTTTTATAGAAAATATTGGTGGTACAGACTATGCATATATAGTAGCTCCTCAGCCTATACAGTTGGGCACGTCAGGTACAACAAGTTCCCTTGCGCACCCAGGTCCACCTACATGGGATTTTGGTGGGGGTAACACGTTAGAGTTAGATATTGTAAATACATATTTTGCAACCAATAGTGGTACGCAGTGGAGAATGAACACTGACGAAGATGATTTAGTAGATTTGAATGCAAATCAATCCTCTATGGCTGAGGGAAATGGAAATCACAACCTTTGGGTTGCTCATCACAATTCATTAGAAACATCTTACGAATCTTCTACAACTAATTATGAGCAACACTGGCAAGGATTTACTGCAGTAATGCAAGTAGAGACATATATATATGATCCTAATGCTGAAATAACTGACTGGTTTCTACCAAATAAAGCTCAAATGCAAAAACTCGCTGAGTTTTGTGTGGATAGGGAGATTCTCTCAGAGAGCCTTCAATACTATGCTGATGCTTGGGCGGTTTTACAAATGTCAACAGGTCTTTATCATACCACTACAGAGCATCCTACCAACAATACTAGCAAGGTATATGCTCAAAAAATGTACAATAACAATACTTCATATACAAACGCAGGGCAAGATATAGGTCAGGTATCTATTAATAAAACTGAGTTAGCTTACGTTAGGGCTATAAGAAAAATTGCTATCCCACCAGAAATAAAAATTGTTGACTCAGACGACCATGATATAACTGATTCGTCTCACGATTATCATCTGTTCCAATTTTTTAATGTTGCATCGGATCCTGTAAGTGTTCAAGGTATTACAATACCAGGTAATGACGGACTAAGCGATTCCAATACATTCTGGTGTTCTTCTTTCATAAAATTTACAAGTCTTGGAATAAATACAGCAGAAGCTGTTTTTTCATCAATACCTAATATAGTATTAGTAGAGTTTACAGACTACACTCAAAATGGTAATCCGACAACCACTTGGTATAAAGATTCTAGTCTTACTAGCACTCTTACTACGTTAATTGATGGTGGTGTATATAGAATATCTAGAGATTCAAACGCAGAAGAGCACACATTTTCAATAGTCGGAGACCAAGTGTTAACCAGTTCAAATGCTGTTGGTTATGATTTTTCTATTGTTAATGGAGACTCTTACCTTCCTTGGCCTATAAATAAAACAAAAAATATAGAAGATTTGTTTGGCGGGGATAATACTCCAGATAGTGTTACAAGCTACCAGTATGGTGTTTGTCATACCGCTGATTTACCCGCTATTAACTGGGGGGTAAGTGGACTTATTGGTACTTCAGAAGCCTTAGACTCTAGTTTAGAAAACACTAATAAAATTGATGCAGTAAATCAATCTGCAGTAGCGGCAAATAGTGCCTTAAATTTATCTGTAGTCCAAAGTGGTGTCACGTATGATGATTGGGTTCTACCAAGCAAGAAGCTATTAGAGCGTCTTCTTATAGATGAAGCAGGTATTGGAGGGTTCAACCTTAATTCTTTACAGGGGTTTTGGTCCTCTACAGAAGACAACAGAAACATGAATAATGCATGGGTATATGGAAATAGAGGGTTTGAATCTCTACCTAGAAGTATGGATGCAAGAGTTCGCCCAGTAAGATATGTAGAGTCAACCTCTAATTTTAATTTAGGAAGCTCTAATTTAGGTGGGACAATATTTTATAAGCAAGAAATAGGATCACAATCTAAGATTAATGTTATAACAGATGATTTAGGTAATACATGGATTCCTGGAGTAGAAAGAAATAGACTAACACAGTTTTCTCCAGGTAAAGCTTATCATATTAGTTCTAATGGCTCTTTTACTTTTACAGAGTTATTAAGTAGTAGTATTCCTAATGCCTCTCCTGTTTCGCCTGATTCAAGGTTGGCTTTTAATCAAATGAATCCACCTTCAGGGGTTGATTTCTCTGCAGGAACAATGTACATGTCTATTAAAGGAAGTGTTTTAAAGGATGCGATAAGCCAAATTACAGCCATCCCTGGGCCTTTAGTCTCTGCACAGATAACAACAGTTAATTTATTTGCATCATTGTTTTCTCAAGTTCAAACATTTAAAAATTCATACGGCACACTAATAACACATCAAACATTAATGGCAGAAATTGATACGTATGAAGATACAGCCGTTGTTTATAATAATGCGCAATATCAGAGCGTGTATAATGCTAGGCTTAAAGAAATTAAAGCATCAACCCTTACTTATCGCGTATTAATCAAATCTTCTAATGGTACTATATTGGGTGGTGCAAAAGAAGAAATACCTTTACCATATCTTGATGATCAAACATATTCATTTAAAGTAAGAAAGCCAGACCACCAAAATAATCAGTTAAATTTCGTTATATTTGGCAATGGAAATGAGTATAGATATACAATAAGTGGAAGAAAAGATGGGGTAATATATAACAATCCTATTAAATTTGATAAAGCAAAAAACTTTACAATAATTAAAACACAAATCACATCATAATGGCAACAGATGTTAAAATATCAATTAAAAATACGTCATCAAAGGTTGTAAAATTTGTGGCTACAGGGCAAGTTGGTGCTACTGGCTCTGTAGGAGCTACAGGATCTACTGAAGTTCCAGCTACAACTCAATCTGCGATAGATATTAACACAGCTAAAGTTGGTATAACTGCAACCCAAGCTACGGCTATACAATCTAATGTCAATAAGTTAGCAACTATACAGGAAAACTCAGAGCCTAATGTTCAGGCTGACTGGAACGAATCTGATGTAAACAATGATGCGTATATAAAAAACAAGCCTACAGACGCAAATACAACTTATTCTGTATCTTGTGAAGATGGTGATAATTCTGATGAGGAAAAGATAATACTTACGGACAGCAATGGAACGACAGATGATATTGTTTTAGAGGCTGGTACAGGGCTTTCTATTGCTCGTAGTGGTGATAAGATTACCTTTACAAATACCGTTGTAGATACAGACACTGTGTTAACCACAGAACAGGTTCAGGATATAATTGGTGCAATGGTCGATGGTGGCACAGAAACTAATATAGCTGTTACATATGATGATACTAATGGTAAATTAAACTTTGTCTCTACAGACACAAATACTCAATTAACTTTAGTGGATGAAGACGATATGTCTAGCAACAGCGCCACATCTGTACCTTCACAGCAATCTGTTAAAGCTTATGTGGACACTAAAGCTCCTTTAGCTAGCCCTACATTCTCAGGAACTGTAAATAATACAACTACAGAAAATGTTACGGTAAGGTTAGATAATACATGGAATGGTGGAGATAGTTTAATAAACTTTAGAACATCCTATGGTACAGATAAAAATGTTTACATGGGTATTGATTATTCAGGAGGGAGTAATAGCTCAGGTTCTTTTATAATAGGGGAATCTGCAGACGCTTCATCTCCTATTGTAAGCATAGACTTGGATAATAATAACACAGCACTATCAGGAGACTTAACAATCACTGGTGGTAATATAACAAATGCTGTTACATTTGACTCTGGTATTACTAATGCAGGGACTATTGCATCAGGTACCTGGAATGGAGGCGTTATAGCTAGTGCTTATTTAGATTCAGATACCGCGCATTTATCTGCAGCCCAAACGTTCACTGGTAAAAAGGTAATTAATACCAGACAATTTGATGTTACAAGTAGCACAGATGGAGCTTATAATGGAGATGTTATATTTTTAGGTACAGGCTCTACAGTTCTAGGAAAGATATATTACTTAAGAACAGATGGTGCTTGGGCAACTACAGATGCCGATAATAGCACTTCTACAGGGTTTTTAGCTGTAGCTTTAGGTACGGATCCTGATGTTGATGGAATGTTAATAAGAGGTATGGTTACCTTATCTTTAGAGATAGGTGGTACAGAAGCTTTAGGTAACACATTATATTTAGATGGAGCAACTGCAGGTGGAGCAACAATTACTGTACCTTCTGGTACAGGAGATTTTGTTAGAGTAATTGGACACGTATTAGGTACGGATGACCAAATATGGTTTAACCCATCTAATGACTGGGTAGAAATAGCATAAAATGGCATATAAAAACGAAACATTAACGTTTGAAAGTGATAAAATCTACTTTACCTCTGACGACACCAGACATGAGGTGATGATGGATTGGGAGAGTTCTATAATGGAGGCTTCAGCTGATTATGCATGTTCTAACGGTGGTGACATACTAGAGATAGGATTTGGTATGGGTATATCTGCAGGATACATACAAGAGAACTCTATTAACTCTCATACTATAGTGGAATGTCATCCACAAGTATTAGAGAAAGCTAAGGAGTGGGCTAAGGACAAACCTAACGTGGTGATAGTGGAAGGCGAATGGTTCGACATAAAAAACTCTTTATCAACTTATGATGGGGTTTTGTATGATACATACGGAGAAGATGATTGGAGTTTGTTTGGTAAAAACATAGCTTCTTTAGTTAAGTCTGGTGCGAAGGTAACCTGGTGGAACAATAATCCTAGTGCTACTACTATTCAAGATATAGATGGAGTTACATACGATATAATAGACGTAGATCCTCCGTCTAATAGTTATTTTAATTCAAACAAGTATTACTTACCTAAAAAAGAATTTTAATGGCTGATTTGTATGCATCAAATAGTGGATTCTTACTAAAGAGTAGTACGTCTAGTTGGTCTGATGCTAGAGATAATGCTTCTGCTGATAGCGCTTATGACAGTCCAGCGGGGGGTCAACAAACGTATGCAATGGCTGTTCTTTATAGTAGCGGTAGGGGAGGTAGTACGTATACTATACGAAGGTCTTTTTTGTGGTTTGATACAAGCGGAATAACAGGTACTGTTAGTTCTGCTACTTTAAAGATATATGGATATGGTTCTGGTACGTCTGATGTAATAGCTGTAAAAAGCACGGCATATGGCGGCGATGGGTCTGCTAGTTTAGTTACTTCTGATTTTAATAACTTTGCTACAGGTAGCGGTAATGATTATTCTTCGGAGATTTCAACTTGGAGTATATCTGGATATAATGACATAACATTAAACGCTACAGCGTTAGCTAACATAAAGAATAACGATGTTCTTATTGTGTGTTTGATGGAGTATGATTATGACCATCAAAATCAAACCCCTGGTAGCTTATTGGATGTTAGGTCAGGTATGTATTACGATAATGAACCTGGCACAAGTAAAGACCCATATATAGACTATACATTGCAAACAGGATATGCAAATGACGTAATAGGTGTAGCAACTGGGAGTATCGGTAAGGTAATTGGGGTGGCAACAGCAAGTATAGAAAAAGTAATAGGTGTTTAAGGTTCCGTATAATGAGTAAATTAAATTTAGATACGTCACAAAAGATAAATATTGAGTGTAAAGCTCAAGATAGCTTCGAGTTTAACTTGGAGGTTAAGAATCAAGACGATAGCAATTATGTGTTTTATACAGAAGACACTTGGGAAAAAGAAATTGTTATCTTTAGTGTGGTTGATTTTGAAGGTGAACCCATTATGGTTTGTACTTCAGAAAAGAATATTAATTGGATTCCAGGTACTGCTTTCGATGCTAATAATAATGTCGTAATACCAAACCTACCTGAATACATGTCTGTTGGAGATGTAAACGATTTTGGAGACTTTGATGAAAATAATATTCCATATGGCCAAGCTACAGTTCAAAATTATTACAGGATTCTATTAGAGTTTGGTAGAGCTAGATCTATAGCTATATCTAATATGCTAAATACATCGAAAAAAGGTGTGGTTGGTGTATTAGAAGATGGGGGTTATAAAGATGTTCCTTATGACTTTTTTGTTTGGACACACAACAGGAAACAAGGAGTGCTAATTAATAATCCGTCTTATACATACAAAATATTAGAGCCTTGTATAACGGTTGAAGATGGGCTTATATCTATAAATATACAATCAAAACATTTTAGGTTACCCGAAGGTAGATATAGTTATGATATTAAAGTTGTTTCAATGTTGATTAATTCAGGCTTTCAAAATTCTTCCATTATTATAGATGATTTAGTAACTGATTATTCTTTAACTACAGGTACAAATGCAACTTCAAATACAAGTGCCTATTTTTCCAATATAAAAACCTGGATGAAAGGAGCGTTAATAGTGAAAAAATAGAAAAATGACTAAGATTAGCATACATAATAGTTCTAAATTGAATATTTCTGCAAAATCAGGAGACACTTTTCTGCTTTCTATAGATATTTCTGACGAGAGCGGAAGCCTTGTTTCTTTTAGCAACCTTAATAGTACCCACTTTCTTCCAGCCCATGGCTCAATCAAAGAAGAGCTTTTATTTTTTGTTGTTTTTTCTAACGAATACGAACCTCTATTGTTAGCTAGTCGAGATGTTCTTAAAATAAATGAAGCACCAAACTATTTTGTTGGTACATCTAATATGCATGCTGGCGAGGTTATTCATTCAATAGCTGTTGCTGATTATTTATCTCAATACGCAGGAAATAACACGTTTGAAGAAGAGGTTACTAATTTTTTAACTGTAACAGAAACAAATCCTAATATTATATCTGGACCCACAACGTCTTTAGAAAACAACTATTTAAGTAAGTTTTATAGACCACACCAATCAGCATCACCATTACCTTCAAGCTCAATAAGTATAGCTAATCAAGGTTCTAGATATATTGCTTGGGGGGAACTATCAGTTGAAGGTTTAAACAGTGCTAGCTTAGTTTTAATAAACTTTAAAGCTAATGAGTTTAACCTACCTAAAGGTAAATATAAATATGCATTAATAAACTTAAAAACTCCTGCATATCATGATGAGTCAGGGACATTCCCAAGGCAAGTATATGTAAATAGTTCAACCATATTAGAAGGAAAATTAACCGTACAAGAATAGAATGAGAAATGGAAATATTTAGAAATGATAATAACTGGAACGAGAAAGCTATCGTAGGATTTATAGCCTTTGCTATAATGTGTATGATAATGGTTGCCGATCTTTTAACAGGATGGGTAGGTACAGATTTAGTAATAAACGAATTTGTCTATGATTCTTTTGTTTGGGTTGTACTTGGCTGTTTTGGCATATCGGGAGTTGAAAAATTTGCAAAGCAATGAAGAAAATTCTATTTGCCCTATTATTTAGTAGTTTAGCATGTTATTCGCAAGATAGCCTATTTGTAGACTGCTATGGCACTCCGTCTCCAGAGAATTGGCTAGGCGATGGATACTGCGATGATGGTTCTTATTCTTGGGGAGGGAACCCTATATACTTTGACTGTGAAGAATTTGGATATGATTTAGGTGATTGCGAAATACCTATGGAAGAGGGTGTATATGGGTGTACAGATCCTGAAGCGGTTAATTACAACCCTTTAGCAGAGATAGATAATGGCGGCTGCGCTAATGTAGCTTGCGAAGACGGAGAAGCTAAAATGCTTTTTGAGATTACACTAGACCAATACCCTAGTGAAACAGGGTGGATATTAACAGATATATCTAATGGTCAACCTATAGCTAGTGTATCAGCGGGTGAGTATTCTTACGAACAATCAAATACCACAATACCTTATCAGTTCTGTGTTCCTGAAACAGGAGTAGAGCTTATATTAAGCGATATATACGGTGATGGTATGGCTGGCTCATTATGGGGAGGTATCGATGGTAACTTTATTATACTAGCCGACTTAGAGCCTTGTGGTAGCCCTGACATTATTTGGGAGTTACCTGACGCCAACTTTGGTGGAGCCGCGTACTCTGGACCTATATGGCTAGAGAATTGCGAGGTGCCTATTGAATATGGTTGTACAGATAACAGTTATATAGAATTTAACCCTACAGCTCAAGTTGATGATGGTAGCTGTGAGAGTTTACATACCCTAGGATGTATTAACTGGACATCGTTTAATTACAACCCAGAAGCGACATTAAATGAAATAATCCCTGTTTGTGATTATACGCTAATAATAGAGGATGACGCAGCAGATGGTTGGGGTGACTCATATTTGGCCGTTACACAGGAGGATAGTATAATAGGGGTATATACAATCGGTCCTGGTGAGTACTTTCAAGAATTTAATATACAACTAGAGACAGATAAAGCTGTTAATGTATATTACTTTGAGGTTGGCGGACTACAACAACCACAAGCGGAGGTTGAATTTCAAACTATGCATAACTCTTTTGAGATAATAAACTCTAATGATGTATTGCTAATACAAGGAGGGGTTTTCCCTTTCGCTAATAATGGTGCAGGAGCACTACAGGCTTTTGAACCTCCATTTTGGCACGTATATAGTGCAATGCCTTATTGTGGCGATTACTGTATACCGACTATAGTAGGGTGTATGGATGAAGAGGCTTTTAATTATAATATCGAAGCTAATACAGATAGTGATGATTGCACACCAGTAGTAGAAGGATGCACAAATGATTTAGCGTTTAATTACAACCCATCTGCGAATATTGATGATAATTCCTGTGAGTCATATGTTTATGGTTGTATGGATTCACTAGCATGGAATTATAACTTTTTAGCTAATAGTGCTGACGAAAGCTGTCTTTATTTTGGTTGTATGGATCCATTAGCTGATAATTATGATCCTATCGCTAATGTAGAGCTTGAGGGAGCTTGTTTCACGACAGTTCTTGGCTGCACAGACCCTGAAGCCTTTAATTATAATGAAGATGCTAATACAGAAGATTTTAGTTGTATCCCATTTATATACGGATGTATGGATAGCACAGCTTTTAATTATAATCCACTAGCAAATACTGATGATGAATGTATATTGATAGTAGAAGGCTGCATGGACGTGAATGCCTACAATTATGATGTATTTGCTAACACAGAGGCTGAGTGTTTATATGATGCGGGTTGTGTTGGAGAACCAGGAGAGCCTTATTGGTTAAACGATACGTGTTATGCTTGGGTTATTATGATAGATCCTTATTGTTGTAATAATGAGTGGGACACCAAATGCCAAGAACTCTATTGGAGTTGTGAAGGAGATAGTGGTCTGGATATAGAAGATTTATTACAAAACAATGCTTTAATCGTATATCCAAACCCAACAGAAAGTATTTTAAATGTTATTAGCAAAGATGGTATAGAAGTCAAGCTTTTTGATGTTATAGGGAACTTAATAGTAACCACAACAGAAAATCAAATAGATATGTCAAAATTATCTAAAGGGACATATATAATTAATATAAAATATAGAGGTGAAATTATAAATAAGAAAGTAATTAAGCGATGAGAAAATTAATATTACTACTACTCTTTATTCCTTTCTTTGGCAATTCACAGGGATTAAAAAATATATTCAAATACTCTACAGTTTATGCAGCTGTAAATGGAGGAACATCTTTATCTGATGATGAAATATGGTCTGTTACATCAGGAACTCTTCAAGAGGAAATTATTAAAACTCCTTTTGACTATACCTTTTCTATGGGTATTAGAAAGATAAAAAGATTTGGATATGAGAATAGAGCGAATACATTCTACAATGGTACTGAGAACTCATACTCAGACGCAGCAACGTTAGGTCGGTTAGACGGCTTTGAATATTTATTTGAAGCTGATCTTGTGAGACGGTTAGGTGTTAACTATTTAAACCAGAATCACTTTGTAAGATATGTTGCAAATAGCTGGGTAGCTAAAGTAGCATACCTTGAGGATGGATTCGCTGATATTAAATACTTTGAAGCATCTGAAAGATTTAGATTAAAAATAGGAGAATCTAATAAACTATCTTTCAATGTGGGAGCTGTTCAAAGGTTGGCAGAACCATATGGTTTTGACCCCCTGGCAGGTTGGGTGCTGGACAATGGGACATTACACTATACATACTTGGCACTGCAAGAGGGATACAGTATAACATTAAATGGAGAATATTTTAACCCGTCTGGAGAGTTGGTTGCAAATAGTCAAGAAGTATGGGAAGAAGTCGTAATACCTCAAGTAATAAGTGATTATGCTTCAACACAAAGAGGCTTATTAAATAACATCGTTGAGTATTCAATAGTCGCAGGGTTTGACTATTATCACTTTACAAAAGACTTTTGGTTTCATTCTTGGGGTAATTTAATGCCTTATCACTTAGATACAGACAACGAATATTCTTACCACAAATATAACAATAACAAACAATGGATGGATTATTCAGGAGGCTTAATATTTGGTTATAGATTTAACAAAAGTTTAGGTATATTTGTAGAGGGTAAATACAATAAATATTGGAACAGAAGATGGCACAACTTTAGCGTTGGCCTTAATTATGTAATTTTTTAAAATGGCAAAAGAATTAAACGAAGACACAGCAGTACAAGTAAGTTTAAAAACCTTAGCAGGCATTGGAGTTATCATGGCTGCTGTTATTAGTGGTTGGTTTGTACTACAAGGAGATATAGCAGAGGCTAAAAAATTACCATTACCTCCAGATCCAGAGATTACTCGAATGGAATACGATATGAAAGATCAGCTTATACGTCAGACCATAATGTCTACACAAGATGACGTTAAAGATATTAAAAGTCAAATGATTAGAATGGAGGATAAGATTGATAAACTAAAATAATCTTATGAAAAAATTATTACTTTTATTATTAATTCCATTTATCTCTACAGCTCAAGACTTTCCAGATGGAATGGTTGCTGTTGAGTTTAATGCAAGTTTTAATAAATCTAACGAGGTATCTTGGCTGCCAAAACTATCAGACTGCGAAACCCAAAGAGTTGATATAGCTGCAGATTCAAGGTGGTCTAAAGAATATAAGATAGTGGTTGTTCCCACTATTGTTATATTTAACAACAATGAAGAAGTAAAGAGATTTCAAGCAAATATTATGATGACTATGGAGGCCACTAAAAGTGAGGTACAAAACTCTATAGATGAAATAGTAATGGAAGCATTCTGATGCCACACAAAGTATTTATACGGCACACTTATATATATAAATGCGGAGAA
>Ga0098059_1001233_pt1 | contig 13046 bp, 10 predicted proteins | sample 20_taG_FD_92580 | JGI IMG/M metagenome (GOLD analysis project Ga0098059, IMG submission 92580) | Marine viral communities from the Subarctic Pacific Ocean - 20_ETSP_OMZ_AT15318 metaG | ecosystem: Environmental > Aquatic > Marine > Oceanic | place: Subarctic Pacific Ocean | collected 2015-01-19
GTTGCTAATCTTACAAATCTCATCAATCGCTTAGGTGAAGGTGGATTTGTTGGACTAGTCGTATTAGTACTGGTTGTATCATTCTTTACGAAGAAATAGTTTTTGAATGATAAGTAATAAAGGAAAAGCGCTATTTATAGCGCTTTTTTTTATTTGTATATTTATATATAAGGAGTAAATATGAGTGAAGAGTCACAAGAAATATTTAAAGGTAAGTCATTTGAAAGCTTATTAGAAGACATATATAATAATTCTAAAAAGAAAGAAGCGCAGATACAAATCTTAATTACAGAATTAAAACCAATGATTAAGAATATTGGAGACGCAATAATTATTGTTCCTTTAATTAAAGATTATATGGAAATTGCTGTAAAGAATGATGAAGCTTTAATTAAAATGGCAGCTATTGTTCAGAAGGCACAGAATAGATCAGTAGGTGGAGAAGGTGGATTGATGTTAACAGAGCAAGAGAAGCGTCAGTTAATGGAAGAAGTAGAGAAAGTAGGTAGTAGTGTCAAAGTACGTAAATAAATATAAATCGAAATCTAGAGTAGATAGAGATCAATCTAGGATAATCGATACACCTGTAGCTAATCCTGTAACTTTAGGATCTGTTATTGATGTTATATCTCAAAACGGGAGGAGTATTGGAGATATTTTAGTTGCTGTAAAAAATGAAGATGGTACATTTACGAATAAAGTTGCCTCATGTATGTCACCACACTTTATATCACTACCATTACCAAACGAACGAGTATCATTAATAAAGGATAGTACAACTGGTAAGTGGTATTATATGACATCATTATCTAACCGTGGATTTGTTAATCACATGGGTAATGCTGCTAAGCGAGTATTTCAGCAAGATACTTCCGACCTGTATCATGGAAAGACGTTTATACCATCCCCCGCTTTACGATCTCTCAACATACATGAAGGTGATACCATCATACAAGGAAGAAGCGGTCAGAGTATTCGCTTTGGAAGTAAATGGGAATCAGTGAATACACCTTGGAATGCAGATAGTGATGAAGGATTACCTATTATAGCAATTCGCTCAGGTGTATCACAAATCGAAAATTTAGATACAGATTTCTCTTCAATATACTTAACATCTGGTCAAACACTACCTATAGTGCTTAAAAGTCAAATACCATCATCATACACAAAGCCGGATCTATATAATGAAAATCAAATTGTTGTAACTAGTGATAGATTGATGCTATATAGTCAAGAAGATAGTATCATACTATCAAGTGCTAAAGATGTTGGTATATCAACTGATAAATGGGCAATAGATGTAACTACCTTAGTAGATCAGCTAACAGAATTATCTAATCTTGTAATTCAGCTATCAGACCAAGTGTATCAGCAGGGGCTAAATTCTGCTACTTCAACACACATTGGTAACCTGGGTGCACCAACATCTCCATCATCAAATGCACCAAAATTTTCACAGATATCTACGCAAGCGAGTACAATTAAAAGTCAAGTGCAGCAAGTTAAAAATAAGTTAGATAATATGAAACAGTAAATACAAGTTGTGTATATTTATTATATGATAGCACAGGAGAATATATGAACAGTAAAAAATTAGCACAAGTAATCCGTAAATTAGTAAAAGAAGAAGTTCGGAGAGAGGTACGTAATCTATTAACAGAAACTAATAATACACCTCAACCGCAATTGCAACCTGAATCTAAAAAGTATACAAGCAATTCTGCATTAAACGATATACTTAATGAAACAGTGCAATCTACAGGATATGATACATTAAAAACATTTAATGCATCGGATGCAAAAGCAGGGTTTGCTTCAATGCAAAATCCTATAGGATCTAATCCTATACCTGATAAAGATATTAGCGGTGCACCGATGAATCCAAATAAAGTAACACCAGATGTAATGAAAGCATTAACACGTGATTATAGAGAACTAGTAAAGAGATTTGATAAGTAAGATATGCCAAATAAGAAGATAAATCCTTTAGATTTTAAAGATGATGTAGCAATCGGGTTAGGATTGCCGATGAATTCTGGTGTAGGAGGTTTTAAACAGAACTATATTACAGAAGATCAAATACATACTAATCTAAAGAATTTGGTCTTAACAATGAGAGGGGAACGATTAATGCACCCTACATTTGGATGTGGATTATATCAATTATTATTTGAACCTGCCATTGAAGGAAATCTATCAACTGTTGGTATGGATGCAGTGAGAGAGGCTGTTGATGAGTGGATGCCGTACGTAACTATAAAGAACGTAAATATCACATTTGATAATAATACAGCAAATATATTAATTAGTTATGAAGTTAAAGAGTTAGATATTAATAAGATTTTAAGTATGAATGTTAAGGTATAATAATGACTAAAGTATCAAAAGATGTGAAGTATATCAATAAAGATTTTTCTGAATTCAGATCAAATCTCGTTGAATTTACTAAAAATTATTTTCCGAAAACATATAATGATTTTAATGAATCATCACCAGGTATGATGTTCATTGAATTAGCATCTTATGTTGGAGATGTATTATCGTATTACACAGATTATGCGATGAAAGAAACTATGTTAACCCATGCGCAAGAGAAAAAGAATATATATAATATCGCGCAAACATTTGGATATAAGCCAAAGTTAGCATCGTCAGCTAATGTCATGTTAGATGTATTTCAATTAATACCTAACACAGGTACAGGAGCTTCTGCTAGACCTGATTATGATTATGCGTTTATTTTAGAAAAAGACGCAAAATTTAATACATCAGATAATATAATCTTCTCAACAACAACACCAGTTAATTTTGCACATTCAAGCTCTGCATCACCTACAGAGATATCAGTTTATCAAATTAATAGTTCAACGGGTCAACCGGAAAAGTACTTATTAAAAAAACAAGTACCAGCAATTAGTGGAGAGACGCGAACAAAAACTGTAACTATAGGATCTTCAGACCCATACTTAAAAGTATTAGTTGATGATAAAAATATATTAGGAATTGAGTCTGTAGTAGATAGTGATGGTATGCCATGGTATGAAGTACCATACTTAGCACAAGATACTATATTTGATGAATCAGTTAATTCAGAAGCACAAGATCCTTCATTAGTAGTAGATAGTGTAGAGGCACCATATATTCTCAAATTAAAAAAGACATCACGTCGATTTATAACACGTGTGACAGAAGATGAAAAAATAGAGTTGCAATTTGGATCTGGAATATCAGATAACCCTGATGAAGAAATAATACCTAATCCTGAAAATGTTGGAGCTCCTCAACCTGGTAATATTAATCAATTAGATACATCATTCGATCCAGCTAACTTTCTATACACTAATACATATGGACAATCACCATCTAATACTACATTGACTATTACATATATTATTGGTTATGGACTAAATGCGAATGTACCAAGTAAAACAGTAACATCAGTAACATCTAAAACAGTAACATTTGATAGCTCACTAGATCTCGTTCATGCAGCGAAGATAACAGCAGAAGCTTCACTTGAAGGAACAAATCCAAAACCTGCAACAGGGGGGACTAGTGTTGAATCATTAGATGAGATTAAGAATAATGCATTAGCTCACTTTAGTACACAAAATAGAATGGTTACTAAAGAAGATTATATAGTACGAGCACTTTCATTACCTGGTAAATTCGGTAATGTTACAAAAGCATATATTGCATCTGATGAACAATTATCTAGTGATAATATACCTGTTAATAATCCTTTAGCAGTTAACATGTATGTTCTTGGATATGATAAAAATAAAAATCTAACAACTGTTAATAATACAACGAAACAAAATTTAAAAAAATATATTTCACAATACAGATTACTAACAGACGCTATTAATATAAAGAATGGATTTGTTATTAATTTCGGTATTGATTTTGAAATAACTTGTTTAGCAAATCAAAACTCAACATCTGTATTATTAAAGTGCGTAAATGCACTTAAAAATAAATTTAATATAGATAAGATATCATTTAGCACACCAATTATAATAAAGGATATATATCTGGAGATAGCTAATGTTACTGGTGTACAATCTGTAGTAGATGTAAAACTTATTAACTATTATGATGTAGATGCTGGGTACTCTGGTAATAGTTATTCATTTAAATCAGCAACACATAAAGGGGTAATATACCCATCACTTGATCCGTCTGTATTTGAAATAAAATATCCAGATACAGATATACGTGGTCGTGTAGTAACATATTAAGGTAGAAAGATATGATATATTCAATATTTCCATCAAGAGATGCAACATTATACCAAAACTCAGAGAGTGTAAATACTGGTATTGATGAGATATTAGAGATAACAAAAACTGTTTCATCATCTGGCCAATCTGGTGTATCGAGCACGCGTATATTAATGGATTTTAATACAACAGCTATATCACAATCATGGTCAGTAAACGAGATAAGCGGATCAGATGGTCAAGATCCGAAATACTTCCTTAAGGTATATAATATATCTGAAAATCAAATAGCAAATAATTATATATTAGCTATAGCACCTGTATCAGAATCATGGATTGCGGGGTTAGGTAAATCAACATACACTCCGTTAACTAACGAAGGTGTAAGTTGGAAATATAGAGATGGATATACACCTAGTACACAATGGAGTGAATCAGGTGGTACAGTAGTAACAGAGTCAGGATATACTGTAACACAAACATTTGATGGCTCATCATCTGATATTGATGTAGATATAACAGGTATTATAACAAGTTCATTTCCTGGTAAACCATTAGCATATCAAAATAATGGGGTACTAATACAGCTATCAGGATCTCAAGAAATAGATGGTGTACGATACGGATCATTAAAGTATTTTTCAAAAGAAACGCATACAATATATTCACCGAGGTTAGAGGTTAAGTGGGATGATAGTCAATTCGTTTCTGGATCTTTAACTGCATTAACAGGTGATAATATAACTGTAGGTACTTCAAATCTGCAGAGTGAATATAAGGAGCAGGCAAGAACTAGAATACGATTATTAGCTAGAGAGTTATATCCTATTAAAACATATACTACTAGCAGTGAAACAGCATCACCAAATTTCATACCATCATCATCATATTACTCAATTGTAGATGCATCTACAAATGAAACTATAATACCATTTGATACATCTTATACTAAGATCAGCTTAGATAATTCTGGAAACTATTTCAACCTATGGATGGATAGCTTACTACCTGAAAGATTTTATAAAATTGGTGTTAGAGTAGATCATAGACAATACACGAATCAACAAGAATACTTTACTTGTGATACATTATTTAAGGTGGTTAGATAATGGCAAAGCAAATATCAAAGCAACTGAATAAGAAAATACATAAACAACATGTAGAGATGGTCAATCAAGTATCTGCCACATCACATACAAGTAAGAATAGTGAAGAGGGATTTGTACCAAGTAACGGTAATTGGGGATCTGATATACAAACTACCAATGGTAGAGTTATTATAAATGATTTAATAGCACATGTAAATACTGCTCGTAGAGTAAATGAGGCTCGTGGAATAGATTATGATATTTTACAAGAACATATCGATGATACTATATACGAGTTAATACCAACACCACCACCACTACCTAATAAACCACCTTTCAAAGGGGAAGAGCCTGATGGCCAAGGTGAGCTAGTAAATTATTTATTCGTAGCTAATTGGTATCAGCTTTATGACAACAGTGGTGGGACACATCCTGATATAAATATAAATGATGCAGGATGGAGAGATAATGGTCACGAAATACCTGCTATATACGGTGTAAATCCTAAATACACATTCTATACAGGTGATAATCCATTATTCTATATATATAACCCAACAAGCCATTTTGATCCAGAGTTATCTAAGGATGATTTATCTGGAGATTACTCACTTAGACAGAGAGTATTACCTGATTCAATTGTATGGAAAATAGATGGACAAGAAGTCCATAGAGGTATCTATTTACAGATGTTTAATGTTAAACGCAGCGATGCAGAAAAAATATTGACTGTTGATATTAATAACGCTGCTGGCACATTATCACAAACTGTATCATTTCGACTAAAAGATTCAGATGAAGATGATCATGCAGAAAGCTTCTCAGCTGAATATCAAGGATTCTTTGCTTATGATCCAACTGCTCATAATAATAGAGGAAAAGCAAGGTGGCAAGAAGATCCTAGATATCAACCTAGACGTGTTAAGTTTCAAATACATTGGAACGATTATGGTAATGGTAAGAATGTAAAACGAAAGTTCAAGAAAGCAAAGCCATCTATAAAGGTAGATGGTATTCAAATGAATGATAAGTTAACAAATGAAGCTGGGGAACTAATAACAATACATAATGGAAATACAGTAGAGAAAGATGTTAATGGTTATACATTCTACATGGATAAACCACCTGGACCATATACAATTGAAATTGGAACGAAGTTTAATTTTTCAAAAGGATGGAAAAGAAGGAGACGTACATTCTATAAAAACTTTGAAGGTACTATAGATTTAGATTCCCCTCTTAATGAAGTAATAGATCTCGGAACAATAACTGTAGGTAAAACGGATGGGAAGCGATAATGGCTAAGGAAACAAATATTACTCCACCTACAGTTGATAAGAAACCCCCTTATAGCGCTGTACCACCAATCATCGAGCCGGATACTACTGATCTCGATCCAACAGCATATGTAGATGATAATAGTATTGTATACCTAGGTAATGATATACATACTGATATGCAATATGCACCATTGCACCGTACAATAGGTAATAATACCGTAGATTATGTATTATTAGAAGCATATAATGGTAATACAAAGGTTGCATCGACAACACTCAGTATTAATGATCCATGTATACATATTATACATGCAACTATAGATTTAGATTTATTATCCATAGTTCGAGATAAGATGGGGTTAGGAAACGGTCAGTATGATATACATGTAAGTGTATACCGAAATTATATATACAGTATTGAAAACGCAGACACAGAAGATAATAATCCTGGTAAGCCCGGTACAGTTCAAATAGAAGAAATATCGCCTACGCGTAATGAGATTAGAGTAAAAGCAACTCTACCGGCATATAATATATCTGTTGACAATTGGATTAACAAACCTATTGATGGCCATAAACGAATGGCAACAGAGTTTGATTATGAAGTAGTCTGGCCAGCAATATTAAGAGATCCCAAACGTAATATAGCAGTACTATCAACTAATTGGCAAAATGTTGAATTTGATGATGAAGCAGGATTAGATCATATAGTATTTAGATTGACAGAGCCATTGCCGCGTAGTATTAAGGTAGGTAATAAATTACAAGTTACTAGAGATGTTGTATCACCGTATGTGGTACCTGTTCTTGTTGATCTTGAAAGTAGCTTAACTAGTGAGTACATGGAGCTACGTGGTCCAAACTTTAAAGCTGTTGATGTAAAAGATAAGCCAAGTAGAGGAACTCTATTTGAGACATGGGATAGTATTGTTGGCTCTGATATACAAACGAAGCAGAGGATTATTGATAAATATATAAGCGGATCAGATAGCTCACAAATAAATATTGATTATCGTAAATATGATAATTTCATACACTTTAGTTCTGCAGAAGAGCGTTTAAAAAACTTTAAATATAAGTTAGAATTAATAGAACTTTATTCGTCACAATCAGCTAATGTATCTACCCTACAAGCAGGTAAACCGGCTACAGCAGTTACCGGGTCTTCTGAATTTATACAAAACAAAGCAATGTATGATTCGAAGAAAGTTGGTGTAATAAGTGGATTTGACGATTATGAGAAATACTTATACTATGAATCACACTCTACAGAAACAACCACATATGGTATATTTCCAGCTGCAACCTGGCCTAAGGAATCAGGTACTAAACCATATAGTATAATGCACACGACAGGTTCAGAAGCAGTATCGTGGTATGCATCGCAATTATCATCAGCATCCATATATGATGAAACAAATTTAAATATACTACGTAATACAATACCTGCGCATATATTACAAGATAATAATAGTGATAATTATGTAACATTTGTAGATATGATAGGTCAACATTTTGATACATTATATAATTACATATCACATATACCAAATGTTATGGATAGAGAAGAATCTATATATGATGGGTTAAGTAAAGATTTAATATATGATGCTGCGAAGTCATTTGGATGGAATTTACAATCTGGATTTGATACAAGTAAATTATGGGAATATGTATTAGGTACTGATGAAACAGGTAGTTATGATACAGCAACAGATCAAGTAAGAGAAGAATCATATTCACATGAAGATATTGAGAAGCAAACCTGGAAACGTATTGTAAATAATATACCATACCTTCTTAAAACAAAAGGAACAGCGCGTGGTATTAAAGCATTACTTAATACTTACGGTATACCGACTACTATATTACAAATTCAAGAATTCGGTGGACCAGCTCCACAGAGGATTACAGATTCACGACGTGAAATTGAAAAATTCTCATATGCATTAGACTTCTCTGGATCACGTCATATAGAAACGGAGCATCAGTGGTTAGATACTGGTAAAGAAGGAACATCTTTCACAGAAACTTCAACTGGTCGATACCCATCGATGTATGAATTTAGGTTTGATGTAAATGAGAATAACACTATGCATTTAGTGTCTACTGAAGACCTTGCTTTAGGAACTGGAGCAGGTAGTGGTGTGGGTAGGTTTGAAGTTATATTAGAGCACTCTAGCTCTGCTAGTGCTACATCTAGTTATTACGATTATGGTAGATTAGTATTTAAAATAAGTTCAGGTAGTGCAGGAGGGATTCAGGGAGATGGTCATGTAACTATGTCTACTGAGTATGCTCCTTTCTACGATAATGATTGGTGGAATGTATCTTTCGGTGTTAAAGATTACACGACCGGAGAGGCAGATAAAACTTATACAAATTTTGAAATACGATATGCTAAAATAGGTGAACATGCTGATAGTATAACACATAGTGGTTCAGCTGAGTATCAAATAGATGCATCTAATCTGACTCAGAGTTTTAACCAATCATGGGGTAACAGCACTATTTTAATTTGGGGTGGAACAGGCTCTAATGACTCTAACGCAACATATTTACCATTCTCAGGTTCAATGCAAGAAATTCGAGGTTGGGCAGAGTATATAGGTGATAGTGCTTTTCATCAACATGCTTTATCACCAATATCAATAGTAGGTGATACAGTGCAAATGGGGTATAATGATTTAATTATGAGACATCCATTAGGTACAGATAATCGAACATATAATCACTCAACTATAACTGCATTGCAACCAACATCATCTTTACCTAACGTTAATAACAGAGCGCCATACGCGTATGCGCACAAATACACTGATGCAACATTCGTAAATTGGCCTGATGCAGTAAAATACAGTAATAAGTCAGAAACCTATTATGTTAATGTACCTAATACCGTAGGATTGAGACCACATGATAATAAAGTACGTATTGAAGATAATACTTTATCAGGTACACAGTTAGCACATGATAGAACATATGAAGTATCACCATTTGATACAAACGCATTAGATTCAGATGACGTAACAGTAGCGTTCTCACCACAAGAGCAAATCGATACGGATATATCAATGCAGTTCGGTGGATTTAGATTAGATGACTATATTGGTGATCCTCGTGATAAATATAGTAAAGAGTATAAGTCACTGCATGATACAAGAAATTTATATTTTAAAAAATATGATGATAAGTATAATATATGGGCTTTTATACGATTACTAAGCTTTTTTAATACTGGATTATTTAAACAAATTGAAGGAATGCTACCTGCTAGAGCAGATGCTATTGTTGGATTAATAATACGTCCTAGTATGTTAGAAAGAATAAAGATGGATACTGCAGCATCAATGTCTTTTGAAAATATGATGCATACTGGTAGTATAGAGAGAAAAGCAGCTACTATAAGTGGTCACACTGTATCACAATCATTTAATAATACAGATTTTATAATACATACAACAACTATAAATACAGGAGTTAGAGCTAGTAATCCAGGACATGATAGATATAGAAAAGGTAGTGAGTATCAATATGGAAATTACACAGGCTCAGGAGTGCAACAGTTTGTTAATTTATATGGTGATGGATCTCGAAATACAATATCTGTAGATGCATCTAACTCAGGATCATTTCAACAACATTACTACTCAAAAGGATTTAAGAATTTAATTATAAATGGATGTAAAATGTCATCAGAAGATTTTAATGAACCGAGTGCAGATACAGTTGATGGAGCACCTGTTGTAGAATTTACATTAACAAATCCTAATCGTTTGAAAACGAGTGAAGCATCACCAACAAAGCAGGCATTTAAGAAGAAGAATACAAAAGGTGGATCGAAAGGTGGATCTATATCTGAAATATTAATAAGATAATTTATAGAAGTGTATATTTATAATATATAACAAGACATGGAGTAATAAAATGGGATATTTAGATAATAGTAGTGTAACAGTGGATGCTGTTTTAACAAAAAAAGGTAGAGAGTTACTAGCGAAGGGGCAATTGAATATAACAAAATTCGCTTTCGGTGATGATGAAATAGATTATAATTTATGGGATCCGAATCATGAATTAGGCTCTAATTACTACGGACAAGCGATTGAAAATCTACCAATGTTAGAAGCATTTAGTAATGATCCACAATCATTAAAATATAAACTAATAACACTACCTAAGAATACACAAATTCTACCAGTTGTAACATTAGCAGAATCATCTGTAATATTAACAACACCGGGTATGTCTTCTGTATTATCTCCGCAAACATCAAATATATCAAATGGTAATCAACAGTTGGGATATACGTTTACTATTGCTAATGCAGATATAGTAGAATTAGCAGCTCAACAATTACCATCAAACACTGCTATAATTAATACATCACATACTCCAGATGGTAATCAATCATCGCATACAATTAGAGCTCTGAAAGCATCAGTTATTGCGAGATCTATTACTACAACTCAAACGACAACATTAACTATAACAGCTAATGAGACGGGTGGATCAATAACAGTACCTATTACAGTTAACGCAGATACAGTATTGACATCAGGTCAATCTGCACAATAAAAGGATAACAAATGACAGCATTTACTAATTTTGACCTAGAAGATATTGTAGAAGGTAATATAGCTAAGAATGTAACATCAACTATATTTTCCGGAGGTGCAGGCTCTTTAGGTGTAAATGGTGTTCATACATCATCTACACAAACATCTTCAGCAGCAGCTGAATATTATTGGGATATATATGATAAAAATCCATCAGATGCCGCAGCAGAAGTACAGTATCAAATCGCATACGGACATTATGCAGGATCCGGATCAATTCTACCTACTGGGCTAACTGAAGGGTTAACTCCTACGCGCGCTGTATACAGTCAATTTAGAAATTTATTGATTGAGAATCCAACACCTACAACAAAATTTACTATGGGTGATAGCGCAAATACAACTTGTGATAGAATGATGTTTATATCATTTAATAGAGCTAGATTTAAAGAGCAAATAGATGTAGGTAATTGGAGTTTAACTCTATCAGGATCTACTGAGTTTTATTCTCATAGTATTACATTAATAGATGATAGCTCTCAAACAACAGGTACTACTGAAAACGGACATAAGGTTTATAATATAATAAGCGGATCAGGTACAACACCATCTGTAAACGGAGATACGAGTGCATACGAATACTGGGGCAAAATTTATCCTGAACTAGGTATTCTTGCTTTAAATGGTGATCGTGTTGCAGGTAATATTTCTAATACAGGAGCATCAGCTGCATCACAACGATCACAGAATTTATACTTACTGAATGGTGCAGATAGTTCAGGTACATCCGATCATATAAATGAGAAAATGCATTGGGCGATCAAATCAGGATCATATTTTTCTGGTAGAGCAGATGAAAATGTATCATCAACACATTTCTTTGTTAGAGCTAAAAACAGTAAATACAATTTCACTACTAATGAGACATTTAAAACAGGTTCAGCAGGACAATTACGACATGCAAGCATGAATGGTGATCCACAAGTATATATCTCAACAGTTGGATTATATAATGATGCTAATGAATTATGTGCAGTTGCAAAATTAAGTAAGCCATTACTTAAAAACTTTGAGCGAGAAGCTACTATACGTGTTAAGTTAGATTACTAGGAGGACTAAATGTCTAGGTTTACTTACAAAACGCTTGATTCAAAAAAATCATTTGCGAAAAAGTACACCGCCCATAAGTCATGGAATATAACTGATGAAACAGACCATACTTACGGAGTGGTTGTCCTATCAGGATCATACGCATCTTCTTCATTCTATACAACCCCTGGATTAAAAACTAACGATATATATCAACGTTTAGTTTTTGATTCAATACACCATCTATATTATGCAGATCCAAACAATTCACATATATCGAGTGATAGTGAATTTATGGGTGAGCAGCATAGAGAGTTATTATCTGATATACAAGTATTTTCAATACCATCAAACATTTATGGTGATAGAATTGTACTCGGTAGTGTGTTTCTAGAAGTTGGTACTATTGATTTTTGGGATGATGGTAAAGGTAATTTAGTAAGTGGACAATTCCTTCAGCCATCAAACAAAGCACAACTAACATATAGTTGGCCACCGAATCCGGATAATACTTTTATATACCTATCTTTTGATAGTGAACGAGATAATCCTGTAGGAGATACATTCCCTTCTACTTTAAAATCGAAAGGTGAGAATGTAAATAGATATCCTACTTGTCAAAATGTTACATCTGGTCTTGGTAGGAAAATAAATACTCATATGTCATTACATTCTTTCACATACCGTGCAGCAGAACTATCAGGTACAGCATCTATAGATTCTGGTTCAGAAAGTGTAATTGAAATACAAAATACCACAGGTATAGATAATTGGAATTCTGATTTTGCTATTAGTTGTTGGGTTAAA
>Ga0098059_1001236_pt1 | contig 13037 bp, 9 predicted proteins | sample 20_taG_FD_92580 | JGI IMG/M metagenome (GOLD analysis project Ga0098059, IMG submission 92580) | Marine viral communities from the Subarctic Pacific Ocean - 20_ETSP_OMZ_AT15318 metaG | ecosystem: Environmental > Aquatic > Marine > Oceanic | place: Subarctic Pacific Ocean | collected 2015-01-19
TAGAAAACTTAAGATCTTAGATCCAAATCTTATTTCGGGTTCATCCGATACATTAAAATCTGCCCTGGGGGGTGCTTGGCACAACGTTAGCTCTTCTCAAAGAGGTCAGCAATATGAGATTCAGGAATCAGATTCATTAAATCCAAGTGATTTAAATCCATACATTGATTTTGTTCATAAAGATCAGTTTGACGAAAATGTAATTAGAGATGTAGTTTATTCTTCTAAAGTTGTACAGCCAATAATAAAATATCCAATAAGATTATATGGTAACAATTCTTTAATTAAAAATGACGAACACTGGAAAAAGTATCTTTCCGGTGGTGAATTTAACAATCAAACGTATGCCGGCATTTACACTGGCGATGAATTTGCTGATCATTGGTTTAACTATGAAATCCCGTTTGATATTTTAAGATTGAGACAAGCAAATCTTGAAAATTATGATTCGTTTTCAAAATTTGATATTAGCTATGACTACAACCACTATTATAAAGATTATGAAGATTGGGCTGCTAATGTAGATGATGTCTTATTGCTTCCTAACGGTTATCTATTACAAACAGTAAGTTCAATCGACGATTTATACAATTCTTCTGAAGAGCAGCCAGCTGTTGATTTAAACGAGTATGCATATTCACAGTGCAACCCTGACATGGTTAATTTTGTAAGTCGCGAAAGTTATTGGGGCGCAAATGAATATACAAATCTGTTTAATACCAATCAAGATTATCTTGAAATGATGTCTTCCACTCCTGCAACTTTTTCGTTTATGACAGAAACAATTGGCATAAAAAAATATCACAATTGGATAGGTAGAACCAACTTATCTTCTTCAACAATCTCGTCTGTTAAAAATAAACTTAAGAACATCTTGTTTGATAAAGAATCAATGTCAGAACAGTTTACTGAGTTGCAAAAAAACAAAGCTGCTTTGCCTATGTACGCAAAAATCAAACTTCCGCCATTAGGCGGCGGCCATATTACTGACAATGTTGCCGAGAATGATGCTTCTGGCAAGCTTTTATTAACGTTAAAAGAAGTTTTTGTTGATAATTTATCTGATATAACACCGACTATGGCTACATTTAATGTTCAAGAGACTGAACATATAAACCCACAACAAGAAACAAATAAATTTTATAATTTAGATTTAAATTTAGTTGATATGGGAGACATTCTGAACGATATGCGAACAAATTATATTAGTAAAACTGATGATTTTTATTGTGTTGGTAACATGAACACTTTATCCCGCCGAGCGCTGTACGACAAGGTGGGTGATTATCGCCACTTAAACACTATTGCCAGCACAAATGCTTTAGCTAGTTACATCGACTACGTTGATGATGATACTTACTTAGAGCAAATTAAAAGCCCATATTACGAATCCGCCAGAATACCCAAAAATACCGAAACAATTGCATTTCGTATTGAAAAAATTGGTGGCCCAGCCCTTGGGGATTCCAATACCCAGAACGTGCTGCAAAATTTCTATATATTTAATTCAACTAATTTTAATATGAGTGAATTCCTAGACACCCAAGTTAAATATGGAGAAGAATACACGTATAACATCTATGCATATACTATTGTTAATGGGTTCAGATATCAAGCTAGCGATTTAAGAATTACGAAAGTAATATCAGATCTCACTATTGAGGGCCAAAACGCTTTATATTGCCTTGAATTTTATGATCCTGAAACAAATGAGCGCAAAAATAAATTAGTAAAAGACAGTCGCGCCGCACGCGCCCTTGAAAATGATTTTGCAACCGATGCTCAAGTCGCAAGCGAAAACTACAAGTATCTTGCGGATATGAATCTGTCTATACAGCCATCAGTAAAGCTTATTGAAATACCAATTGGTAGTAAAACTATCAGAATCATGGATCATCCAGCCAATGCTGCTGCAGTGCAGCCGTTTGGCGTTAAAGACAATTCACAACGCATCGGTTTTGATATAGAATATCGAACTTTTGAAAACTTGCCCTACCCGAACACAATGACTATTGTAGAAACGCAAGACAAGAATGAATATCTAGTCTCTAACAGTCTTTTAGAGAATTCAGAAATTGAATCTGAATCTGTGGCGAGCGCCAGATATGTTGAAATTTATCGAACTGATACTAGACCAACAAGTTATTCTGACTTTGAAAACAAAAATATTTTTATGCAAGATTTAGCCAATAACTTAGGAAAAGCCGATGATGCTGTAAGCGCCTCTGGTGATGACAAATACATAAGCGTAGATGGCACAATATTAAAAGACATGCCGGTCTTCACAGACTTTATTTATTATGATACAATTAAAACTAATAAAAAATACTATTACGCTATGAGATTTTTAAGTGAACGTTACGAACCGGGACACTTCAGCCCTATATATGTTGCTGAATTGATCAATGATGGCGGATATTTGTATCCAATTTTTGATATTATATATCCGTACGATTTGGTTGAAGATAAATTTATTAACACAACTAAATCGTTTAAAAAACTAATTAACATTGTTCCTAATTTACAACACTTGTTATTTGATGATGGCGAGGTTGATTATTCTTTACCGGCTTACAGTCAAAAAGAGAAGATTAAAGTTGGCTTGGCCGACGAGAATTTATGGGACAAAAGGTTTAAAATTAGATTGACTTCCAAAAAGACTGGCAAAAAATTTGATTTAAACATTACTTACAAATTGACAAGGTGATAAACAATTTTCACTACTATTTATCAGGAGAGAGGAAAATAGATGGCTTTTTTAGACAATAGCGGCGACATAGTACTTGACGCTGTTTTAACAGATTTGGGTCGTAAGAGAATGGCAGAGGGTAATTTTAGAATTACTCAATTTGCATTGGGCGACGACGAGATTGATTATAGAATTTATAATAAAAACCACCCTTCCGGGTCGGCATATTATGATTTAGAGATTTTACAAACACCGGTATTGGAGGCATTTGCTTCGTCAAACGCCAACATCAATTATGGCTTGGTCAGCTTTAACGGTAATATGAATTTACTTTATATGCCATCGTTAAAAGTGTGGAACAAGACAATTGATGTAGACGGTCCTTCCATTCAAAGAACCAGCGGCAGTGTTTATTATGTTGGCGCCACCAACGACACGGGCGGTGCGCTATTGAGTGCACTCAACACACATTTTGGCAGTGATGCCGGCTCTACTTATTATCAAACTCCCGGTGGTTCGGCCACCGCGATTTATATTGAAACTGGTATCGATTCTATCAATGCTGATCCACCTCGTACAACCGGCCGTACAAACAAGCAAACGTTCCTAACCGATCAGGGCCTCCTAGACTCAAACTTTGACATATCAATGGACAAAAGATTTTTAACAGCAGTCGACGGTATTGACCCGGGTAGCTCCATATGGAGTGTTACAGAAACTGGTGAAGCCACCCTGCATGTCGAGCGAAGTGCCGCGGTACGAGTCGGTGTTAACAGGATTGGAGTTGCAAATTATGCCACAGCCATCGTACCCTCTGTTGTTACACAAGTTTCGGCGCGGGCAAATGCCGGTGGTGACAACAACGACGTTTATTCTATGATCAATGGACCTAGCGGCGTCATTGCACTTTTGCACTTTCGTGTACACTCAGATTTAATTTCAAGTTCGGCCAAATACGCCCTTCATGGAAAGACCGGCCAAGATTTATTTGGTGATGGTAACACCTACGATTATATAGACACGACAGTGTACGCTGTTGGAAAAACATCGGGTGTCACTGTTCACATCCCAATTAGAATAACAAGGAAAGTATAATGGAGTTCCCTAATGCCTAATCAATTTCAACCGTTTAATTTAAGTACGGACGTCATCACGACTAAAACTTTACTTCACGAAGCACTTCCTATAACTGGAACAATTTACAAGTTCCAGACAGGCTCGTACATTGAAGAGAACATTAAAAACTTTAGCCACGGCCAGTTTCAGTCTGTTTACGACTATCCATATTTAAGTTCTTCTGCAAACCACATTTTTGATTTAACAGTGGGATACGACGAAGCTTCGCCTTTGTCATCTTCCAATTCAATCCAAAATTCAAAGAAAATCAACATGTACAATTCTATGACGCAAGTTTTACTTGGCTATAGTAAAGGTACTGGCGAGTTCGTCGAAAGATTTGAAGCTGACTTAAATATCTCAGATAACAGTAATCAAATGCTTGAAGTGTTTTTCGTAAACTTTTCTAGATTGTTGACGAAAGATCAAATCAAGAAAGGTTCTTTCAGCATGACTTTGGCTACTGGTTCTATTGAAGACGCAGTGACCGCCGGCGCCGTTAAGACACTGGCTGATTCCAACGCTACTTCTACCGGTGGAGTCGCATCTGCTTTAGGCGGAGACTATGGTATTCTTTATACAAGTTCTGTTGGGATGGAAGATCCTGCTGGTAACGGTGTGGGCAATATTTTCTATCAAGCTGGAATTGCTGTTATAACTGCTTCTATATTCAAGAATAGCCTTGAGACATCAACGTCAGGTGTTGATCTTACAGAAGAAGGTATCTTTTCTCAACAAATTGGCGATTTGGTACAGAATCTTAAGGGAGTCAGCCAGACTCTTACAGGCTCTTCTATCTCAGGCGCATGCAACGCATTACGTCATAGAATCACGAACATTGCTTTCAACAACACAACAGAGATTAACTCAAACATATTCTTCTGCCGTGTTCCTTGGAACAAATTTAACTATAGTACAAACCCCACCTATGTATCCGGCGGAGCAGTTGTGGTTAAAAATATTGGAAGCGATATTCCAATTTCCTATGTTACAACAGTTGGCATGTATAGCGCCGCCGGCGAGTTGCTTGCAACTGCCAAGGTGTCTGAACCCCTTCGTAAAGACCCAACAAATGAATTAACCCTCCGCGTTAGGTTGGACTACTAAGGAGGGGCGGTTATGTCCCTCAAGAAGTTTACGGACAAAGACATTATAATCAATACTATGAGGGCTCACCCTAGGGTAGAGTTCTTAGTTTTTGATAGCCGCGTGTTTTACAATAACATCCCTGAACAGTCAGGCGTTATTTCTCATGATGTAGATAATGTCCCAGAAGGCCACATAAGTTTATATGAGTACAATATTGATCGTGTCATAGATCGAGGAACACCTGGCAAACCCTCTACCGCAAAATCAATATATCCATTCATAACAAAAGATTCAGCGAAAGCTAGTTTCCGAACAGCTAGCCCCGCTAGTTATAGCAATGAATTCGTGTATGGGGATATTATAACGAGCAGTTATCCTATGTCTGCCTCCATTCATCGTTATTATATGGCTAACCCAAGCCAAAGAGATACTGTTGTTGACGACAACACCGGCACTAGAACTGCAACCGGTTCACCGCTGCATCCTTTTTACTTTGCGCTCAAAAATAGATTAAACTTTTACGGCTCTACTCTTAGTAAACACTATCTTGTTCGCGCTAGTGGTTCGCACCCTGACCCAACATTAGCGTGGAATTGGGACAAAGACAATCAAATTATAAATCTTGTTTCAATCCCATCCATATTTTACGGCACAAAAATTCAACCCGGCACAGTTTCGCTAAAGTGGTACTTCACAGGCTCACTGGTAGGAGAACTTAGAGATATTAAGCAAAATGGCGAGCTTATTCAAGTTGCCCCGGCCGGCTCTACTGGTTCTGGCTCTGTTGGCGGCGTTATAATGTACGATGAGGGCTTTGTAATGCTTACTGGTTCTTGGCAACTTGAAGGGGACAGCATACCAATCAAAGATGACTCAACAAGCGATTACCCTAGATGGGTATATTTTGGTGCTGGTGCACTAGACGGTGTTAATCAAACTACTGCTGGCGGAAACTTTGTGTCAGCTTCATTTAATTTATCGTTTAGAGGGCAAACAGACACACAAGTTGTGACCATGTTTGCTCACGCAAAAAAAGGTGAGGTCAATTACTCTAACAACCCAACATATATTAAGTATGGTCAAGATAAAATGGCGATCTCTTCATCCACTATTTACCAAGAAAATGATAACAAATTAATTGCTAATGTGGTATCATCGAGTTATATGGGATATAATTCTGATTTTAAAAGACAAGTATATATTTCTAGAGTTGCCATTTACGATGAGCATCAAAACTTGATGGGCGTGGCAACACTCTCTAGCCCTATTCTTAAAGAAGAGGGAGAAGATATCTCATTTAAATTAAAGCTGGATATATGAAAATACCTATATTATTAATCGCACCGAAGTTTCTCAAAGCCATCTCGTGGGTCGTGGACATTGTTGCCATAACCTTATATCCCTTCATCATTAGTAGAGAGGAAATGTCTGAGGATGTTTTAAATCACGAAAGTATACATATTGCTCAACAAAAAGAACTTTTTGTGGTATTCTTTTATATGTTATATGGTTGGGATTACTTAAAAGGGTATATAAAATTCCGAAATAAAGAATTAGCATATCGCAGGATCCGCTTTGAACAAGAGGCCTACGCACATATGTTTAACGCGAATTATTTAGATAATAGAAAATCATATAGCTGGCGAAATTACAAGGTTTAGAAAATGGTTTTGGGCGTAGATATTAGTACCAGTATTACTGGGTTTGCAATTGTGGCAGATGGCCAAATAGTCAATTATGATTCAATTGATTTACGCAAATATAAAGATGTTTTTGATAAAACTATAGCCATAAAAGAAAAGCTATTAGATTTATTTGAAATGTATCAGTGCAATAATGATGACAAATTGGCGTTCGGCGGTTCAGAGTACCCAATAGAGCATATCTACATTGAACAGTCACTTCATATGTTTATGGGCGGCAAATCGTCTGCAAAAACTCTTTCAACCCTGACACGTTTTAACGGAATAGTTTCGTGGCTTTTATACGAAATATTTGAAATCAAACCAAAATTCATTGGTGCATCTTCGGCTAGAAAGCAAGCCGGTATTAAAGTCCCAAGAGGACAAAAAGCAAAAGTAGTAGTGCTTGAACATTTACTTGAAAACGAACCTGCCTTTAAAATTGAGTATACAAAGCACGGAAATCCCAAACCAGAATCTTATGACAGAGCTGACGCAATCATAATTGCTAAAGCCGGTTTTAACATAGAATCTGCTTGACAATATTAACATTATGTGTTATCTTACACAAGATGAACTTTCATCAACCTAGGAGATAAAAATGAAAGCAACAAACGGACACACTGTAAGTGTTCATTACAAAGGTACCTTAATAGATGGTACCGAATTTGACAATTCCCGCACCCGCGGCCAAACTTTGGATTTTGAACTTGGTACCGGAGCCATGATCGAAGGATTCAACAACGCGGTAGTCGGCATGACTATTGGTGAGACTAAGAGTATTACTCTTGAGCCTGATGAGGCATACGGGCCTATCAACCCTGAAGCTTTTAAGCCTGCCCCGAAGGAAGCATTCGGACCAGACTTTGAGTTTGTGATTGGAGAGTTGGTGCAAGGCAACAGTCCAGAGGGGCAATTTCTTGCAAAAATTCACGAGGTAAGCGAAGATACAGTCACATTGAATTTAAATCACCCACTAGCTGGTGAGCAATTGACTTTTGAAATCAGCCTTATGGAGATTCACGGAACTGACGAGCAAAGTGACGTAACTATGGCTGACTGGAGTGCAAGCATGAAGAAGGCTGAACTTCTCAATGTTGCTAAAGCACAAGGCTTACCGGTCAATACAAAGTCGACCAAGGCGCAAATTATAGAAGCTTTGCAAACTCTATAATATCATAACTAACCCCGCCCCGGCGGGGTTTTTTATTGACATTGTTTGTGAATCGTGATAGATTATAGTTTGAGGGTGCATGAACAAGAAAGAAGCAAAGAAGATTTTATATGAAACGCTTGGAAACTACGCAGACAAAGGGAACGAACTTCTTTTTACGTGTCCTTCGTGCGGCCACCACAAACGTAAGTTCTCTGTTAATCTGGATAAGAACGCTTTTAAGTGTTGGGTTTGTGATTATCGGGGTCGTAATATTAGGCGCATTGTTCGCCGCTTTGGTTCCTTTGTACAACTACAGAAATGGGACGAAATTACAAACCGCACAGATTTGGAGAGATTCGCTGAACTCTTTATGGACACAGAGTTTAAAGCAGGCAAGGAAAAAGTACAACTACCAGAGGAATTCACAACATTATGCTCAAAAAAAGTCCCAGCCACTGGCTCCTATGCACTCAAGTACTTACAGAAAAGAGGACTAACTAAACAAGACATCATTAAGTGGAAGATTGGATATTGTTTCAGCGGGGAATACCGCAATCGCATTATTATCCCTTCCTTTGACGAGGATGGTGATTGCAGCTACTTTATTGCAAGATCCTATACCGGAGACTCTTACAAGTATAAAAACCCAAGAGCGTCCAAGGATGTAGTGTTTAATGAGTTGTTTATTGATTGGAACAAAGACTTAACCATAGTCGAAGGAGTATTTGATGCATTGGTTGCCGGGAATGCCGTACCGATACTTGGCTCAACTTTACGTAAAGGATCAGATCTTTTACGCAAAATCGTCAGAAATGACACCCCTATCTACGTCGCACTTGATCCAGACGCAGCCGCCAAAGAAAGGCGGATTATTAAGATGCTACTGGAATACGATATTGAGCTTTATAAGATTGACGTCTCGGGATACGAAGATGTAGGCTCCATGCCTAAAAAAGTGTTTGTTGAAAGAAAAAATAAAGCCTCCTTTATTGATAGAGATAACTATTTACTGCTAGATTTACTATCGGCGGTATAGCGTGAACATCACAGAAGCAAAACTTAAACAAATTATTTTAGAAGAAATAGTTGATAATTTTTTAGAACAAGTAATTGAAGAAGAATTAGACAAATTTCTTATTGAAAATGATGAAGATCTACAAGCATACAAAAAAGACCGCCGGCGAGACTTGGTTTCTAGAATCAAAAAAGGGTTACTCCCTTTAGCAGTTGTTGGTGGCTTATTGGGTGTTCTGGGATCCGAAAGTTCCGATTTATCTGATATTAAAGCCGCAGAACGCGCCGCCGCTGAAGCTAGTGTAGAAGCTGAAAAGCAATTGTCTGGCCATGCATTAGAATCAGTTAATGATCTGTTAGGCTCATCGGCCAACTTTATGTGGAATATTAATCCGGATGCTGATAAGGGTTCTGTAGGCGGTGAAGCAGGTCAAGATTTTAGTGATAGAGTTTCCCAGATGCAAAACTTTCCTATTTTTCAAGACTACGATGGCGGCCGTACACAAATGTTTTCACAAGAGTACGGCGTTTTACTGAAACTACAGCAAGACATTAAAAACCAAATTGCCAAGGGCGTAACCAACAAGGCAGATTTAAAACCAGGCATTGATCCTAATACGGTTAGAGGAGCTGACATGTCCAAAGAAAAATATGCGCAGCAGTATAAACAACTGTATAACTTACCAGACTTTAATCCAGCAAAAGTAAGTAAAAGCGATATTGGTGGGAACCAAGCACAGATGCAGAAAGCATCTCAAGGTGGTATCAAATTCCTTAAAGGCAAGGGTGAATCTTTCGGATATGAATCTTACCCTCTATTAGATATGGTCAATCCTGAACTTCCAAATGCAGGCATGTCTGCTTCTCAATATTACATGCAAATGTTTAACAAAATTACTGGTCAAGACATCGGCAAGTAAATTATTAACAGAAAAAGCTTGCATTTATCCACAGACATGATATAATAATAGTAGCTTGGGAGGGCTGTACTATGAACAAAGTTGTTTTCTTTATTTTCAAAACACTTCTGGACGCCACTGTTTTGGCCACTGCATACTACAGTACCCTGTTTTTACTCAAAGCTATTAATTAATAGGAGAATGTGTGATCAAAATAGCACACGTATCGGATATCCATGTCCGAAAATTAAAGTACCACAAGGAATACCGTGCAGTATTTGAGCAGCTTTATGAAAAGCTGAAGGAAGAAAAGCCAGATATCATAGTCAATACTGGTGATACCTTCCACACAAAACTTGATTTGAGTCCCGAGGCAATTCGTATGATGAGTGATTTGTTTGTTAATCTAGCAGACATTGCACCTTATTATATGATTCTCGGCAACCATGACATGAATTTAAAGAACAGCGGTCGACTAGATGCGATTAGTCCGATTGTTGACAATCTGAAACACCCTAACTTGCATTTCCATAAGTATTCAGAAGTTATTGAAGTAGCGGATGGGGTTGATTTGCATGTATTGTCTATTGTGGATCCAGAAAACTGGCAAGAAAACTTACCAGAAGATCGTACAAACATTGCTCTCTATCATGGTTCAGTCGTCGGTTCAGTCACTGACAGTGGCTGGATGATGACTCACGGCGATATTGATATGGAGACCCTTGAGAAGTATGATTACGCACTCTTGGGTGATATCCACAAGACTAATCAAAAGATTGACAATGATGGCAAAGCAAGATACCCCGGCTCATTGGTACAGCAAAATCATGGTGAAAGCAATGATAAGGGTTATTTGATTTGGGATATTGAAGACAAAAATAATTTTAATACCCGGCATGTATCTCTTATAAACCCCAAAGCGTTTATTACAATAGAGCTTACACGCAAGGGCCGTATGCCAAAGAACACCCAAATACCTACGGGTGCTCGCTTAAGATTAGTTAGTAATAACAACTTACCGCTAGATGTAATGAAGCGCGCAGTAGATATTGCAAAGCACAGGTTTAAACCTGAAAGTATCTCATTTCTTAATAGAGCCTCTGGCCAGCGCGGCAATGTAGAAGATTTAACGGATGACCTTAAAACTGAAAACCTGCGAGATATTAAAGTACAAGAAGAACTTATCAGCGAATACTTAAAAGATTACCACATTTCAGATGATATCTTAGAAAGCGTGTACGAATTAAATAGAAAATACAATGTAATTATTGAGAAGGAAGAAGATGTATCACGTAATATAAATTGGAAACTAATAAACTTTGAGTTCGATAATTTATTTAATTATGGTGAAGGCAACAATGTATGCTTTGATACGCTTGATGGTATCGTTGGTATTTTCGGTAAAAACTTCTCAGGTAAAAGCTCGGTCGTTGACGCTGCTCTGTGGACAATGTTTAACACAACTTCTAAAAACGAACGCAAAAATCTTAATGTAATCAATCAGAATAAAGATGTTGGCCGCGGCAAATTAGAAATACAAATTAACGATAACCTGTATACAATTGAACGAAGGGCCACAAAATATATTAAAACTTTAAAAGGTGAGAAGACACAAGAAGCTAAAACTGAATTAAATTTTGAAGTTCTTAATTATGCTACTGGTGAAACGACATCTTTGAATGGCCTTACACGAAATAACACTGATGCTAACATTCGGAAACACTTCGGGACTATAGAGGATTTTAATGTATCATCACTGGCTTCCCAACATGGCTCGCTAGCATTTATTGATGAAGGTTCAACTCGTCGTAAAGAAATTATTGCTAAATTCTTGGACTTAGAAATATTTGATCAGAAGTTTAAATTAGCAAAAGAAGAGTCAATTGAAGCAAAAGTTTACCTAAAAAAATTAGGAGACAGGGATTATAAACAAGAGCTTGAACAGTCTGAAATAAACCTAAAAACCTGTAGAACCGAAATCGCAGTACATGAGAAGAGCGTGTTTTCTAATGAAGCCCTTCTCCAAGACAAACTCAACAAACTTGTTGAAATAGATAAGCAAATTTCTGATATACCTGCGGAAGCGATTGATATTTTTGACATTTATCGAACCCTTGAAAAGAATCAAAAACAAATTAGTTTGTTATCAAACAAAGTTATTGAAGATGCTTCCACGCTTAAGAATGAAAAATCTCGGTATGATAAAATAATGGTATTAATGGGCCAATTGGACTACGATTCCCTTCTGACCCAACAAGGTGAAATTTCAGAGATAAATAATAAACTATCAGATTTTGCTGCCTTGCTTGATTCTGCTATTGGTAAGGAAAAACTTCTAGATGATATCCCGTGTGGCACATCGTTTCCTACATGTAAATTTATTAAGGATGCGCATGTTGCTGTGGCCACAATTCCCGAGTTTGAAACTGAAATTAATTCACTAGAGGACGCCCTTTCTACATTGGCGCCCGATATTGTAAGAGATCACATTGAAAAGTACAAAAAGTTAAATGAAAAGAAGCAAGAAACTGAATTTTTGATTAGAGACTTAAAGATGTCTATTGAGAGAAACAATATTGCTTTAGAAAGAATTAATAATTCGGTTTCACAGCTAATGGATAAAAAGATAGCTTATGAGCAAAATAAAGAAGCAATTGAAAATCTAGAAAAACTATTAAACAATAAAGAAGAGCATGAGATTTTAGTAACAAAGATTAAGAAAACTATAGAAATGGAAAAGGAAAAAACGTTGAGTTTGTATAAGCGCGTCGGCTCTTATGAACAGCAGCTTGAGGACACACAAAAGCAACAAGCAGAGCTTATAAAGCTTCAAAAAGAGTTTTCTGCTTACGATCTTTTTATGCAATGTATGCACTCTAACGGAATTGCTTACGATATTATTAAAAAGAAAATGCCGGTAATTAATGAAGAGGTCGCGAAAGTATTAGCCAACATCGTAGATTTTGAAATATTTTTTGATAGTCTTGGAAATAAATTTGATATTTTCATTAAACACCCACAGTATGATGAGCGCCCTATTGAGATGGCTTCAGGAGCAGAGAAAACAATGGCCGCCATGGCCATTCGTTTGGCTCTCTTATCGGTATCCTCACTACCAAAATCAGACTTATTTATCCTTGATGAACCCGGTACCGCTTTGGACGAAGAAAATATGGAGGGTTTTATTCGGATCTTGGAACTAATTAAAGTGTATTTTAAGAACGTTTTGTTGATCTCTCACCTTGATTCACTCAAAGATTGTGTTGACATGCAAATCGTGATTGAAAAGAAAGACGGATACGCAAGAGTAAATCAATAGGAGATTACAAAATGAAAATTACCAAGTCGCAACTTAAACAAATCATTAAAGAAGAAATTGAAGGTGTTTTAAA
>Ga0098059_1001241_pt1 | contig 12988 bp, 9 predicted proteins | sample 20_taG_FD_92580 | JGI IMG/M metagenome (GOLD analysis project Ga0098059, IMG submission 92580) | Marine viral communities from the Subarctic Pacific Ocean - 20_ETSP_OMZ_AT15318 metaG | ecosystem: Environmental > Aquatic > Marine > Oceanic | place: Subarctic Pacific Ocean | collected 2015-01-19
ATTAGCCTCTTCCAGGCTGATTATACCTTCGCCCGCGCGACGAAGTGCCGACTGGCGCAAAGTTCTGAAGCCTTCTTCGATGGCCGCCTGTTCAATTTCAATCGAATTGCCACCTTCCATAATCAGCCGGGCTATTTTGGGGGTTACTTTCAACACCTCGTAAACCCCCACCCGTCCTTTGTAACCGTTGGTACATTTCGGGCAGCCGACCGGGTGAAACAGGGTCAGCTCCTCCAGGGGGCGGCCAATGGTCTCAAAACCCTCATCGATCAGGATGTTATGGGGTATATCGTCAGCGGGCTTTTTGCAATGCACGCAGAGTCGCCTGCCCAACCGCTGGGCAATAATCAGGTTCACCGAGGTGGCCACGTTAAATGCGGGTACGCCCATATTGAGCAGTCGGTTGAGAGTTTCCGGGGCACTGTTGGTGTGAAGGGTGGACAACACCAGGTGACCGGTCTGGGCTGCCTTGATGGCGATTTCGGCGGTATCCAGGTCGCGAATCTCACCCACCATGATCACATCCGGATCCTGTCGAAGGAAAGCCCGCAGCGCCTCCGGGAAAGTGAGTTTCACCTTGTAATTGATCTGTACCTGGTTGATGCCCGGCATGTTGATTTCCACCGGATCTTCGGCCGTGGAGATATTGCGTTCGGTGGTGTTGAGAATATTCAGGCCGGTATACAGCGAGACGGTTTTACCGCTACCGGTGGGACCGGTCACCAGAATCATGCCCTGGGGTTGGTTCAGCACATCCAGATACATCTGCTTCTGGTCTTCTTCATAGCCGAGGTTTTCAATACCCACCTGGGCGCTGGTGGGATCAAGAATCCGCAGTACGATTTTCTCGCCGAACTGGGTGGGCAGAGTGTTCACCCGAAAATCGATGGCCCGGTTCTTTGAAATCCACAGTTTAATCCGGCCATCCTGGGGTACGCGACGCTCGGAAATATCCATTTGTGACATCACTTTCAGGCGAGCTGCCAGCCGAGGGGCCAGGTTGGCCGGGGGCTTGGTGACTTCGCGAAGAATACCATCGGTCCTGAACCGCACCCGGTAGGTTTTTTCATAGGGTTCAAAGTGAATATCCGAGCACCCCTGCTTGATGGCGTCCAACAGCAGTTTATTGATAAATCGCACAATTGGGGCATCGTCCACATCGCTGGTGTCAATGCCAGTGCCGCCGCCTTTTTTATCTTCGTCGACTGCCTCAATATCCAGGTCGTCGAGGTGCACATCATCCATGGTGCCGAGCGCATCGCCCATTTCGTGTTCATCCTGCTCATGCAGGTAGGCATCCAGGGCCCGCTCCAGTTTGTCGTGCTCCACCAGCACCAGCTCAACGGACAGGCCGGTCTGAAAGCGCACCTCGCTCACCGCCTGGTGGTTGGTGGGGTCGCTCACTGCCAGAAACAGGCGGTTGGCCCGCTTGAACAGGGGCAGAACCTGGTGCTTGCGAATCAGCTTTTTCTCGACCAGCTCTTTCGGGCTGGCCTCAATGTTGTGGGCCGAGAGGTCGTAGAGTGGAGTGCCAAATTCATTGGCCGCAACCGCGGCGATCAGGCTAGGAGCCAACAGGTTATTGTGAGTCAGGTAATGCACCAGGTTGGACTGGTCGCTTTCACATTCTGCCAGTGCCTGCACGGCAATATTTTCTTCCAGCAACTGATCCGTTACCAGACGTTTGGCCAAGCCTTTCAATGTATCGGTTTGTTTCATGGGCGGACAGATACTCAGCGGCTAATAAAGAAGTAGAAGTAGTAGAACCAGCCGTGATGGTAATACAAGGTGACGGCGGGAGCCATAGTCTGGCAATCGGTTGTCAACCCCGTTGGCTGCGGCGCAACCAATTAATGATGGCTGGCGGCTGAATCGCGCCCGCATTCAATGCCTGGTCCCGGATGCCGGTCCGGAAGATCGGTGTTGGTGGAGGGCATTGCCTCAGGCTGAATGGGCCATGACCGCCAGGTCTGGTTATAAACTGACAAAAATTGTCAGTCTGCGGTGAGCGCTAACCCTTGATGTCCGTCAATCCATTCTTTGGCACGGTAAATGCTAGATATACCCTGCAATAACGCCAAATGGCATTTAGTGATTTCAAGGGAGAAATACAATGAAGAAAGTACAACAGGGTTTTACCCTTATCGAACTGATGATCGTGGTTGCGATTATCGGTATTCTGGCCGCAGTGGCACTGCCCGCCTACCAGAACTACGTGGTCAAGGCCAAAATGTCGGAAGTCATCATGGCCACCAGCCAGTGTCGCACTGCAGTATCTGAAACCTATCAGACTGCCATTGATTCGGCTTCCATCCCCGGTTCCGATAGTTGGGGTTGTGGTGAAGGTAGCGGTGAAAACGGTAACGGCATTACCAAATACGTGGCCAGCATTCGTACGAATGGCGACGGGGTGATCACGGTTGAGACCCAGGGCTTCAACGATTCTGCCATTGACGGCGAAACCATTACGCTGACCCCTTTTATTGATGACAGCGTTGCCATGACATCGGCGAATGTGGGCAGGCAGGTGTTCAAGTTCAAGTGTGAACCAACAACTCCCGCCAATATGGGCAAATACATGCCGGGTTCCTGCAAGTAGGGTTTACCGGCGTGCGGTGAATGTGATTGTCGGCCCATCACATTCGCAGTTGCAACAAGCGAAAACCCTGCCTGGTTCCGATCAGGCAGGGTTTTTTAATGGATTAACCACCACATAGCAGACTGAAAAGCCATGACGGATACGCCTGAAAGCACGGATTCCCAAAGTACGCGCTCCAGCACTGACGCCAAAATGGACACTACAGCAGAGAGCATAAGTCCGCCCCCCCGCCGGGCGATTACCCGCTATGGCGGGTTGATTCTGGGGTTTCTGTTGGTGGTGCTGGTGGCCAACTTTTACCAAGTGCTGATTGTGGCGCCTGACCAGGTGGATATGAAGGCGTTTTATCATGCCTTGTGGGTCAGCCCCGGTTTCTGGTGGGATCTGGGCTACTTTGTGCTGGCCATGCTGGCCATTCATCTGGCCTGGCTGTTTTTACTGTGGTTGGCGTCTGCCGGCTGGCTGAACCTGCCTGTGATTAGCCCGAAAAACCGCCAGTTGTTGCCGGTATTACTGTTTCTGTTATCGGCACTGCTGTTGCTGGTGTGGAGCAACCGGCGCTATCCGCAGATGCAGGGTAGTGGATTTCTGAATCAAAGCCCCTGGTTAATGAGTGACTCGGTATTTGTCGGTCTGCTGGCGATCTTTGCCGTGGCGTTTGTTGTAAGCCTGGGTTTCCTGATCCGGCGCAACGCTCGTGTCTGGGCTCCGGTCTGTGTGTTGGCCGTGGGCACGTTTGGCACGATGTACGGGTTGAGTACCACAGCCGGCAATGCGCAATTTAATGGCGCTGTGGTGAATAGTGCTGACGGACCACCCAATATTTTTATTATCGGTATCGATTCCCTGCGTCCGGACCAGACCGGCTATTTTGGCAACACTACCGGTCTGACGCCCAATGTAGACAAATTTCTACAACAGAGCACCGTTTTTGAAAATGCTTACACGCCGTATGCCCGAACCTTTCCGGCGTGGATGAGCATTCTTACCGGTGCCGAGCCGGTCAGCCATAATGGCCGCTACAACCTGACTAACCATAAATATATGGACAAAAATCGCGCCCTGGGGCGCTGGCTGCAGGACAGTGGCTATCGCTCAATTTATGCGATGGACGAGAGGCGCTTCAATAACATTGATGAAACCTTCGGCTTCGATGAGGTAGTCGGCCCCGAGTACGGAGCACTCAACTTCATGTTGGGCGGTTTTGATCACCCGCTCGTCAATTTGCTCTGCAACACGGTGGCAGGTAAATGGTTGTTCCCGAATATGTATCTGAACCGGGGGCGCGACATGAACTACGACCCCGAGCGGTACAGTCAGGCCATTCTTGATGCCGTGGTCAGCGAGCCGGGTCAGCCGGTATTCCTGGCCGCTCACTTTGTGTTGCCCCACTGGCCCTGGTTATCACGGGAGTGGGAACCGCTGGAAGGTGAGCCCTACAGTGAAGACCCCGCTGAACAGTCGTTTTACCGCTACCGCATGATGCTGAAACAGGTAGACCGGCAGTTTGGTAAATTCATGGCGGGTCTTGAAGCGACCGGTGCACTGGACAATGCCTATGTGTTTTTTATGTCGGACCACGGTGACGGGTTCGACCTGCCGGCCGATGAGTTAACATCGGCACGTGACGATGCCATTTTCGAGGTATATACCACCACCCGCGGCCACGCCACCAATCTGCTTAACCTGGGCCAGAGCCGTGTGCTACTGGCGGCCAAAGGTTATGGCAACGACGATTTTGGTCCGGCGCTCCGCGCCGGTAACGGCTCACTGATGGATATTGCTCCGACGATCTCAGAAGTGCTGGACGACCGCTTCGCAGATAAGTCGTTCGATGGCCTATCAATGCTCTCTGCAACTGATACTGAACTGGCAACCCGGCCACTGTTTATGGAAACCGGGGTGATTGTCACCGAACTGACCAAGGACGAGATAGACAAAAAACGCCTACTGACCCAGACCGTGGGCATTTACGCCACCGATGCTGCCGGCAAGCTGGTTGTTCGAGATGACTTCCGGGACATGATTATCAGGAGCAAACACCGCGCCGTGGTCAAAGGCGACTGGCAGTTGACCCTGATCCCCAGCATGGGCGAGCACATGGTGCTGATTAACATCCCCGAAAAAAAATGGTGGTCGCTGGAACAGTATGAAGGGGATGCCGACACCGCCGGTATGCTGCTTGACCTTTGTAAGCATTACAAGAATGACGTGGGGTTTGATGCGGCGGGGGTGTGTGCGAAGGTAGATCAATAAATATGAGCACTGGTTATCTAGAAACCCAAACTTTTTATGGATACTTAAGGTTCTAGGAAAGCTATGGATATTTTAAGAGCCAATAAATGCTTTTCTATGTTCTTTATATCATTCTTTTTTTTATTTTTAAATTGGAGTACTCGCTACGAAATTGATTCTAAAAGGGCGAGTCTGAATGTAGAAGAGCAGTAGTGGCGCTATCAAGTATCAAAATAGCAATTGAGTATTGAAAAATATCAGAAGGGTGCAGAAAAAGTAATTTAAATATAAGAATTATCTGGCTAATAGCGTACACCCCAAATTCGGGATTACCAAGAATTAGCTGATTAGTATAGAGAGCTGAGCTTTGATGTATTCAATTATTATTCCCGTTTTCAATAGTGAAAATATCGTAGGAAGAACGATAGATAAAACTGTGTCTTTCTGTCGTGATATTAAAATCAATTTTGAAATTATTCTTATCAATGATGGCAGCAGTGACAACAGCTGGAGTATTTTAATAAAGAAAGCTCGGCAGTACGAAGAGGTTAAAGTTATCAATTTATTGCAAAACTACGGGCAGCATATCGCTAACTTCTGCGGATTTAGATACGCTTCTGGCGACTACGTCATCACAATGGATGATGATCTTCAAAATCCACCAGAAGAAATATCTAAGTTGATTGAAAAGGCGGCGGATGGCTACGATCTTGTTATAGGCCAGTTCAAGGAAAAAAGACACTCAGTATCCAGAAGGCTTGGCAGTAAGTTGGTAGGAGTTATTAACCGAAAAATATTTAATTCACCTAGGGGGTTGGTGCTAACAAACTTTAGGCTTATCCGCAAAGACGTTATTGAAAGAGTTTGTTCTTACAAGGCCAGTTATCCTTACATTCCAGGTCTTGTCGTTAAGTTTTCATCCAACCGAGCTAATGTTCTTGTTGAGCATCATAAACGAGAAATGGGCGAGAGTAATTACAGCTTATTGCGTATTACCAAGTTGGTATCAGAAATACTATTCAACTACTCATCCTACCCACTAAGGCTTGTAGCCGGGCTTGGTTTAATGATGTCTGTATTCAGTTTTCTGTTAAGTCTGTTTTATCTAACCAGTACATTGGTTGATGGAACCAGCGTACCTGGCTGGGCTACTGTTGTAGTGCTTTTGTCATTTTTTAATGGTATGACGTTATTTGTCATTGGTATGGTGGGTGAGTACCTAGTTCGATTGATCAATCAGTCTAGTGCCTCCGATATGTATCATATAAAGGAAATTATTGGTGTGTGAGCACTTGTTTGTCGTGGGTGCGCAACGTTCTGGTACTACTTATCTCTATAGTATTCTGGATGAGCACCCTGAAATTTATATGGCGAAGCCTATACGCCCAGAGCCAAAGTTTTTTATCAATAAAACTTCTGAGACACTAAGTTATGAAACGTATAGAGAAAAATATTTCTCTAATACAGGACTAGTAAAGTGGCTTGGTGAAAAAAGTACTTCTTATATTGAGAGTGCTCAGGCCGCAAAAGCAATTCATAAGATGTTTCCAGAAGCAAAAATCATAATAATGCTTCGTAACCCAGTTGATCGAGCTATATCTAATTATAAATTTTCAAAACAAAATGGTCTGGAAACACTCCCTATAGATAAGGCAATGGTTAACGAGTCACAACGGCAAACCTGGCATAACCTAACAAAAGCATCTGTCTCGCCGTTTGCTTATAAACAACGTGGCATTTATGTCAGATATATTGATTTATGGGCACAATTATTTGGCCGCGAAAACCTAATACTATTGATTAGCGAAAACTTTGTTAGCAATAGGTATAAGATACAAGCTCTTTATCATGAGTTAAAGATTGATGATACTTTTATACCAAAGGGTTTGCATGACAGAGTCAACGCAACTGACAGGTATCAGATAAGTTCAGATTTAAGAAAGCAGTTAGACGCTTTTTTTTCGCCGTGGAATAAGGTGCTTGCGAAAAAATATGGATTAGATCTGTCAGTCTGGGGTAGAGAAGATGACTGAAAAAATACGTGTGATCGTGCTCGTATATTTGACGGTGGGCCTGAATGCTTTTAGCGCAGTGATATTAAAGGAAGCTGCTGATATGGAACATTTCAGCATTTTTCTTGTGGTTGTTCTTGTTATGGCCGTTATTTTGGTAAACCTTTTCAGAGTCTATGTTTGGGGCGTCATACATAAAAGTTATCGATTAACAGATTCATATCCGTTAACAAGTCTTTTTTTTCCATTAATCTTGCTGCTGGGTGTTTATTATGGTGATGGGGTTCGCATGCCCGAATTGATCGGAGCAGCCATGATAACTGTTGGAGTCTTCATCTTATCTGGTGGCTTAGAGAGTAGCTCAGCATTAAGTCGAAAAAACTCGTGATTTCAACAAATATTTCAATACTTTCATTATGTATCGCTGTGCTATCAACTGCATTGGGGCAGCTTTTTTTTAGAATGTATTTTTTGAAGACCCAAAAACGATATATTTATTCTGCGTTTGCGAGTTTTGTAATAGTACCCCTATTGAATTTCTTGGCGCTCAAAAACCTTACAATAACGGTAGTTTATATGAGTACTGCTGTCACACATATTCTTGTTTTATTATTTTCTTTTGTCTCTTTGAAAGAAAAATTAAGTATGAACCAAGGTATATCAGTAACGTTAATTATTAGTGGAATTATTATATTTAACCAATAACTGATACAAAGGATACAAGTGAAAATTAGATTTAATGACCCTCCAATTGTAGGCAATGAGCTCAGATATATTGAACAAGCAATAAAAAATGGCAGGCTTTCAGGTAATGGCTATTTCACTGGACGATGTCATGCTGAACTAAAAAAAATTACTTCGGCAGGAAAAGTACTGTTGACAACCTCTTGCACGGGTGCGCTTGAGATGGCGGCTATTTTGGCTGGCATCGGGCAAGGTGATGAAGTAATTATGCCATCATATACTTTTGTATCCACTGCCAACGCTTTTGTCCTGAGAGGTGCTACTCCAGTTTTTGTTGATATAGATGAAGCAACTTTTAACTTGAATCCGGTTAATGTCGAAAAGGCGATAACAGGCAAAACAAAAGCGATTGTACCCGTTCATTACGCAGGTGTTGGCTGCGATATGAAAGCGATAAACCGGCTTGCCGGGCAATATAACCTTAAAGTGATTGAGGATGCTGCCCAAGCAATTATGTCTGATATAGATGGTCAGCCATTAGGTAGTTTTGGTGATATGGCGACCTTGAGTTTTCATGAGACTAAGAATGTTGTGTCTGGTGAAGGCGGAGCATTACTGATTAACGATGAAGCGCTTTTCGATCGCTCAGAAATTTTATGGGAGAAAGGGACTAACCGTTCACAATTTTTCAGAGGTCAAGTTGATAAGTACACATGGGTTGATATCGGATCATCTTTCTTGCCTAGTGAACTACAAGCCGCTTTTTTGTTTGCTCAACTAGAGAAAGCAGACGAAATAACGCAAAAACGATTGTTTGCCTGGTTGCAATATCAGCAACAACTAACTCCACTGGAGCAGGCAGGTAAATTGCGTTTACCGATTATCCCTGAGGGTTATAAACACAACGCACATATATTTTACGTTCTTCTCAACACTAAAGAGGAGCAGAAAAAGGTACTGAAAGTCATGGCTGATGCAGAGATCAATGCTGTTTTTCACTATCAGCCACTGCATAGTGCACTAGCGGGTAGAGTGTATGGTAAAACACATGGCTCTCTTTCTGTTACGGATGATATCTCCGAGCGATTAGTACGTTTACCGTTATTTTCGGATATTACCAATGCTCAAGTTGATTATGTATGTAGTACTTTGACTAAACTATGGGACATATAAGTCAGTATTAAGGTCCTTTTTGAAGTGTATTCTTTCGAATAAGATCATGATGAGAGACTGCAATCGATAGTTTATTTATGTATTTTAGCTGATTTTATATCATGTAGGTTATGAAGTATTTTTACGAAATTTAATGTACCTTTTTCTTCATTTTTAAAAATCTACTTCCTTTCCTTGCCATAATTAGAAATCGTTCATTTCTAACATATGGGCTATAGTTTTCTGTTATATATCTGAATACATTGTTGTTCGTATATTTGGTTGACGCTAGAGTTAAATTAACAACTACGACTTCTGGCTTAATAGCTTTTAATTCATTTTGTGCTATCTGTTGGTATTTAGAGGCTAGTGGGCCATTTAGTAAAATTTTTACCCATGTTGTACCCTTGGCGGGTGTTTTTTCGGCCCACATATATAGCCCGGGTTCGTTAGACCAGGCATACATATGTTCGTCCTCTCGCAGCAGTGATTTTAGTTGTAAGCCTACTTCTTTTGTTTTCACAAATACCTCTCCATATTGATGATTTGATTTTATGGATGCGTATTTATATTTACTCCATTCTTCGGGTGACCATTGGTATGCATATATGATACGACCTGCAAACAAGGTAAGAGCCACAATTAATATGCTATGGGTAGCTTTTTTATGAGAGTTTGATAGGTAGAGGGCTTGGATACCAAAACTGGAAGCCACAGCAATGAACGGTATCCAGAGTTGATAATAATGGGGGTAGAATTGGCCCGGCAAAGCGATTGATATTTGAGTGCCTATTGCCCAAAACAAATACAATGGTTGTTTTAGCTTTATGGCTGAATAAATAGAATAACCAATCCCTATTAAAAGAAGGGGTGTTAATGAATAGATAAAATGTGGAAATGCAAGTGATGGTTGCAGCGAGAGTAGAATATTGTTGAAGATACTCCTACCTGAGTAGTAGAGATTGTACTCTACCATGCATTCATAGAACTCATTGATGCTGTTGCTGAGGTAATAGTAAAAAAATAATGATGCCCAAAAAATAGCGCCTAACATAATTATTTTCGAAATATTTTTCAGTTTCTCATTTATGTTATTTTTTGAGGTTTGATTGTTAAATAGATAGCTAATGCTTATAAATGCAATTATTGCAATTGCTATTGTTTTGTAGGCAGTTGCCGTAAAACAAAGTAGAGCAATTGTAATAACTAGAAATTTCGTATCCTCTTTCTTAGACTTGTTGTTTAATAATAAAAACCCATTAGCTATAAATATTATTGCAATATTTATGAATAATTCTGTGTTTGGCTGGTTTGCCTGTAATAGCATGTCCCCGCACAAAATTGACCATAAAGCAGAAGAAGTTAGTGCCGTTTGGTCGTTGCCGCCGGCAGTTTTAGTTAGTGTGTAGACTCCGTATAATCCAAGTAAAACTGATACTAAATTTATAAAAAATATTCCTGGCTCTCCATACCCTGCAACCCACTCTCCTAGTGCATATGTTAGGAAAAGTAGCGGTGGTTTTTGGGTAAAGTAATCTTTGTAGAGTGCTTTTCCATTTAAAATTTCGTGCCCTAAGACGGCATAAGTTTGTATGTCACGCTCTACGGGTTCTAAAAATGCAAAGAGCTTTGTTATAAATATAAAAACAATACATGATGTTAATATGAAAAGTTTCACTAACTGATCTCGATCAATTTTTTAGGGTCAACCCAGACCATTAAATACATAATTGACGTATTGCTTGAGCTTGTAGTTTAGGTAATTCCAAAGATCCTTTTGTCCGACCAGGTTGCTCCGCCATGAGAGGTTGTCCCATTTGCTTTGTCGGCTGGTGGCCATCTCCAACTCCAAGTAAGGCAGGATCTCAGCCAGGTCGGTGATATTGAAAGTATGTTCCATGGGGCCGTTATACAGATAGTTATGGGACAGCCTCCCCTCTGCATGGCTGCTAAATGCATAACTCGGATAATAGTGCCAGAGAAAAATCGGCACTTGATCCCATTTGTCGTCCCAAGACCAGGGTGGCTTGGGTCGTGACCATGCGTATCGGTCATAGTCTTCACCGGCAATATACCGCCCTACAAAGAGGGATTTGCCGTTCTGGTCGGTGCCTATCTGAATTTTGTCCTCAAAAACAGTGGTCGCTTTCTCTCCCGACACTGAAACTGCAGTGGCCTGTTTATACCAGGGCTGAAGGCTGGTCAGGGTGTAGCCGGTATCGAATTGCGTTTCCCGGTCGGCCCGGGGTGGAATCAGTTTTTGTGGGTCCGGCTGGTAACGCATGATCTTTGTATTTATATCCAGTGAGGTCAGGTCACTCCTAGTGGCACAGCGCACGCCGTGACCGAGGGCCTGGGCATAGATCACGACGTGGGTGCCGCCCTCAAAGAGAGAAAGTGACTGAATGGGCTCGGTGCCTCTGCTTTCGCCAGTGGAATTGCAGAGAAAAAACCGGTTGTGGTACCAGGTTTCTACGTGGGCCACAGCCATGCTTTCTTTGTTGATGCGCAATTGGAACCCCTCGTTGTCACTGTCGTGATAAGTCCAGTGAGTCAGGAGTTGTCGAAGCGGCTGATCGTAATCCTTGATGTGATAGAGCATGTAGGCCAGATAGTAGGAGTCCTCGGTTTCTGCAATGACTTCTCCGTGGATCACCGGCGGTAATTGATCGACCCTTTCAGCATTTCTGACGTTATTTCGTGGGTCGGTATCCCCATCAAAAAAAAGGTCTGTGGGAATATCCCAAAGGGGGCTGTGTCCCATTTTATGAATGATGGTCGGGCTGTAGTTCTCGACCAGATACTTATAGAAACTGTCCCTATCGGATGTGGCAGGAGGAGTGAAGTCGGTGGGTTTATAGCCCGGTAGCTCCACGTCCTGTCCCTCAAGCATGTCTTCCTCGGTGACCGAGAACTGATAGTTGGGTGTTTCTCCCACAATCTGGCCATTCAGGAGGATCAATACTTCAAAGAAGATGGCGATGGTCAGTGGTATGCCTATCAGCAGGTAGGTGACCAAGCCCCAGGCCCTTGTGTGGTATCTGTGCCTGCCGGGATGCATGACTTTACGGGGCAGCCAAAAGCTGAACCTGAACAGTGTGGCCGGAAAGAACACGATGGATGTAATCAAGGTTTTAAACATAGGAGGGTTGGGTGATCTGCGGCCAATATAGTGGCTAGTGTAAAGGCACACCCCTCATGATAACAGTGAGGTAATCAATGTTTTGAGATGTTTGGTGGTGAGTTCAGCGTGAATGATTATGCTGCGAGCGGTTGCCGTTGGCTTTGAGCCTACCTTGCCAGTAAAGGGGCAGAGCGGGACGATACTTGCACCTGTCAACAGGGCGCTGAATCGTTTGGCCGGAATTACCCCAACGAATGAATCACGTAGTTCATATAACGCTTGACCTGTATACCGATGCCCGGTTTTTTTGCAGGCGGTAACGACGGCTGTCGGTTTACCGGGTGAGTTTTTCTCGCCAGCCTCTGGGGTGCGCGGTGGTAGTGTTCGGTCAGTAGGCTGGTAAGCACGGTGTATCTTTCATCGGCTGTAAAGATCAGGCTCATCGGTGCGTTGTGGTGATACTGCTCCGAGTAGGTTTCGCCGGTGTGGCTGTTGAAGGCCAGGGCGGGGTGGAAGTGCCACAGTCCGGCGGGGATGTCGTCCCAGCGGTCGTCCCAGGCCCAGGGTGGCTTGGGGCGGGACCAGGCGCGTTTTTCGAAGTCGTTGGCGGCGAAGAATTTGCCGATCTGAATCTCCCTGCCGGTGGGATCTGTGCCCAGCAGGATGGTGTCTTCGAACAGGGTGGTGGCGTTGTTGCCTGAGTCGGTATGGGTTTTAGCCAGGCGGTACCAGGGTTTCAGGCTGGCGAGTTGGTAGCCGATATTGTATTCGGTTTGGTCGTTGATGCCGGGGGCAATCAGCTCGTCCGGGTCGCTGGCCAGTCGCAGGATTTTGCTGTTGCTGGCCAGTTCGTCAAAATCTGCCGGGCTGGCGCAGCGCACGCCGTGCCCCATGCTCTGGACGAACAGGACGATGTGGGTGCCGCCCTCGAACAGGCTGCGGGTCTGGATGGGTTCGGTGCCCTGGGATTCGCCAGTGCGGTTGCACAGGAAGAAACGGTTGTGGAACCAGGTTTCCACCAGAGTGACTTGCATGCTGGCTTTATCGATGCGCAATTGGATGCCTTCGTTGTCGCCGTCGTGAAAAGTGGCATCGGAGAGGGCTTCCCGCACGGGCAAATCATAATCCTTGACGTGATAGAGCATGTAAGTGAGGTAGTAGGCGTCATGGGTTTCGGCGATG
>Ga0098059_1001243_pt1 | contig 12971 bp, 14 predicted proteins | sample 20_taG_FD_92580 | JGI IMG/M metagenome (GOLD analysis project Ga0098059, IMG submission 92580) | Marine viral communities from the Subarctic Pacific Ocean - 20_ETSP_OMZ_AT15318 metaG | ecosystem: Environmental > Aquatic > Marine > Oceanic | place: Subarctic Pacific Ocean | collected 2015-01-19
CGGCGTCGTCGGCGACGCCCGCCGCTACGAATACGTGGTGGCGTTGCGCGCCGTGGAGACCATCGACTTCATGACCGCGCGTTGGGCGCATTTGCCTTACGACTTCCTGGAGAAGGTCTCCAGCCGGATTATTAATGAGATTCCGGGGATCAGCCGGGTGACGTATGACATCTCGTCCAAGCCGCCGGCTACGATTGAGTGGGAATGATCTGATCTAGGCTGGTAGTAAGAACTTACTTAAAAGGCCGCCGGCGCGAGAGCGTCGGCGGCCTTTTTTGTTTTGGGGACAGAGTTGGTCAAGATATCCGGGGGCGGTCTGTTAGGTAAGTTTGTAAGCCGCTGACTTTTCTGGTTTTATTCTGTGCTACGGGGCTGAAATAAAAGTGATATAACGCCGGCGCGTTCATTGGATACTCGAGCCGGGTCTTAACACCCGTTATTTCTTGGAGGGAGCATGGATGTCAAAGTTATCTTGGACACACTTGTCTCGTTGGCAGCGCTTATAGCGATCTTTTCAGGTTTGGTTGGGTGGTATAGCAGTGCGCGGAAGCCCCTTAGCATTTCTAGGGTGGTGGTACATAAAAAAGACTCGAGCCTAACCTTTATCCTCGTGACGAAGAACAGGAAGTCGTATCCAGTTGAAACCAAGCGAATTGACTGCTTCTCAAAGAAAATTTTCGAGGTGGAACAACGGGCAGGAGAAAGGCCCGAGTACGCGGAGAGGCTGTCCAGTCGATATGCTGTTTTTTCATCAAGACATTCCTCTGAGGTTCCAGCTAAAGGGAATCTCGATATTCGCATTGAGGTAACTGGACAGGCGGAAGTTTTCGACCGTCTGATCTTCTCGGTTGATACTACTCATGGATACCATGAGCTTGTGTGTAACGATATTGCCGTCCTCGAGATAGGAAAGACCGAGGTGTACACGGTTAATTTTAAAAAGGGATATGACTCTAAGAGCCTCGCGAAGATGATGTACTATTGGAGGCGAATCTTGGAACTAACCAAACGCTGGAGCCGACAGCTTCGCCGCGCCTGAGATCGTCTTTAGGAGGATATGATGATTTTCAAGAGGAAGCCTGACTCAAAGAAGATGGATGCAATGGCGGAAGCAGTTGGTGGTTTCATAAGGCTTAGCCTTGAAGCGGTCGATAAGAAAAGGCTAACCGAAGCCGATTGGGCGGTAGTGGACTGCTTTCTATTCGGTGCGGTGGATTTCATGGCTCAATCCAACAAGATGGGAGATACGGAAACAGTCAGAAAGATAACCGGGCTCGTCCTCGTAAAATACCTCTCCGTCGATATGGACACTGCGTGGCAACGGGTGCTTTCAATGGCTTCTATGTCAAATGAAAAAGCGGGTAAGGCCCTGATGGGGCAGGGCGCGAAGAGCCTTCATGATTTTCTAAAATCTCAGAATCCGGAAAGTATGTTGGTATTGAGAGAGATTATCAGTGGTGAATATTTTACGGTGAAATGATAGCCTTGGTTTCGACAGTTAATCTTATATGCTTTGGCGTTGCAATGCTCGCTGGGGCTAAGTCGTGGTTGCGATGGTCAAGCAATCAAAGATCGTGGTAATTTTAAGGGTATGTGGCTTGAAGCTGTACTCCATCAACTTATAGTTGCAAAGCACGGGAAGAAAAACTTAAAGGAATACGGTTTAAATTCGTCGCGACAAGTTAAGTTTGCTTGGTGTATTTGACGCAGTCCTTTTTAATGACACTGATAATTTACAAGAAGTTGGTAAACGAAAAAGACATACTTTGTTAAGGTGAAATGAAATTTGCACGAAGTGAGGTGGGGCTGGCTCATAAGATCACGAAACGTGTTTCAAGTGAATTTTCATTTTTGCCGGAAATTTTCTGCTCAACTACAAATTTACCGCAAGGCGCGGCGTTATATGGAGGTGGCCTTCCTGTCACTTGCAATAACCTAAAGCCATTTTTATGGGCCCGTTACCCTCATTTTTTCTTAAGCTGATTTAACGCCTAGAGGTCAAAAGTGCTCCGGATACCGTTGAAACTCAAGCTATCTATAGTTTGTATCGTTGTCGCCCTGGGGATATCTGGCTTCGTCAGAGTTGCTGCAGGATCCGAAGTCGTCAACGACCTTGGGCGCGATGGACAGAAAGAATTCGGTACAGACTTCATTTCTTTAACGACGGAAAAGCCTTATCTGCTATCTGTCCGGCTAGGTTGGTCGGAACAGCACCCGGATAGGCTGCTAATCATGGTTGGGGTGGAAGGGCTGAAGTCATTTCCCGAACTGGCACCTGACAAGGCGCCCTTGACGTTCACGCCTCCTGGTGCCGGAGATGCCCTAGGTTGGCGCAACTCGACAGCGCAGGGCGATATTGACAAGCAGAACCGGCGTCGAATGGACGTGTTCGGGATGCGTTGGGCGGATTTCGAGCAAGTATTTGTTGAAGGTACCCGTATTGGTTATCAGCTCCGCGACGACGTAATCGAGTACACGTTGTGGAGTGAAAGCGCACTGCTGCAGGCCGCCGATGCGCTCCGAGAGCGCGTGAATGAAGCGAGGGCCCCCGGCTCACAGGTAGAACTAAGCGCAGATCGCATGGAAGAATGCCTGACCATTGCGGCGGACGCGTTTGCCGATGCCTATCTGAAACGGCATGAGGAGGGTTGGGGTGTTGAGCGATACCTGCAATATGCAATGGAGAAAGACCATCACGGCATGGGGCCGGAGAGAGCCCGAGAGTTCGGTGTAGTCTATTGGGATGCTGCCGGCAGGCTTCCGCCGAATCTCCCTCGAGAGCAAGCTGCCGAGGGGTGGCGACAGAACGTTTGCCGATAGTAGGGAGGATTTCTGGTGAGGCGATTGCTTCCTAAGGCCAGTATTTTGCATAACGGGGCGCTGGTTTTGTTGCCGGATGTGCTGGGTGGCGAAGGCCTGTGCCTCTTCCATTGAAGGGAATGGCTGCCCTCCAAGCGCCTCGCGCGATGCCTGGGCCGGGCCCGGCGCGCCGTGGCCGGAGGCCGTGGCGTTTTCGCGGCCCAGGCAGCAGTGTTTGAATTTCTTCCCGCTGCCGCAAGGGCAGGGGCGTCGCGGCCGGTGGCTGAAGTGGTCATGGCGCCTCCGCGCGCGAGATGCGGGTATCGATAATACTCATGGATTCGCCGACCAAACAGCCTGCCAGGCTGAAAATTGCGAGGGCTTTATCCGGTAGCGGGCAAAGTTGCCGGCGTGCAGGCTCAGCACTTCATTCTCGGCCACTTCCCTGGACCGCTGCCGGTCTTCTTGCGGAATATGTTGTTCTGACCATTGAACAATGCGGTTGAACGCGGCTTTCTTGTTCAACCGCTCAAGCACAATATTCTGGACGACTTCTTGCAATGCCGAACGATACTTTAGCCGGAACGGGTCGGGTTCGCCGAGCGATTGTCTGACGGCGGTATAATGCGCCGCCGACCGCTCATAAGCCCAAATGAAGACTTCCTTGAGCAGATCGATCCGGTTCAGTTCATACACGCCGAGCATCGCTTCGGTATAGATATCCGTGGGCACGTCCGTGAAGGAGAGCGGGATCAGATTGGCTTTGATGAACGGTATATTCGCCGCCAGCCGGGAAACGCGCTTGTTCACGTCATCGAACGGTTGCAAATACGGCAACTGAACCATGATAAAAAACGCCTGCTCGAAGGGATCGGCGATGGCGCCGGCCGTCGCCAGGATCTGATCAAAATAGTCTTCAATCAGTTGTGGCACTTCGAGGGGGTGAAACACGGACTTCTCGAAGCCAACCGCGATTCGGCGCAAACGGCCGGTGGCCTCCGGGTCGGCCAACAGGTTGTTGGCCAGCAACGCATGAAGGTTCAGGATCGTATAGCGGTTGAAGCCGATCTCCTCCGCCGAACCCACAAGAAATTCGATGGCGTCCTTGTGGTTCAGGATCATTTGCGATTCGACGTGCGCCTTACCCGCCGTCTCTTCCCCGAAGGCGATCAATCGTTTCGTATCAAGCAGAGAGTACGTGTTCCCCTCCAAGCGGCTGGAGTTCCACGAAAGATCGATCAGCAGGCGGTTCAGAATCTGTTTCGCATAGGTGCCCGCGGGCCGGGGTCCCGAGGGCGGCGTGCCGATTTCCTGAAGATGCGCGCGCTCGGCGGGTGCAAGATACGCCGTATGGTTGGGCCGGTACTGATCAAGGAAGCTGTGTTGATACCCCGCCGGCTTGCGTGACCGAAGAGGCTTGCGCAAGGCGCTCTGGATCTCAGCGGCCTGGCGGGAGACGGGTATAGCGCCCGCCGCTTCCTCGTGGGAAGGTTCCCTAACGCTGCTGCTCGTCCTGCGCTCGGTATCCGCAGGCAGGTATCGGGCCCACCGCTTTTCCCCGGTCTTGATGAGCCGGCCCGCATCCACCAGGTGTTTTAAACGGTACTGGAGTGTGCGCCGGGGCAACGATTGCTCAAGAGCATTCAGGACACCGTGAAGGCCGATACCCTCAGGGTGGGCGGAGACCACCGCCTCAATGTCCTGTAGCTCCTTTTCAGGTATGGGTTTTGCCATGATCGAGTTGTTGCGCATTGGGATTTATGCGCAATTAAAGCATGCCTATGCGCAGCTATCAATGCTATGCGCAGTTAATGTTGCGCATAAGGTACTGCGAAACGTCGTGAGACGGCCGGAGATGGCACGAAGGCGAGGGCTTCTTGATGGCAGCCACCACCGTTGGGATGCAGTCCAAGGGTTTATCTATGCAGTCCGGCATGCTGACCGCCGGCCACCGCGCCAACTCCTTGTGTGCCACGCACTTGCGCCAATAGGCCACCCTCGTCTCTCCCAGAGTTACCGCCTCAAAGGCCGGTGGCGGGGAAGCGTCGGTGGCCTTTTGGGTTTGGGAAAGAGAGTTGGTCAAGACATCAGGAGTAAGCCTGCTAGTTCAATTTGTAAGTGGCTGACTTTTCTGGTTTTATTCTGTGCTAGGGGAATTCAAGAAAAGTGATATGACGCAGGCGCGTTCATTGGATATTCGCGCCGTCGCCCTAATATCTGCTATAAGCCGAGTCAGAAATAGGAGTTATTCAATGATTACGCCTGAAAACTATGTAGAAGTTGAGTCGAGTTTGAACGCAGAACTGAAGGAACAAAGCGGTTACGAGGATTGGATGTACTTTTCCATTAAGCCAATAGACGGTGCACCAGACAGATTTACTGTAGGTTACCTATTGCCTACTAGTCATGGCGTTTCCACAGATAAAGATCTGGAGGAATGTATGGAAATATATAATCCGGTGTTGAAAAAAGTTCTTTCGTAGGTGGGCGCATACGGCTTATAACAAGGTGCATCAATTCGCGGCCTGCGGCCGCTGGACGCCCTTTACATTGCGGCTGCGCCTCCATTCCAGGGCGCCGTTGTGCGCTGGCGATATATATATACGAGTAGCTCATGGACATTGAGAGAGTGTTCGGAGACTTGGAGGAGATGAAGCGCCTTTCACGGCGGGCTATATACAATAGTGCCTGGTGGTTCTCTCACTCAAGCGGAAAGCCAGTGAGGGCAAAGGGTGATTATAGGCGGGTTGAGTGGAATGCGGGCCTGCGGGAATACATTCTTCCGCTTGGGAAGGGGGGTAATTCGCTGGTTGTAAGTGGTGCTATCCGAGAAATAGGAAAGAAAGCAAAAGAATTTCCGTTGGCCTCTCAACGAGATCTTGTTTACAAGACTAAAAATCTGGTCAAGGGATGCGTCGTGAACTACTTGCATGAATTTTATGTCGAGTACCCGACTTTTCAGAATAATGACGTTTTAATAGATTTTGGAACCCACAGCATAAACATAATTGAATTCTCTGATGTTGTAATTTCTGATTTGAAATGTATGAAATGTATTGCATAACAAGGCGCAGTACTATCGGCCACTTCGTGGCTTGGACCTCGCTACGCTCGGCCGGTGTGCGCGGCGTTATGGCATATGGGCATGGAAAATATCATCAAGAATCCTAAAGCCTGTAACGATGCTGAGCTTAGGTCATTTGAAGAACTGGTGACCGAGGGCGGAGAAGTTGCATTGGCAGGTCTTCGACAAAGAATTCAACGTGCAGAGAAGCTTGTCTTCATCAATGATGGAGAATACGTGGCTGTTGGAGCCATTAAGAACCCTAATGCTGGATACAAAGCTCTTGTGTTCAAAAAGTCGTGCGCTCTTGAGCAAGAAGGCCGGTATGAATATGAGCTCGGGTGGCTGTACGTGTCGGAAACAGCTAGAGGCAAAGGCTATGGGCGTGCTTTAATGGAGTCAATAATTCACACGTTGTCTGGCAAGGCATGTTTTGCCACAACTCGTGAGGATAATGACTCCATGCATCATTTGTTCAAGAGGTTTGGCTTTTCGAAAGTCGGGCAGCCATATGAAAGCGAAAATGGCGGCTACGAACTTGTCCTTTACACAAAGCCATAAAAAGGCCAGGCATGGCGACGGTTTTTCCGTTGCGGCTTCGCCTACACTACAAAGCCGCTCGCGCTGGCGGCGTTATGAGTACGTATAGGACAAGGTATGGATCCAGAACTTCAGGAGTGTTTCGATAACGTAAAAGACAGTGTGAACGCTGCTCTCGGGCATTATCAAATTTGGTTTACACTTCGCGGTAAAGGAAAAGCGATCGATAATTACTGCAATGACATGAATGACTATCGGTACGTCGATTTCTTTCGGGCTGCCAACATTGCTCACTACAAGCTAATGTTCATAGAAATCGGATGTATATTTGATACCGATGATCGAACGGATCGGTTTCGGCGGTTGAGGAAACTTCTGAAAATAAATGGCTTAAATGAATTGTCTGTAAAATTCGGAGAGCACCTAAATCCCTACCAAGCTCTGGTCTCAAATATCCTCACAGTACGCTCAAAGCTAATGGCGCATAAAGAATCGGGAGTTGAACCACTCAACCTTTATCAGAAGAACGGAATAAAATCTGACAGCATCAAAGAGTTGATATTAACTCTCGCTGAGCTAATGAATGAGCTGGAGAGTCAATTAAATGGTGGCGCAAGCTGGAGCACCGTTGGCCCAACAGATAGGTGGGGAAAAGCTACATATGGCTTACTGGAAGTTCTTCGGAAGGGCAGGAACTCATAATAGGCGCAAGTACGCGGATCAATTTTCCGCTGCGCTACAAATTGCCCGGTGTTGCGGGCGTTAGCCAATTGGCGGACAGATGAGATTACGCACTCACATGAGAAGAATAATACCATTTTCCAGAATGGCTAAACTTAACTGGGATTTGGTTGCGGTAGAGCGTGCTTATCAGAAAGATATTCAGGCTGCCCATAAAATAAATGATCGAGAGAAAGTCCGCGATTTAAAAGAATCTCAGCGCTGGGAGGTGGCCTTTGTTGAAGAAGAGATAGACCACCATCTATCGAGACAAATGCTGAGGAAAGCTAGGAAATTAAGGGTTCCCGTTCCGCAAAGAACAACATGCGATCCCGAAGCTGATGAATTTTGGACGCAGGGGCATCAAACCGGAAATTGGTATCTGACAAGGAGAGGTTATGCGGCCCTTCGTTTGGCAATCAGAAACGAGCTAAAAGAAAGGCATGCGATGAGGTCACGCTGGATTGTTTGGATATCTGCCTTAACCGGCTTGGCGGGGGCGTGCTCTGGTTTATTGGCAGTATTCGGTAAGAGTGGCTAACCATGCAAAAAAGCGCGGCGTTACACGTTTAAGGAAGTGTCCCAATGCAGGAAGTAAGATCTAATCTGTACCCTTGCCGGCACTGCGAGGAAACCGGTGTCTGCAGATCCGGCCCCAATGGCTCAAGTTGCCTGGCTTGTGCGAAGTATCACGAATTGAAGGGAAAGGAATTCGTCGGGCTGGCGTGCGGCACTTGTGGCGGGTTAGGCCAGTCCGAGCCGGTGACGGAGCGAATCAATAAACGAATCAAGCCGCTTCTTGCTATGGGGACCGTGTTTCTGGCTCTCATCTTCGTGTTCACTCTGGCGCTGGTCAAGAATCCACACTTTCCTGAGTTTTTAGCTTTTGCCGGCACCTTAATTGGTGGCGTCACAGCCTTCTACTTCAATAATCGGAACAACACCTAGCAAGGAGTCTCCGCGCTTTAGCGGAACGGTGACTTCTTCAGCTTTGAGGGGAAGGTAAACGATCATATTTGTGTGTTTATTTCAATATGGCCGTCAAATATGAATGCTTACACTGGCCTTCATCTTGGCTTTATGCCGCCAAAGTGTTCAAATATGATACTTGGATAGAATTTACCGCTCATATGTGGATGGTTAGAGATGATGGCCTCATCCCCCAAAGGTTCCGACAACCCGACCGCGATGCCACCCCCTGTGGCGCGCGCACTGCGCAAGCTTGGCCATGATCTGTCAGTGGCCCGCCGCATGCGCCGCATGACGCAGCAGGACCTGGCTCAGCGGATGGACACCTCGGTGAGCACGGTTCGGCGCATGGAAGACGGCAATCCCGGCACCGCCTTGCACACCTTCCTGCGCGCCTTGCATGTGCTCGGTCGTCTTGAGGACATGATTAAGATCATGGCGCTGGACCAGGACGCCCTGGGCCTGGAACTGACGCAGGAACAGTTACCACAACGGGTACGGTCAGCCGGTGGCAAGAAGACAAAGGCGGGGCCATCTAGGGCACCGGCGAAAGGCAGCCAGACGGCCAGCGATGACGACGAACTCGAGGGCTTCTAATGGCGACTAAGCAGGCGCAACGACAGGATCTCGACGTCCACCTCGGCACGGAAGGCCGGCTTATCGGGCGGCTCTATTTGGGTAGCGGCAAGCGCAGCGCCTTCCGCTATGACGAGGGCTGGCTGCGGGACCCGCGGTTCTTCACGGTCTCGCCAGATCTGCAGCCGGTCTCCGGCGTTCAGCACCCACAAGGCGTGTTTTTCCGGGCCCTGGAAGACACCGCGCCGGACGCCTGGGGGGAGCGGGTCATTCGCCGCGCGCACGCCAAATCGCGCCAGCAGGATTGCGAGCTCCCGCCATTGGCGCCCGTCGATTTTCTCACCTGGGTGGACGACGAAGCCCGTGTTGGGGCGCTGCGCCTTTTCGATCCTCAGAGCGGGACCTATCTGCACACCGGCGGTGCCCACCGGCATATCCCGCCGCTTGTGGAGCTGGACAAGGTGCTGCACGCCGCCCGGGCGCTGGAAGAAGGCGTGGAGAGCGCGGAAGACCTGCAATATCTGCTGGGGCAGGGCACCTCCTTGGGCGGCGCCCGCCCCAAATCCACGGTCCTGGATACCGACGGCTGGCTGGCCTTGGGCAAGTTTCCGAGCCAGGCGGACCAACGCGACGTCATCCGGGGCGAAGTGCTGGCCATGAACCTGGCCACCCGGGCCGGCATCCGCGCCGCGCCGGCGCGGGTGGAGTTGGTCCAGGGCACCGCCGTCGCCGTGATCCGTCGTTTTGACCGCACCACCGGCGGCGGGCGTATCCCCTACGTCTCCGCCGCCACCATGCTGCAAACCAGCGGGCGCGACGAAGCGCACGCCTATACCGAGCTCGTGGACGTTCTGCTACAGGCGGGCTCCGACCCCGTCGCCGACATTCACGAACTGTGGCGGCGTCTGGTCTTCAACTTCCTCATCTGCAATACCGACGACCACCTTCGCAACACCGGGCTGCTCTACGACGCCCGCCGGCGCGGTTGGCGCCTCGCCCCGGCCTTCGACCTCAACCCCATGCCCGGGGATCGACGTGAAAGTAAAATATGGCTCACTGAAGACTCTGGCCCCATCGACAGCCGGCAAATCCTCATGGACGGAGCGCCGTATTTCCGGCTGAGTGTGCAGGAAGCGACAGCGATCTGGGATGAAGTCAGCAAAGCCGTGGGAACATGGCGCGCCGTGAGCAAGGAACTGGGTATGCGAAGCGGGGACTTGGCCGATTTTGAGCCGGCGCTGGCGCTGTGAGAGCCCTTTGTCAATGAGCTGGGGCAAGCTGTCATCGGCACCAGCCGAAGCCCGGAGTTGCGGGAGCTCTGAGCGCCGGAAGGTCGTCGATACCTTCACGCACGCTAAAAGCTGGGAGTACAGTTATCCGGAAATTCCGGATAGCTCGCCAGTAGCGCAATCGGCGGGTTGGGCGTGTGCCGGGAAGACGTGTGCCTGATTCTGAACAAATAGGGCCTCCCGCCCTCACGTAGTTGATCGATGAGAGCGATGCCGAGAAGGTTCAGAAGATTTGTCGTGTAAGAACTGATCGTGGGCGGTAATCTTTGTCCGCCACAAGGCCGGGAAGAAAGTCGCTTCTAGCTTATTGGTGAGGGCTCACTAACGGGGCGGTGGGGCGAGAAGGTCGTAGATCCTTAAGGTCTTGGATCAAGCGGAAGTTGAGAGATTTAATGGTGACTTGCTGGTCGAGCTTGTAATTTACCGCAGTTTCTAGTTTTATCTCAGCATGTGATAATAGTAAAAATTATAAGATGCGGTCGCGTTTATTGGATATACGAGCCTGCGTCCTAATACTTGGTGGCCCTCCTTACGCCGGCGGGCTATGATTAAACTCTTAACGCCTCGTTTCGACCAAATGGAGACGCCCCCTTGTTCCAAAGCGAAATCCGTCCAAGCCAAATAAATGATCTCTTCGAAAAGGTTAGGAATCGCAACTACGGCAAGTATCTCCTTAAGATTATTGTCGCGAAGGCCCGAGGAATCGAGAACAGAACTATCGAGTTCGATTTCCCTGTCACTGCAATTGTCGGGCCAAATGGTGGCGGCAAGACGACGATCCTCGGTGCTGCAGCAATTCTCTATAAGAGCGTATCGCCGGCACTTTTCTTTGCAAAGAGCGGTAAATACGATGCCAGCATGCTCAATTGGAAAATTGAGTACGAGGCGATAGATCAACAGGCGCGGGCAAACGATACCGTTCGACGGACAGCCAAGTATCACAATCTCAAATGGGCTCGAAATACACTGGACCGAGAAGTTCTCGTTTTCGGTGTGTCGCGAACAGTCCCGGCTGCAGAAAGAAAAGAATTACGGCGTTGTGTTTCAAATAAGTTTGAAGTTGATGACGACCGCATCGATGATTTATCAGAAGCGGTTGCGAGTTCGGTCGCCGCTGTTCTAGATAAAGATGTTTCAGGCTACAAGCACATACGTGTGGACGATCGTGGCTATGTGACGCTTCTCAGTGGCGTTAATGTTGCCGGCGAGAGCTTTTCCGAGTTCCATTTTGGGGCTGGGGAGTCAAGCGTTATTCGAATGGTCCTCCAGCTTGAGGCTGCCGGAAATAACGCGCTTGTATTGATCGAAGAGATTGAAAATGGGCTTCACCCCGTTGCAACCATTAGAATGGTCGAATATCTAATCGAGCTTGCCGAGAGGAAAAGACTTCAAGCAGTATTCACGACACATTCGAACGATGCATTGCTTCCGTTGCCCAACAATGCCATTTGGGCTTCAGTTAATGGTGAGCTTTATAAGGGTAAGCTTGATATTCGCTCCTTGCGGGCGATTAGTGGGCAAATTAGCTCCAGGCTTGTTGTCTTTGTAGAAGATGATTTCGCGGCACTTTGGGTGCGCCACATTTTTTCATCCATATCGGATGTCGCGTTAGATTCAATTTCAATCCACCCGATGAAGGGAGACGGGACTGCGCTGAAAGTACATGACCACCATAGAATCGATCCAAGCGCTCAGCAGCCTTCTGTCTGCATCATTGATGGTGATTCCACCCAGGAAGAGTCTGCTGAGAATTTTGTCCTGCGATTGCCGGGCCAATGTCCAGAGTCTGCGGTTTTTGATAGCGTTTTGGAGAATATCGAGGAAGTATCAGGTGAGCTGGCAGTAGCATTGCTAAAGCCATACGAGTACGAATCACAGCTTCGGGGCGCAATGGAGAGCGTGCGCAATACGAACCGCGATCCGCATCTGCTCTACGCACAACTCGGAAAGCGAATCGGATTTGTTTCGGAGGCACGGGTCAAGGAGGCGTTTCTTGCTGTTTGGTCCAGACTCAATACTCCCTACATTGATCATGTTTCAGAGGCCCTTGGAGAGCTTATTCCAAAAGAATCTGATGCCGTTGAGATGGGGAGGGGGTGACAAAACGCTGCAGTGGGTGTTTGGCCAGCTGTTGGTTTTTGTTGTCGCAGAAAAATGTCATCGCCCCAAGTTGCTGCTGAGCAGAGGTGTCTCAGAATAACGTGGACTTTTCATTCCGTCTCTTGAGATCAGTATATGATTCTAGCTGCTAAAGACTGAGCAGAGCCGATTTGGTCGCCTCTGCATCTTTTCAAAAACGCACCAATGAAAGCGACTTGCAATTAGGCCCAGATGGCTATCCGGAATTGTGTAGAATCTCAATGTCTGGCTTGCGTTTGCTCATGGTCGCTCCCTTTTTCTAAGATTAGCCATTGATTTCATACAGAAACGCACTGGCCCATTGTTCTGCATGACTACGCCCCAATAGAGCCAATCGTTTTGCGGCGCGCAGTTTGTTCTGTTCCTGATCGAGAGCATCCAGTTGGTCAGCGAGCGTTGAGAAAAGCGCTTCCAAATAGTGAAATTGCTCAACAGCCAAACTCGCCATATCACCCAATTCGGTGCGCTCCACACCATACGGCTTGGTCATATCCTCCTCCTTCAATTACTCTCCCTAAATCGACCCATCCAGTAGAGCGCAGACCACGAATTACGGTCTACAGACGATAAGTAGCACTTTCCCGCTTTGTTGAGACAGCCATGATCATCTCCTCCACCCACGATTACCGCCTCGCCGCCAAGCGCCGCCTGCCGCCGTTCCTGTTCCACTACATCGACGGGGGCGCGTACGACGAGCACACCCTGGCGCGCAATGTGGCGGATCTGCGCGATCTGGCGTTGCGGCAGCGGGTGTTGAAGGAAGTGGGGGAGGTGGATCTGTCGGCGCGGCTGTTTGGTGAGGATGTGAGCCTGCCGGTGGCGTTGGCGCCGGTGGGGCTCACTGGGATGTACGCGCGGCGGGGCGAGGTGCAGGC
>Ga0098059_1001244_pt1 | contig 12969 bp, 9 predicted proteins | sample 20_taG_FD_92580 | JGI IMG/M metagenome (GOLD analysis project Ga0098059, IMG submission 92580) | Marine viral communities from the Subarctic Pacific Ocean - 20_ETSP_OMZ_AT15318 metaG | ecosystem: Environmental > Aquatic > Marine > Oceanic | place: Subarctic Pacific Ocean | collected 2015-01-19
AACTGCCCCCGCGACCTGATCGAGTATCTGCTGGAGCAGTTCGAACTGACCGAGCAGGACGCCTACGAGGTGAACGGCCCGGTGAACCTGGCGCGCATGTTCACCAGCGTCAACCGGCCGCGCCTGCACTACCCGCCGTTCAGCCCCAAACTGCCGGCGGCGGTGAAGAAGCACGAGAGCATTTTCGAGGCCATCGACCAGGGCGACATCCTGCTGCACCACCCGTTCGAAAGCTTTTCACCGGTGGTCAACCTGCTCGCCGAAGCGGCCCGCGACCCCAAGGTGCTGGCGATCAAGCAGACGCTCTATCGCACCGGCACCAACTCGGAAATTCTGGACCACCTGGAGACCGCCGCCCGTAACGGCAAGGAAGTCACCGCGGTGGTGGAGCTGCGCGCCCGCTTCGACGAGGAGTCCAACATCGAGGGCGCGCGCCGCCTGCAAGAGGCCGGCGCCATGGTGGTGTACGGGGTGGTGGGCTACAAAACCCACGCCAAGATGCTGCTGGTGGTGCGCCGCGACGGCGAAGGCATCAAGCGCTATGCCCATGTGGGCACCGGCAACTACCACACCAAAACCACCAAGATTTACACCGATTACGGCCTGATGACGGCGGAAAAAGGCCTGTGCCAGGACGTGCACAAGATCTTTCAGGAGCTCACCGGCATGGGCAAGGCGGCGCGCCTGAAGCAGCTGAAGCACTCGCCGTTCACCCTGCATCCGAGCCTGGTGCAGTGGATCGATTTCGAAACCGAACAGGCCCTGGCCGGCAAGCCGGCGCGCATCATCGCCAAGTTTAATTCGCTCACCGAAGAGCAGATCATGCGGGCGCTGTACCGGGCCAGCCAGGCGGGCGTGCAGATCGACCTGATCGTGCGCGGCATCTGCTGCCTGCGCCCGGGCATCCCCGGGCTGTCGGAGAACATCCGCGTGCGCTCGGTGATCGGCCGCTTCCTGGAGCACACGCGCATCTACCATTTCCACCACGCCGGCGAGGACCTGGTGTACTGCTCCAGCGCCGACTGGATGGACCGCAACCTGTTCAACCGGGTGGAAACCGCCTTCCCGGTCAACGAACCGGCGCTCAAGGCGCAGGTGCTGGAGCAGGGTCTGGAGTATTACCTGCGCGACAACGGCCAGGCCTGGGAGCTGCACGGCGACGGCATCTACCGCCGCGTGCAGCGGGCCGAGCACGAGGCCCCGTTCCTGGCCCAGCAGGCGCTGCTTGAGGCCCTGTCCGGCGGCGCCTGAGCGGCGCCTCCGTCAGGTGGCGTCGGTCACCGTGAGCTGGTAGCCGGCGGCCTGGAAAAACTCCTGCTCCTGCTCCAGGTCGGCCAGGGTGAGCGGGTGCTCGGCCAGCCAGCCGGCCGGGAACACCAACTCCAGGGTGCGCTCGCCGGCGTTCAGGGTGAGCGGCGGCACCGGCGCGCCGTTGCGCGCGTGGTGCATGCGACAGGCCAGCCTGAGCAGCAGACACAACCGCAGCAGCCGGGCCTGTTCATCCTCGGGGCACTCCGCCAGCGTGGACAGCGGCAGCTTGCGGCGGTGGCCGCGCACCAGCACCGCCACCGCCTGCTGGGCCTGGCGCGAGAAGCCGGGCAGGTCGGAATTGGACACCAGGTAAGCGCCGTGCTTGTGAAACTGGCTGTGTGACACCGCCAGCCCCACCTCGTGCAGCAGGGCCGCCCAGCGCAGCGTGGCCTGCGCCTCTTCGTCCTCGAGATCCCAGTCGCCGGCGGCCTGCCGGTACAGGCCCCGGGCGGTTTCCCAGACGCGCTCGGCCTGGGCGCGCTCCACGTGGTGCCGGTTCATCAGCGCCTGCACGCTGCGCTCGCGGACGTCCTCATGGGCAAAGCGCCCCAACAGGTCGTACAGCAGGCCTTCGCGCAGGGCGCCGCTGGACACCTGCATGTGGGCCAGCCCCATCTGCTCGAAAATGCCCAGCAGAATCGCCAGGCCGGAGGCGAAAATCGCCTTGCGGTCGTCGCGCAGTCCTTTCAGCGACAGGGCGTCCGCGCTGCCCGCCTTGATCGCCTTGCGGCGCGCCTTGTCGAGCCCCTCCAGGCTGATGCCTTCGGTGCTCCAGCCGTTCTCCTCGCACACCTGGGCAATCGCCTTGATGGTGCCCGAGGCGCCCACCGCCTGGGCCCAGCCCAAACGGCGGTAGTTGGTTTCGATGGACAGCACTTCCTGACGGGCCGCGGTGACCGCCTTCTTGAACGCCGCCTCGGTGATCTTGCCGTCGGCGAAAAAGCGCTGCCCGTAGCTGACACAGCCCATGTGCAGGGATTCGGTTTCCGTGGACTCGAAGCGCTCGCCGATAATCAACTCGGTGGAGCCGCCGCCGATATCCACCACCAGCCGCGCGCCGGCGTCATCGGCGAGGCTGTGCGCCACGCCCAGGTAAATCAGCCGGGCCTCCTCGCGGCCCGCCACCACTTCGATGTCGTGCCCCAGGGCGTGTTCGGCGCGGGCGATGAACTGGGTGGCGTTGCGCGCCATGCGCAGGGTGTTGGTGCCCACCACGCGCACATTGCCGCGGGGGATGCCCTTGATGCGCTGGGCGAAGCGGCTCAGGCAGTCCAGCGCCCGGGTCTGGGCGTCTTCGTCGAGGCGGTTGTCGGGCCCCAGGCCGGCGCCCAGCTGCACCTTTTCGGACAGACTTTCCAGGACCCGCACCTCGCCCTGGGCCTGCCGGGCCACCACCATGTGAAAACTGTTGGACCCCAAATCGATGGCGGCCAGATGTTCAGGTTGTCGCAAAACCCCTCTCCTTGACGGTCCAGAGCCGGCCGTGAAACGGCCCCGAGCGGGCGCCACGCGGGCGTTCCCGCTGCTTCGGCGCGCCGCCGATAGGCGCGCTCTGTCGGCACCATTGTTCGGCGCGCTTGAAATCCGCGCGCCAGACCCCGATATTAATCGACCTGTGACGGCGTCGGCCGCGTGTCGGCGTCATCATCCCGCGAAAGCCTAGCAGGAGATTTCAATGAGCGGCGAGATTATCAACGTGACCGACGCGGATTTCGAGGAGAAAGTCCTGAAAGCCGACGGTCCGGTTCTGGTGGACTACTGGGCGCCCTGGTGCGGCCCCTGCAAAATGGTAGCGCCGATCCTGGAAGACCTGTCCGGGGATTACGCCGGCAAGCTCACCATTGCCAAGCTGAACATCGACGAGAACCCGGACACGCCCAAGAAGTACGGCGTGCGCGGCATCCCCACGCTGACCGTGTTCAAGAACGGCGACGTGGAAGCCACCAAGGTCGGCGCTCTGTCGAAGTCCCAGCTCACCGCGTTTCTGGACAGCACGCTCTGATCCAGCCGGTGAACGCGCCACGGGCCCTCCGGCCCGTGGCCGCCCTTGCCTCTCACGGACTGCGCGTCCCGGACAGCGTGTCCCGGACTAGACAGCCCTCCGGCCCGGTGGTACATTCCCGAATCAACGTATTCGCACCCTCTGGCAGGGATCTCTAATTCGTACGTTTCTGAGCGTCCTTTTTCCGAGATAGTTATCCTGTCCGGCCCCTGGCATTCAGGCCCCGCCGACGGATGATTTGCAAGGGTTTCATCGTTTATCGCTCCCGCTGAATGCGTCAGCCTTAGCCAAGCAGGCCCCGTTCTCCACGATGTCCCCGACCTTGGGAGACCGTGAAACGGCCCCTGCGAATGCAAATGAATCAATAAGAAATTCCGAGGCTCTCCGGCCCGGATCCGACCATCGAGAGACACCAATCCAAGGTGTATTCCGTCAATTCATTTCTGGACATCCTGTAAAACACCAATGAATCTTTCCGAACTGAAACAGAAGCCGATCGGCGAACTTCTGGATATTGCCAAGGAACTCGGCCTGGAGAACCTGGCGAGAACCCGCAAACAGGACGTTATCTTCTCCATCCTCAAGCGAGCCGCCAAGAACGGCTCGGACATCTACGGTGATGGGGTGCTGGAAATTCTGCAGGACGGCTTCGGCTTCCTGCGCTCCGCGGAAGGCTCTTACCTGGCCGGCCCGGATGACATTTACGTGTCGCCCAGCCAGATACGTCGCTTCAACCTGCGCACCGGCGACACCATCGCCGGCAAGATCCGGCCCCCCAAGGATGGCGAACGCTACTTCGCCATGCTCAAGGTCAGTGAGATCAACACCGACCGGCCGGAAAACGCCAAAACCAAGATCCTGTTCGAGAACCTGACCCCGCTGTTCCCCACCGAGCGGATGGTCATGGAAGTCGGCAACGGCTCCACCGAGGACATCACCGCCCGGGTGATCGACCTGGTGGCGCCGATCGGCAAAGGCCAGCGCGGCCTGATCGTGGCGCCGCCCAAAGCCGGTAAGACCATGCTTCTCCAGGGTATCGCCCAGTCCATCGCCCGCAACAACCCCGAAACGCACATGATCGTGCTGCTGATCGACGAGCGGCCCGAGGAAGTGACCGAGATGTCACGCACGGTGCGCGGGGAAGTGGTGGCCTCCACCTTCGACGAACCGCCGGCCCGCCACGTGCAGGTCGCCGAGATGGTGATCGAGAAAGCCAAGCGGCTGGTGGAACACAAACAGGACGTGGTGATTCTGCTCGACTCCATCACCCGTCTGGCGCGCGCCTACAACACCGTGCAGCCGAGCTCCGGCAAGGTGCTCACCGGTGGTGTCGACGCCCACGCCCTGGAAAAGCCCAAGCGCTTCTTCGGCGCGGCGCGGAACATCGAGGAAGGCGGCAGCCTGACCATCCTCGCCACCGCCCTGGTGGAAACCGGCTCCAAGATGGACGAAGTGATCTACGAGGAGTTCAAGGGCACCGGCAACATGGAACTGCACCTGGACCGCAAGGTGGCGGAAAAGCGTGTGTTCCCGGCCATGAACATCAAGCGCTCCGGCACCCGCCGCGAAGAGCGGCTGGTGAGCGAGGACGAGCTGCAGAAGATGTGGATTCTGCGCAAGGTCCTGCACCCGATGGACGAAATCGGCGCCATGGAATTCCTGATCGACCGCATGAAGCAGACCAAGACCAATGCGGAATTCTTCGATTCCATGAAGCGCAAGTAACGGCGGCCCCGGCAACGGAGCCGCACAGAAAAGCCCCGGCCTTTGCCGGGGCTTTTTGCGTTAAGGGGTCGGGTTGGTTCAGAACGCGCGCTGCACGCTCAGCCGCCAGGTGCGCGGCAGAATCGGGTGATAGTGCAGATCCTCCACCCCCGCCGCCGGCTCGCCCTGCAGGCGGGACGCGTAGAAGTAATCGATATCGTGGTCGCCGGAATCCGCCAGGTTCAGCACCTCCACCGCCAGCTCCCAATCGCCGCCACGCCAGCCCGCCTTGACGTTCTGAATGGTGGTGCTGGACGACTCCTGATCCGAGAACGAATCCAGCGGCCGCGGGCCCAGATGGCGAATACGATAGCCGCCGAACCAGTGGCCGCTATGGTAGTGGGCGCCGGCGCCGATCACGCGATCGGGCGCGCCTTCCACGTAGTCCCCTTCGCCAGGCTCGTCGTCCCGATAGCGGGCGCGGGTGGCCGCCAGCTCCAGGTCCAGGGACAGCCAGTCGGTGGGGTTATAGAACACATTGAACTCCACCCCGCGCCGCAGGCTCGGCCGCCCGGCCTCGGTGTTGCCCGCGTCGCCCACGAACAACAGCTCCGAATCCAGCCGCAGCTGCCATAACGCCAGCGACATCTCCAGATTCCGTGCCGGGTAGAAACGCGCACCCAGCTCCTCGCCGCGCGAGCGCACCAGCGGGTCCACTTTTTCAGCCGCCGAACCGTCCAGCGGGTCCACTTCAATGGTGGTGCCCCGGGCGTCGTTGCTGTGGAAGCCGAAACCACTGGAGAGGTAATACTCGGCCTGTTCGCTGGCCAGCCACACCAGGCTGAATTTGGGGCTGACGATGCCGTCGTCCGCATTGCCGGAGTTGGCGGACAGATCGACGCCGTTCTCGTTGATACCGGCGCGGTCGTTCACATCGAAGTAATAGTGGTCATAGCGAAGCCCGGCGGTGGCGCGCCAGCGCTCGGCGAGCTGAAACTCCAGGCTGCCGAACACCCCGGCGGCGGTTTGCGACACCTCGTCGCGGCGCACCGTGCCGATACGTTGCCGCCCGGCGCTGCTGAACAGGCCCACATCGCGGATGTCGTCGTGCCGCAGGCTGAGCCCCCAGCGGCCGGTCACCGGCATGCCGGCCAGGCGCAGATCGTTATTGAACGACACCTCACCGCCGTAGACGCCGCGCTCATCCACCTGCTCGAATTCGTCGCCGTTGACCGGATCGTCCAGGAAGTAGGTGAAGTTGGACCAAAGGTTGAGCCCGTAGTCGATGGCGTAAATCGTGCCCTGCTGGCGCGGGTTGCTCCAGGACAGCGACAGGGAATAACGCTCGCTCTCGCCACCGGCGTCCTCATCCAGGGAGCCGAGCTCGTCAATCAGGCCGGAGCGCACCGCGCGCCGGGGAATCTGATCGGCGCTGTTCCAGCGGTTGCTGTAGCCCATCACCGTGGTGGTGTAGCGGGTATCGCCCTGGTTCCAGCCATAGCGGAGCAGGCCGTTGTACTTCTCCACGTCTTCGCTGATGTCTTCCCAGGGGCCGTTGTAAGTCTGACTCTCCAGAGCGTAGACCAGGTCGCCGTCGCCCACCCCGGAGCCGCCGTACAACAGCGCCCGGTAATAGTCGTCGCCCCCGGCGGTGAGCTTCAGACGCTGCCCTTCGGCGCGGGTGCGCGTGCGGATATCCACGCTGCCGGCGCCGGAGAAGTCGCCCACGCCGGCGTAATAGGGCCCCTTCCGGTAATAGACGTCATCGACCATTTCCGGAATCAGAAAATTGATATCGGTGTAGCCCTGCCCGTGCCCATGGGTGGGCATGTTCACCGGCATGCCGTCCACCGACGTATTGAAGTCGGTGCCGTGATCCAGATTGAAGCCGCGCAGGAAATACTGGTTCGCCTTGCCACTACCCGAATGCTGAGTCGCGATCAGCCCCGGCACGGTCTCCATCACCTCCCCGGTTCTGAGAATCGGACGGGTGCGCAGTTCATCACCGTCCACCCGGCCTTCCGAGGCCGCCACCGGCAGCGGCCGTTGCTGGCTCTGCCCGGTCACGTTGACCGGTTGCAGCTGATGGGCGGCAGCGGGCATCCATGCAATAAAAAGCACACCCACGGCAGCCATGCCGGACATTCTCCTTTGACTTCGCATCCCATCGATCCCTTGTTTTTTAGACTATTTAACGTCCTTGTTAGTCCAGACAGGATGAACAGCGCGCGAAGTAAGCAGCTACCGCGAACAAAATCCCTGCCGCCTCTCGCCAGGCGACGTTTTCGCTATACGCTTTGAGGAGTCATTCTTCGTTTGTGGGAGCGGGCCGCGCCCGCGAAAGGCAAGCACCGCTTGCCGGCACGAGCCTGCCCCCGAACCGCCCCTGAACAAGCTAAACCATCAAAGCTACGGGGAGCGGTGGGCACCACTTTTAGCCCGCTTAGGCTTTTTTAGATTACGCCTAATCCAAACCTTGAAACTCGAGGGGGTTAAAATTATGAGCATGGCTAGACCAACTAGCAGCGATGCCTATGTCATACCCATAGATCATATTAATTTGAATCGTATCTTTTTTCAGCGCCTCAGGGTCATTTTCGACAACGACAGCAGCTAGTCGGCGAGCCAGCCCCGTGTCAGCGACGCTCTTAGTTTTTAGAAACACCTGTCCGCTTACATAGGTCACTTTCTCTGGGCCTTCGTTGGGCGAGCTGAAAGTTGACGAACCAGAGGATACAGTTGCGTAAGCAACATCTGGATCATTTGATAGTGCCGACTGGACCGCCAGCATACCTTTAAATGGTTCACTCTGGTGAAGCTGAGCAGTGAAGGCCGGGGCGATGGCGGATGCTATAAACAATATCACAACCACTGCAACATGAACGTTCCAGACCTTTCCGACCTCCCGTTTTTCTGCGCTCGCATTGACCACATAGGTACCGACCACCAGATCATGCAGTGACTGTCGAGTTACTCTATTAAAAATATACAAGTATAAAATTGAAAAAATACCGCCAAACACGATTAATGAAAGCAGGTAAATAAGATAGGAGAACATCACCTCGTTAGAAAACTGAGCCCCGTTGAGGGAGAAAGGAGTGGCCAAAATTAAGTAACGGACAATGGACCTCCCAAAGCCTATTGGCACGTTCTCGGAATCAACCACTCTAATCTTTAAGGCTCGCTTACCTATTGTCTGACCTCCGGCGATGGAGCTATTCATGACGCCAAAGTAAATGAGAGCTATTGAGAACCCGACCAGGCGACCCCACGCCCCCATTTGAACGAAAAAACTCTCTAGAAATAGACCGAGCGCCAGGCCAACCACACCAAGTATTAAAGTGTCTACAAAAAAAGCGACAACCCTACGCCAGAATCCAGAAATCCATTTCAATTCTTTTCCCTCATTCATTATCATCTCTCCTTCTATTCTTAACCAATTTAACGGCTCTCACAAAGGCCGAGCGGCAACAAACGTTTGGACGGCTCGATGACTGCTTATGTGATTGTTTACAACAGCCACGAAAAAACCGTAGCCAGCCCGATAAGAACAAGTCCGGCGATAGTGACCAGAAAGGCTGCAAGGCCGTAATTTGCGTACCGAGTTCGTGGAGAGTCTGAGGGGTCTTTGAACCAGCAAGCATCAAGTTTCTTGACTCCCACATAGTCGCCAAGACCGTCTCCATAGTGCTCGCCATTTTCTATGGCGGCTTAGCAAGCGCTGATTAAATTACGAAGGCCTTGTTCGTCACCAACGATGCAGTCTTCGTGATCAATCCACTCAGAGCCATCTTTTAATTGTGGTTTCCAATCTGCCATTTAACTCTCGATTTACTAGGACACATAACGCTGTTGTTCAGCGGCAGCCTTGGCAGAGCGAGGCGGCGACAGGCTGTCCGATGTAGGGCCGCCGGGCCCAGAACGAACTAGCCCTATTGGTTATGTTCGTTTGCCGGCTAGATGTAGCCTCGGTAGGCACACCATGCGAGCCCGACACCCATAACCAGCAGTACAATGGGTACTACGGCGCAGGCCCAGAAATCCGAAAGCACACCATGTCTTAGCCCCTTGATCCCGTCTAGGACAGCAAGAAATACTGTAGCGAGGGACACAACCCCAATGTAGAAGTGAGCGTTAAAGCCGCCGTCTAGCCCGATGGCTAGGAAAATTGGGCCGAAAGCTGCACCAATCCAGGCAAGAGCAACTGCCTTAGCGCCAATGTATGTCGTATAGATATCTCTGCTCATGACTTCCCGAGAACATAACGCTGGCGTAACGGGCCGGTTTGTGGAGCGGCAGCGGAACAAAACGGTCCCGTTGACACATTGGTTACGCACATAACGATGAGCGCACCGGTGGCCTTTACAGAGCGAAGCGGCGTAAAGAAAATCCCTGTGACGCGGCTTGTTACCCGATCTCACAACATTCTCGTAATCTCGACGCTGCCAACCTTTTTCCCTTCTGCTTTGCCGCCATGGTGGTGATACGGGCGCCTGAAATTGAAATGAGGTGCCTCGTTAGCAGTGATAACCACATAGTCTATTTTGGCACGCTTGAAGGTAGTCACGGCCGCCTTTATCGCCTTATGCGCGTTATCAAAATACTGATCGTCTTTCTGAAGATTTCCACTTTGCCTGACGATTCTGAGACGGAAACGCCCCAAGCCTCTCATGGCACAAATTTCGATTAGCTGATCAAGATAGACCACTTCAGTGTTATTTGGGTCATCAAGTTTTTGCTGCTGGTTGAGCAGCGCAATAAAGCTGGCGACCAATAGCCCAGCGAGTAAAATCCAACCAATGATTTCAGCACCTTCCATGCACTACTCGCCCTACGGTTAACGCGAAGCTTTGCGGCAATTTTGGAGCCGCGAAGCGGCGGGAAAATTGTCCGGCAACAGCAGTTTGTTATGTCATAGCTTATTTACCAATATTTAGCTCTGCCCGCATCTGAGCAATAATTTTTTCTTTTAACTCTCCGGCCTCCCGGCCTTTACGCTGCATCTCCTTCGCCACAGGACCTTCCATATCGGGACTGGATAGTGTTTCCTGGAGTTCCGCTAGCCACTTTGAACTCATTTTAAGAATTTCGTGATTGAGCTCCTCGAATTCCTGGGTCAGCTTTAAAAGCTCGGTAGATCCCAGAATTTTCACTACGGTTGTCTCTTCGGTTGCACGCCTGTGAGCATCTTGAATCTTGTGAGGGAATTCGCCGACAGCAGACTGGAAAGCCACGACAGCTTCCGGCGAATTACCGGCTTGCAGGAGCTTATAGAACTCTTGCTTCAACGTGACCTGTGAAAATTCTTCATAATCATTGCCAACGGCTGCAGCGGCCTCCTCATACTTCTTGAAGTACTGACTGTAAAATTCACGCCTCACCTCAAACACGCGAGCTGCTTGCTCACGGCGGCCCCTAAGCCAGTGCAGCAACAAGGGCACAATTACGGAGGCCACAAGCACTGACATAGCGGGCACAACTACTGAGGGGGTAAGCCACTGGACTTCATCGGCCAATTTTCAGTCAACTCCTCAGTCTAAGCTGGTCCGGCATAACGCTGGCCATCACGCGCTTGTCGCGTGCATGACATTGTTAGGCATCAGCTTTCCGGGCAATAAACTTCTTGAACTGATCAATTGTTGGCATCGGATTGATCCGATGAATAATTCGATGACAGTTTGAGCAAACTACGGATAGGTCAGCCAAAGTGGTCGCATGACCTTTTTCCATTTGACTAATTGGCTTCAAATGATGGACCTCGCAAAACCCGTGGCCGTGGTGCCCATACCTCGCCTCAAAATCAAACCCACAAGCTTCACAGCAGAGCTTACCCTTAGCTGCGAGGACAGATTTCTTTTTCTTCTCCACCAATGAAGGGTTGCGCTCTCGCCGAAGGTGAGCCACCAGTCGGGGATTACCCTCTTTAGCTGTAGTTTCAGTGTCAACATCGGGCAACTTGCTCGTTCGCGCCCCGGACTGGATATATTTGATGACATCATCAACCAATCCCGCGCTTTCCGGTTTATCCGCATACCAGACGTTACTTTGTCCAATGCCTCCCTTTACCCGCCTAGGAATTAGGAAATCCCTCTCCTGCTCCGGAATTAAGTGTGCATTCTCTATCGGTGCGACAACTCGGTACTCCGTGATATTGTTGCTTCGATGTCTCTTACAAGGGTTGGGGATCTCTTGCAAATCACGAAATACGGTTGCATTTTTATACCAGCCAACTATTGCGGTGCCACCCGCATTCGGGCCTGCGGTCCAAACAACGGTTACGCCATCCGCCTTATCGGCACCTTTTGGCGCGCCTAATCTTTCTACCGAAATACGACCTGTGGGTTGCACATATCCGTAGACTTTTCCCCTACAGGCCGTGAAGTTACATACCTCGTGGCCCACCGCCTCCTTATTGTATGATCCCCCGCGCTGGATGGAGTCTCCCTGAATTCCATCGTAGCGCTTCATCCACCCGATATTGCAGAACACAATGGCCATCTACACCTACACCTTCTCCTGATGCCTAACAGGTATTAGGACGCCGGCTCGAATATCCAATGAAAGCGCCTGCGCCCTACCCCGCCTTCTGGTTTTTATGTAAAACCGAATAAATCAGATATTTCATAAAGTTACAAACCTTCCCCAGGGGCCCGTCCCCCGATCGCGTGACCGCTTTGTTTGCCGATGCCAATCATACTGTCCATGCGGGCAGCCCCGGAGACGGCGGGTCGGCTGCTATACTGCCGCCACCTTGCAGCCGGCGAGATTGGATTGATGAAATACCGCGACCTGCGCGACTTTATTCAGCAACTGGAAAAGCTGGGCGAACTGAAGCGGGTAACCCGCGAGGTGGACCCGCGCCTGGAGATGACCGAGATCTGCGACCGCACGCTGAAGGCGGGCGGTCCGGCGATTCTGTTCGAAAACCCCAAGGGGTCGTCGATCCCGGTGCTGGGGAATCTGTTCGGCACCGAACGGCGGGTGGCGCTGGGCATGGGCCGGGAGTCGGTGGAAGAGCTGCGCGAGCTGGGCGAGCTGCTCGCCTTCCTGAAGGAACCGGAGCCGCCCAAGGGCTTCCGCGACGCCTGGGAGAAGCTGCCGATCTTCCGCAAGGTGCTGAGTATGAACCCCAAGGTGGGCGGCTCGGGGCCCTGCCAGGAACACGTCATCGAAGGCGACGACGTGGACCTGACCCAGCTGCCGATTCAGACCTGCTGGCCGGGCGACGCCGGCCCGCTGGTGACCTGGCCGCTGGTGATTACCCGCGGGCCCAATAAAGAACGTCAGAACCTGGGCATCTACCGCCAGCAGCTGATCGGCCGCAACAAGCTGATCATGCGCTGGCTCGGCCACCGCGGCGGCGCGCTCGATTTCCAGGAATGGCAGGAAGCCCACCCCGGCGAACCATTCCCGGTGGCGGTGGCGCTGGGCGCCGACCCGGCCACCATTCTCGGCGCGGTGACGCCGGTGCCGGACACCCTCAGCGAATACGGTTTCGCCGGCCTGCTGCGCGGCTCGCGCACCGAGCTGGTGAAATGCCTGGGCTCCAACCTGCAGGTGCCGGCCAGCGCCGAGTTCGTGCTGGAAGGCCATCTGCAGCCCGGCGAGTACGCCGACGAAGGGCCGTTCGGCGACCACACCGGCTACTACAACGAAGTGGAACGCTTCCCGGTATTCACCGTGGACCGCATTACCCACCGTCGCGACCCGATCTACCACAGCACCTACACCGGCCGGCCGCCGGACGAACCGGCGGTGCTGGGCGTGGCGATGAACGAAATCTTCGTGCCGATCCTGAAGAAGCAGTTTCCGGAGATCATCGATTTCTATCTGCCGCCGGAGGGCTGTTCCTACCGCATGGCGGTGGTGACCATGAAGAAGCAGTACCCGGGCCACGCCAAGCGCGTGATGATGGGGGTGTGGTCGTTCCTGCGCCAGTTCATGTACACCAA